>Ga0172372_10005426_pt1 | contig 17737 bp, 22 predicted proteins | sample LakKiv5m_2_FD_114544 | JGI IMG/M metagenome (GOLD analysis project Ga0172372, IMG submission 114544) | Freshwater microbial communities from Kabuno Bay, South-Kivu, Congo - kab_092012_9.5m | ecosystem: Environmental > Aquatic > Freshwater > Lake | place: Democratic Republic of the Congo...
TCATGGGCTAAATAAGTATGACCAAACCCACCCTCACCCAACTTACTAGCAATGCGGTAGCGTCCATCAAGTAATTGACCAATCATCCGATTACACCATTCTTGTCACAAATATATAGCGATCACCTTACAAGTAAAACATAAAACCCAAATATGGGAAGTGACGCAAAGCGTCACTTCCCATATTTGGGTTTTGTAAATTTTGCTTACTAAATAAACGTCAATTCGACGAACGCGCAAAATGGTAAAAATCGCAGAGCGATTTTTACCATTTTGCGCCATTTGCGCCGCACTAAGCGCGGCGCAAATGGCTATATCGAATTAGACTTTAAATAAAGGCAGTGCGAAGCGCCGCCTTTATTTATTGATGCTCATGCTTTAGGAGTGAACGATTTAATGACACCTTGGTTTATGATGGATAAGCTAAAAGCCCTAATAACTAAAATTAAAAAGTGCTAATGTCAAAAAACGGCATAGTACATGATAGACCTATAGCTTTTAGAGATAGTTTGTAGACAAGGACTAGTAAACTGCTAGCCGAACCAGTTGTTTTGATGATTTATGGCTAGATACACTCAACATTTCTTAGTTGAAATTGCTCCCGAAAACCTACATTCAACGATTATCAAAACGTTGGAGTCTTGTAGATTGGTAATTATCTATGAAACTGATGACTATGTGATTGCCCAAGAAATCGAGACTAATGCGTCATTTGCCAAAATGGTTACGGTAGAGGTCTTGATCCATCGTTCTGAGATTGAGGGCAATCAGGCAAAATTGACTAGCGTTACCAAAAATGCCGAACTGCCACTGCGGATTAATAATTACTGTCATGGAGTTTCTGATCGTGTTTCTAAAGCATTCTGTGACAGTCCAGAATGGAAACTATTAGAAGTTACATCAGGAACAGGATATTAGACAGTATTAATGGGAATAAATGGCAAATTACTATCGTGTACTCGCCGAGAATCGGCAAGCTAGATTTAATTACGAAATTCTCGAAACCCATGAAACAGGGATCGAGCTACTTGGCACGGAAGTTAAATCAATAAAAGGGGGGAAAGCGAATCTCCGTGATGCCTATGGCATTGTGCAGAAGGGGCAAATTATGCTCCTAAATATGTATATTTCTCCACACCATACGACCAGTGCGTACTTTAATCATGAGCCAACCCGCACTCGTCGGCTGCTGTTACATAAAGATGAAATTCGCAAGCTGATCGTGGCTGTGCAGCAAAAGGGTTTGACGCTAGTACCACTCAAGGTCTATCAAAAGGATGGATGGATTAAGGTTGACTTAGCTCTAGTACGCCAAAAGAAACTCCACGACAAGCGCGATGACATGAAAAAACGCGATGACAAGCGTGATATCGAAAGAGTCATGAAAAATCGTTAAAACTTAACGTCAATTCGACCAACACGTAAAACAAGAAAAATTGCTCCGCAATTTTTCTTGTTTTGCGCAATTTGCGGCGTGCTTCGCACGCTGTAAATGGCTATATCAAAACTCACGTTAATCTACTGAGATTAATAGCTATAACCACAAGCCCTAAAATCCAGACTGGCAAGAAAAATAATGCTCCACCAAATTCTCTCTGGAACAACCAACCTGAAGTACTCCGAAACCTAGCTCGAAAAATCAAATCTACGATCACTAAACCACAGCCAACTGCTGACATAGTGATTGGGTCTTTGAGCTTAAGTAAAAATCCGCCAATTAGAGCAATAGGGCTTACGGCAACCATCATCACCAGCCCTAGCATATTTCCTCGAACCATAAAATAGAATGATGTCTATAGCGATCCTAAATGGTTTGTGAGAATGCACTCCTTCGGGGTGCATTCTCACAAACCATTTTAGATGCAAAGTTGGCTCACTACGAGTAGCCAACCCAACACCAACAAATCCCAATCATGCCAATATTAACGGGTTGCCATCATTTCTAGTTCATAGAGGCTGGCATACACACCTTGCTGAGCAATTAGTTGATCATGAGTGCCAGACTCGATGACTTCGCCTTGCTTGAGGACGAGAATGCGATCAACGTTGCGAATTGTGGATAGACGATGAGCAATGATGATTGTGGTGCGATTAACCAAAAGCCGATCTAGAGCTTGTTGAATCAAAAACTCGGTGCTGACATCAAGACTAGCGGTTGCTTCATCCAAAATTAAAATTCTAGGATCGCGAATTGCGGCTCTGGCAAAAGCTAATAACTGCTTTTGACCACCTGAGAGATTTGTACCACGTTCACGAACTTGGGTTGCGTAGGCTTCTGGCAATTCTTGGATAAAGCGATCGACATTCATCAACTCGGCGGCTTCAACTACTTGCTCGATCGCATAGTCTTCACCGAGCGTAATGTTGTCTTTAATATCCCCAGAAAACAAAAAAGCATCCTGCAAAATCACGCCAACACAGCGACGTAACTCTGCTTGGGTAATTTCGCGAATGTCGATACCATCGATGAGGATTCTGCCCTTAGTTGACTCGTAAAGACGCGATAGCAGTCGAATGATAGAACTTTTCCCTGCGCCCGTAGGGCCCACAAGAGCAATTTTTTCCCCTGCTCTCAGCGTAAAGTTTACATCTTTGAGGACGTACTCATCGGGCTTGTAACCGAACCACACATGATCAAAGCAAATTTCGCCAGTGCCATCAAGGGGGAGCGTTTTAGGAAATTCAGGATCGCGAATTTCGATGGGTTCTTGCAGGATGGCATTAATCCGTTCAACTGCTGTAAATCCTGCTTGGATCGTGGTGAATTTTTCTGCGAGTTGACGAATTGGGTCAAACAGGCGCTGCGAAAATAGAACAAAAGCTGACAGTTCCCCAAAGGTGAGATTCTTTTGGACAATTTGTCCACCACCTAGCCACAGTACACCAGCGATCGCCACTAGAGCGATCCATTCCAGTGTCGCTGAAACCGCAGAGTCATGAAAAACTGTGCGATTTACTTCATCTACGTACTGCTTATTGACTTTGAGATGTTGGGCAGAGTTAAACTTTTCACGGCGAAATAGCTGAACAATATTTGCGCCAATAATATTTTCTTGCAGAATTGAATTAAGTTCTGACAAGCGCTCACGAGCTTTGAAATTTGCTTGGCGATATTCATGCTGGAAATAGACGATTAATGCAGTCACGGGTAGCACCATGATCACCAGCATCAAGGCTAGATCCCAGCGGAGCAAAAACATGAAAATAGCGATCGTGCCGATCGCTGCCAAGTCACTTAAGACGCCTACAGCACCAGTTGCGAATACATCACCTAATGCCTCGACATCACCAGTTAAGCGAGTGATGAGTTTACCAACGGGTGTGCGATCAAAAAAACTAGTTGATAAAGATGTGACGTGACGGAATAAATCAGCGCGGATATCGGCGGTAATTTTTTGCCCGACTTCTTGCACCAAGTAGCCCTGCCAAGACTGAAACGCAAGGCGCACTGCGATCGTCAATAGTATGACTAGGCAAATCCACCGCAAACCCAACAAATCGCCGTTTTTAATTGGTCCATCAATGCCTTGCTGCACCAAAATTGGCTGGACAGCACTAGCGATCGAGAGAGGCACAAGTAAAAGCAGCGATATGACAAGCTGTTTGGAATTTTGCTTTGCGTAAGGCAATAAGCTCAACATCAACCGCCAGTCATTACTTTTGCGAGCTGAAGATTGAGATTTGGCAGAGCTAGCTTTGGGGGTGTTGATCACTATTCGAGATCCCTGTTACCTGGGTTGCGAGATGGATCGCTATTGAGGAAACCAAACACAAACAAACTGATAAAGAATATGACAGTGATGTAGACCACTATTTTTAAAGTGAGCATAAATAAATAATCTCCGTATAAATATCTAAGAATTTATCCTATGTTAAATCTTATAGGAAAAGATGGGGATTCCTGATACTTCCTTAAGATTAGCTATTTGCTATTGAGTATAAATACTTAAGCTTTGAAATTAAATGTAGCGCTTCTCATTGCCTTTAATTGAGATATAACTCACGAATCATCAACCTTGCCCAAGAAGAGAGGAGTGGCGCGAAGCCCCACTCCTCTCTTCTTAGATTTTATGTCCTAATACCCACAAAAACTGGAGTTTTGCTAAGGCTTTTAGGTGGGAAATACTTGCCCTAAAAGTTGCGATCGCTCAATGTATAAAGATATTTGAGAAGCGATCGCCTTTAATAATTTCTCATCTAAATCTGAATAGGCAAGGGTGATTTCTCGGACATTATCGGATGTAATTGAAATATCTTGAACCTTACGATTTATTAACTGAAAAACTCCGCTTGTTCTTTTTTGCGAATCAAACATGGGAACAGCTAAAACTGAACGTGTGTGATATTCAATATCGTGATCAAAGGTCTTGTGATGTCGATATATGGCATCATCTGGGAGATCGCGCACATCAGATAAATTAAGCGTTTCCCCTGTCATCGCCACATAGCCGACGATACTATCTTGATTGAGTGGCACGGCAAAGTTAACTAGTGATCGATCTGGTTGGGAATCATTTTGAGCAACTTCAAAGCAAACTGTGTGGACTGGGGCTGAGCGATCAATTAAATAAATACTGCCTGCATCACTTGCTGTCATTGTCCGAGTTTTCGCTAATACTGACTCTAAAAAATCTCTTGGGCTATGGATTCCAGACAAAGATAAAGATACTGATAACAAATCGTCAAGCAAGCACTTGTAATAACGCAATTGCTCTATTAATACCTGAGGATTGGAGGGGGAGCTATGTTCAGATGGGTCTGGTTGCCAGCCTAAATCAGGAGTCATGGATGTTGCCAATATCTTTATAATGTCCCGCTCAGCACAAATAATACCAAATCTAAAAATGGTAGTACCATTTTTAGATTTTAAAACCCTTACTGGATTTGTTTTTAATTCACAAAAGTGTGACGACACTTTTGTGAATTATAGCTATAGCAAGCCAAGTCAGGATATAAAACCCAAAAGAGAGTTGCGGCGCGAAGCGCCGCAACTCTCTTTTGGGTTTTGGCTTTGTCTTAACATTGATGTCTATAGATATAAAAACAAAGTCTTGAGAATTGAGTTTTAGCAGCACAAGCTATCCGAATAATACTAGCAAAATCACCTTAGAAAAACACTAAAAAAAGTAAATGACCAGCAATTCTCATTATGAAATCGATTGTGTTGTTTCCAGCACCGAAGGCGATAGAAACAACTTGAAAGCCCGCCTTTGGCGGGCTTTTTAAAAAACGATTGTAATAATGAGAATTGCTGGTATATGTCAGTGCTAAGCGTTGCTATTTACTTTAACGTCAATTCGACGAACGCGCAAAATGGTAAAAATCGCGGAGCGATTTTTACCATTTTGCGCCATTTGCGCCGCGCTTCGCGCGGCGCAAATGGCTATATCGAATTCACGTTACTTTATTCATCATCATCATCAAATTGCAGATCATCGATGGGATAAACATCTGGCCAAGCTGATGCACCATGTTCGTAAACATCAATGCCAATGCGATCGGCTTCTTCACTGACTCGTAGTAGACCGACAGCTTTTAATAGTCCAAACATCAAAAATGAAAAAGCTACTGTGAAGAGTGCGATCGCTGCGACCCCACCAAGCTGGACACCAAGTAAATCAAAGCCTCCGCCCAACAATAATCCTGCTTTTTTGTTGATGGTCAGAGCGGGATGTCCTAACAAACCGACAGCGATCGTTCCCATCATGCCGCAAGAGCCATGCACAGCAAAGGCCCCTACAGGATCATCAATCTCAAACCACTCAATGATGTCCACGACGACTAGAACCAATACCCCAGCGACTAAGCCAATCAATGCAGCCGCCCAAGGCATAATGTAGGCACAACCTGCGGTTACGGCTACTAGGCCTGCCAACGAGCCATTGAGTCCACAGAATAAGTGCCATTGCTTAAAGCGAAAGTAAATATAGAGCATGGCGGCTATTGCACCAGTCGAAGCAGCGAGGGTTGTATTCACCACGACTAAGCCCACTAGCCCTGTATTCTCTAAGGTCAGAGTTGAACCTGCATTAAATCCATACCAACCAAACCATAAAATCATGGTGCCAATTGTGGCATAGCCAAGGTTATGTGCTGGTGGAATTTGCCCCCATACGCGATCGGGACGTGGACCGAGTAAGTATGCCCCAACTAGAGAAGTCCATCCGCCCACAGTATGGACAACGGCACTGCCTGCAAAATCATGAAAATTGAGTTTGTTTAACCATCCGCCACTGTTCCAAGCCCAATGTACGACGATGGGATACATGAACGCACCCATAATAAAGGCATAGATTAAATCACCTTTAAATTTTGTCCGCTCCGCCATTGCCCCTGTGGTGATCGTACTTGCCGTTGCTGAGAAAGCAAACTGAAAAAAGAACAGCGTCAATGTGTTGATTGGGGCAGTGGAACCTCCCGAACCCATGGCATACTCGATCGCTCCATTATTTAAAGTAAAAGCATTACTTAAAAAGAATCCATCTACTCCAAAAAATCCATTACTAGTTGTGCCAAAGGCGATCGCAAAGCCAGTAGTCCACCAAGCTAAAAGGGTGACAGCCGCATCGATAAAGTTCTCGGCAAGCGTGTTTACTACCCCCGTTTGCCTCACTAGCCCAGCCTCTAGCATTGCAAATCCACATTGCATAAAAAACACTAAAAATCCCGTGATCAGTACCCAACTTGTATCAACAGATAGCTTTAGAGCGCCTGTGCTTTTGGTTAAAGACTCTAGTGTGCCTGTCTCCACTGCATGGGCAATGGCGGGAGTAAATACAGCAAATATTGCAGCTCCAATTGCGATCGCCAAAAAACGTGCAAAATAATTCTTTCTTTTTATTATGACTTTTGCCATGATTAGATCCATACACCACTATTTGAATTGTTAAGTGTTTATCCCAACTCTCAAGAGCATGAAGAAACTTTTATGAGTTGAAAATCAAACCCAGAATGGGTTTTAAAGGCATAAAATTGCTATACCATCTCATGCTTTGGTATTAACTTCGTCGGTTCTCCCCACATTCACACTGCTTTGCACTCAAACCCAAGCCAAGATATTTTTTTAAAGTGCTATAAACCAACACTTTTAAAAAATATCTTGTGATGCCGTTGATTGATAATTGCTGTAAGTTGTAACAGATTATTTTGAGCAACAACAGTAAAACTGCAAATTGCAAATTGATGCAAGTTTAACCCTAATTTCTTATACGTTTAAAGGACGATCTGTAAAAGTGTCGATTAGTACAGTCAGGCTGATGCAGGCAAAATATGGTTTTCTGTCTGGCTAGGTACTTGTGATCTCTGTCACAAGAAAGCTGTCACATGATCGCTAACTTGCTGTGAGTTAAGTCACAACTTAAAACAGAAAAAAGCAGGACAATATATTCACTAGCGACGTATCTACATAATTTCTCCCGCAAGAATGCCTCCTGCGGGTTTTTTATGGCTATAGTAGGAAATCAATCCAAGAAGTGGCGGCGATTCTCGCCGCCACTTCTTGGGTTTATAGCAAAAATTAGAAGGGAGGATAGCTGTCGCACTTCTGCTGGTTATGTTTGTAAACAATTCGTTACAATATTAATTAGAAAGCTACCACCTCTGAGAATTATGTATTTAACATGGCTAGACAGTAATTCATGGCTGATCGAGATTGCAGGTAAACGCATTTTGCTCGATCCTTGGTTGGTTGATCCGTTGATGTTTGGTAATTCGGCTTGGTTTTTTAAATCTGAGCGCCTTACTCCGAGAGAGATTCCCCAAAATATTGATTTAATTCTGCTGTCACAGGGGCTACCAGATCACGCCCATCCCCCTACTCTTAAGAAACTCGATCGCCAAATTCCTGTAATTGGCTCTCCAAGTGCTGCCAAATTGGTCAGGGAACTTGGCTATACCCAAGTTACAGCTCTTGCCCACGGTGAAGTATTTAGTATTCCTAACCTATTAGAAATTAGAGCCGTGCCAGGTTCACCCACTGGGCCAACTACTCTTGAAAATGGATATATTCTGAAAGATTTGTTGGAAGGAACTTCTATTTATTACGAACCTCATGGCTACCATGCAGCCGCAATTCAAGAGTTTGCGCCTGTGGACGTGGTGATTACGCCCACGATTGATTTGAAATTGCCTCTAGTTGGTACTGTAATTAAAGGTCAGCAAGGGGCTGTGCAGGTAGCAAAGTGGCTTAAGCCTCAAGTAATGTTGCCAACCGCCGCAGGTGGTGATTTGACCTATAGCGGGGTCTTGTTAAATATCTTGAAGGCTGAAGGATCGATGGATTCTCTGCGATCGCTATTCACAGAAAATAATATTTCTACGCAAGTGATTGAGCCTAAGCCTTGGGAAAGGTTTGAGGTTAAGCTTCAGAAATTAGCTGTCACATAAAAAAGGGAGCGCTTAGCGCTCCCTTTTTTCTTAGAACTTGACTGAAGCCGTTTTCTTTTCGGGTATTTGTGTGTATTCTGCAACGATTTTGCGGAATTCTTCACCGTCTAAGGTTTCTACGTCTAACAGAATATCGACAAGGCGATCGCAAAGGTCACGATTTTCTTCGATCAAACGTTTTGCTGTTTCGTAGCAAGTTTGAGCAATCTGACGAATCTGCCGATCAATGCGATCACCTAATTTGACAGAATAATCAGTCTGAGGCATAAAGTTACGCCCCAAGAATACTTCACCGCTTTCGGATTCCAAAGCGCCCAATCCTAAATCTGACATCCCGAATTGAGTCACCATCAGGCGAGTCAGCCTTGCAACTTGTTGAAAATCTCCCGACGCGCCCGTAGTGATTTCGGCATCGCCAAAGACCACTTCTTCGGCAGCACGACCGCCAAGCATCATCGTAATTGTGTCCAGAATCTGCGATCGCGACTCTAAACCATATTCCTCATCGGGAACACCCTTAGCAAAGCCACCGATACCACCAGAACGAGGCACGATCGTGATCTTGTCAAGCAAAGATGCATTTTTAAGTAAAGTCATTACTAGGGCATGACCGACTTCGTGATAGGCTACCAAACGTTTTTTGGAGCTATCGAGCATCGGTTTCATGCTTAGCCCGATGGTAATCCGATCAATTGCATCGGCAATTTCTAGTTCTCCGATCACTTCTTTATAGCGGCGTGCCGCTAGGATGGCTGCCTCATTGAGCAAGTTTGCCAAATCCGCACCCGCAAATCCGGGGGTCAGACGCGCCACTGATTCGAGTGAAACACTTTCCTCTAACTTTTTATTACGTGCATGGACTTTGAGGATTTCTTGACGACCTTTGTAGTCGGGATAGTCCACAGTGATTTGGCGATCAAATCGACCTGGGCGGAGCAAGGCACTATCTAACACATCGGGGCGGTTAGTTGCAGCGACGACAATCACGCCAGAATTACCCTGAAATCCATCCATTTCTGTGAGCATTTGGTTGAGGGTTTGCTCACGCTCATCGTTGCCGCCACCGATACCTGCACCCCGCTGCCGACCGACCGCATCAATTTCATCGATGAAAATAATACATGGGGCGTTATCCTTTGCCTTTTGGAACAGATCGCGGACGCGGGAAGCACCCACACCCACAAACATTTCGACAAATTCTGAGCCTGACAGCGAGAAGAAAGGAACCCCCGCTTCTCCTGCGATCGCCTTAGCTAATAGGGTCTTACCTGTGCCGGGAGGCCCAATCAACAGCATGCCTTTAGGGATTTTTGCACCCACGGCGGTAAAGCGATCGGGCTGCTTAAGAAATGTAACAACTTCCTGTAGTTCTTCCTTCGCGGTATCAATGCCAGCCACATCTTCAAACATGATTCCCGTTTTGGCTTCGGGTGAAAATCTCGCTTTTGTTTTGCCAAAACTCAGGGTTTGTCCAGGGCCTCCAGGCGCATTGCTGAGACGACGTAAGACCATTAACAATATAAAAATCAACAGCATTGGTACAAAAAATGTACTTGCAAGTTGCCAAATTAAGGTTGGTTGCTGAGGGGCTTTTACCGCGATATCAACATTATTTTCCCTCAGAGCCTTCATCAACTCGGTATTGCCATCACGAGCAATTAAGTCAACCCTGACTTTGCGACCATCTTTTAAAGCTGCTTCTGCCGCTAAACCGTTACTTTCAAGATCGATTTTTTGAACGCGATTTTCTTTCACATTTGAAAGTAGCTCGGTATAGCCCATCGTCGCTAAATTATCTGCATCAGCACGAGCAGCCGTTGGCGCTGTGATCGCTACACTTTGCAATATTGCTAAACTTACGACCGTCGTTTTGACGCGCCGCCAAAAGGTTGCCAAAAAGATTTTTTTACCAGAAGACATCACTGCCTATCGCTCCTTATAACCCTGTCGATGCGGTAATCGGTTGACTTTAATTATCTACTAGTCTAGTGCATTGGCAAAAAAAGCTGTTATAAAGTCCAGCAATTCTCGCTATAAAAATCGTTTTTTTGAAAGCCCGCCGTTGGCGGGCTTTCAAAAAAACGATTTTGGTGTTTCCAGAGCCGAAGGCTCTGGAAACACCAAAATTGGCTTCATAGTAAAAATCATTTGTTTGAAAGTTTGCCATAGGGGAGCTTTGCAAAAACTAAGAAAAACAGAAAAAGATAGACTTACTTCACATTCTTTATAAGTGCTGTGAGACAATTGCACTAAAATACACGCAAGCAACGCTACCTACGCATATTCATATCCATGAACGCCACAACAAATATTCAGCCATTTTCTGCCGATGATTTTGCCAATGCCCTCGCCGAGCATAACTACGAATTCGCCGTTGGGCAAACCGTGAAGGGCAAGGTAGTCTCAGTCGAAAGTAGTGGCATTTATGTCGATATTGGCGCTAAATCTTTAGGTTTCCTCCCCATCGAAGAAGCCACGCTCAGTGGTTCTTCGCGCTCCAATAGTAATGCTTTCCCCATCGGTAATGAATACGAGTTTCTGATCATTAGTAGTCAGAATGCTGATGGGGAAGTAAAACTTTCGGTGCGACGTTTATTATTTAAGCAAGCTTGGCAGACTCTCCGTGATTACCAAGCAGAGTCCAAGGTTTTTGAAACTAAGGTGATCGGCACAAATAGCGGTGGTGTGATCGTTGACTCTGTAGGTTTACGTGGGTTTGTACCGCGATCGCACCTTTCTGATACTTCAGATCTCGCCAAATTAGTTGGCAAAACTATCCCTGTGATGGTCTTAGATGCTGATGAGACTCGTAAAAAGTTGGTGCTATCTAATCGTCAAGCCGCCAAACTTGCAGCAATGAATCAAATTGCCAAGGGGCAGCTTATTAGTGGCAAAGTTACTAATATTCGTCCTTTCGGTGTATTTGTGCAGTTTGATGGGGTTTCAGGCTTGTTGCATGTTAAGGAAATGAGCCAAAAGCCCGTTAGTGATCCTACCCGTGTCTTTCAAATCAATGACATGATCAAGGCTGTAGTTGTGGATATTGATGAGTCACGCGATCGCATTGCCCTGTCTACTAAGCTCCTTGAGCTTCATGCTGGGGAAATGCTGGATAACTCAGCACAAGTCTTTGCGGAAGCCGCAGAACGCCTTGAAAAGAATATCAGTAAGCTCTGGGAAGCCTAATCGCTCAAAAATTAGTCGGTGCAAAGTACTAACTAATTTTTGAGGTTTTAAATTTTTTCGTAAGACTAATCAATTTTGAACTTAGAATATTGGTAGTCATCAAAATCTCTAAAAATCAGCACTCAAATTCAAATTTATGGAAACTAATTTTCTTGGTCTTCTCGCTACTGTCTTAGCAGTATTTGTACCTACCGTCTTCTTGCTAACTTTGTATATCCAAACCTCTAGTCGCGAAGAAGGTCAAAGCAGCAAATAGAAAAAATCACAGCCCTATGGCTGTGATTTTTACCAAAAGAGAGAATGGTGGCGCTTCGCGCCACCATTCTCTCTTTTGGGGTTTCATGCAGCTATTTTTTGGTAAGCGGCTAACTGGATCTCGCTTTGCTGAAAAAGGTAATTAACCATAGCTAATAAACCTTTTAAATCAAAAATGTTATGGGGTGCAGGGTGATGCGTAAACCTGTTGCCTTCCAATTTGCCGAACTCCCAATTTATGCCATTAGAGACAATCCCAAATATGGCGATCGCTGATTCTTCGTTTAAACGCTGTGCTGCCACCATCTCGGCTAAACATTGCCCCCATCCCCAGTCGAAATTATCTTGTTTTGCCTCCACGAGCAGTAAATAGGGCTTGTCAAATACAACCTTACCCAGAGGCGATCGCTTTGCGAGAATGTACTCAGGATAGCCTGATAGAGTCTCGTCACAGGTTAATAGTTGATGACTCCAGAGCGTGAACTTGCTACTGTATGTTTTCCAAACCTCTTTCAGAATTGGATAAATCAAGTTCTCACAGATTGCAAATTCGGAATTATTCACCACTCCTTCGCGCATTACATATTCTAGGTCTTGCTGAAAGTATTCAGATACAGGAAACATTGCTTGGGCGACAAAGTTTGCCTCGGTATAGATCACCTGCAATTCTTTGACAGTTGCTCCTAGACTTTTGAAGTTGCTAAATGACATAGGGGTGATTTTTGTCGGTGGTTTCGCGATCACATTGGACAGTACTTTGTGTCATTTGCAGTTTTCCTAATATGATCGCCATTATATTGATTATCACTCATGGCGATCGCCTATTAGGGCTTCGGTAAGGCGATCTCTCAAACAAGTCTTGCTGTCCAAACTTCAGATATGGCAAAATCCAAAGTTGTATAATGGCTTTGCAATTTGACAGCAAAAATTATGCGATCACCGATTCATATTTTCTCAGTTGCGGAATATTTAGAAGCAGAATCTAAGAGCGAAGTTCGCCATGAGTATTTGGGCGGTCAGGTATTTGCGATGGCTGGGGGGAGTAAGGCGCACAATATTATTACTTTAAATATTGCTAGTCGTTTACGTTCTCTGCTGCGAAGGAATTCTTGCGATGTTTTTATGTCGGATATGAAGGTCAAGTTAAAGGCTGCTAATCAAAATAAGACGATATTCTATTATCCTGATGTACTGATTACTTGCAATCCTGAAGATAAAGATAAATATTTTGTAAATTATCCTTGTGTGATTTTTGAGGTGTTGTCACCCAGTACGGAGGCAAGCGATCGCCGCGAAAAGTTGGTTAATTATCAAACGATCGCTAGTTTGCAGGAATATGTTTTAGTTTCTCAAGATGATATGAAAGTAGAAGTCTATCGGCAAGATTTGCTAGGGGATTGGACAATGGAAGTTTTGGGAAGTGAGGATACTTTAGTCTTAAATTCGATAAATCTATCGCTAACGATGGCAGATATTTATGAGGACATTTTCTAAATCGCCTATCAGCACATCTACAATGCGATCGCCTTCTGCTTTTATTTCTTCAGGTCTGAGAACAGATTCAAGATCACTATCACTTGGCTCAGTTATTATGAAATCTCCTTTCTAAGCAGAAATCAGTTGAAGGGATTGTTGATTTTGTAGGTACTCTAAGACTAGTAATCTGAGATAGTCCAACATACAGATATATGACTGCATCTGTGGATAATGCGATCGCGCTTCGCTGTAAAGTTGCACGATCAGGTGATTGTTAAATACGCTGAGTTTTTGTAGTTCGGCGATCGCTTGGCGATCGTTTCTTAAAGTTCCTGATGCAGCGATTTGGCTGGCGTAACCTCGAATACTTACAGTCAATAATTCAATTTCTTCTAATGGGGTAAATTCTGCTTCAGAATTGGAGGAGTTTAGGGCAATTTGTTTGCGTTCTAGCTTGGTGTTTTGATAGTTCACGGTTAACTGCTCTAGGAGTTGAGCAATATAGTTTTGTTGAGATGCTAATTGATTTTGAGTTTGTGTCATTTGTTTATTCCTCGTTGGTACCATAGGTGACTATTTTCTCAATTCCATATTGGTCTGGTCGCACGATTAGAAATTCTGTCCCTTTACGGTAAACGGCTGAATCATCCTGTCGATAGCCTGAGCGTGGAACTCTTGTCGAGCCTTTCTTATTGAAGTTATGTGCTTTGCGTAGATAGCGAAGTATGGGAAATCCTTTTCTTTGGGCATGGTCTAGGACGCTTTGGGCGATGCTGCTGTAGGTTCCTGATTCCCATTCCTTGAGATAGTTGAGTAATTCAGCTATTTCGGTATCGGTATGTCCTTCAAGGATTTGGGCTAGGTATGGGTCTATGGGAGACTCATTTTGCATCTATTTTTGTGATTTTGGGTATGTGGTTATGTTCATTTGTTTAACCTTGCATCGTTCGACTTTGATCGCGATGGTTTCCATGATTTATCTCTAGTTTTTACTTTTTCCATTTTACTCGGTCTTGATTTACCTCCAATTTTTACTTTTATCTTTTTACTTTTTCCTTGATTAAGCGCCAGAGGAGGAGTGCGACTAGGTACGCGAGAAATAAGGGGAAGGCAAACAAAACATAGGGCGATCGCCACAAATGTCTGGAGTGCGAACGATGAGTGTATCAATATCAAAAATAGTTGCTTCCATGTTTTTAGCCTCTATAATCGCCATTATATTGATTATCGCTTATGGCGATCGCCTATCAGCATATCTACAGTGCGATCGCGTCTTGCTTTTAGTTCTTTAGGTGTGATGACAGATTCACGATCATTTGGCTCAGTCATTATGAAATCTCCTTGTTTTAGACAATTTATTGATTAGGTCTAGATTTGAGATTTGATTTATCAGGTTGTTAACCAAGCTAAAATCTCGTCAATTATCAATTCGATACTAGGTAATGGATAGATGATGATTTCTCCATTTTGTAGATGTTTATGTTCTTTTTCTGATAGTGGTGGTTTGTGAGGAGCATTATCGTAACGAAAAATCAAACTTTCTCCTGCATCTTGATATTGGTAGGCATAGCTGAAATGTTCGATCTGTTCCTGCTTGGCGGAAATGTATTCTCGAATAAAAAGTACAGAGTTATCAATTAGTTCTACTTTAATATTGATGAAGAGTTCACCTGATGGACGCGATTCGCTATTGGATGTAATTGTTTTTGCTAAACCGTAATCTTCTAGCCGAGAAACTGCAAGGACTAAGTCTTGAAAATAGCTAGATACTGACATTTTGACTGATGTTTTGTAAGCTTAGGAGAATCTGTAAGTCTTGAGTAATATTTTCTAAACAGCGATATTCGCCGAACCATTCAACATATTCTAAGTCTTTGCCTTCTAAGTTCTCTGCTGTCCAAGAGGTGACAAATTCATTGGAGGAGATTTGATATTTTTGCTCGAATGTTTTTAATTTTTGTTCTATCTGTTTTTTACCTTGTTCCATTCGTAGGATTTCGGCACGGATTGTTTTTTGGAGAATTGCGATCGCGCGATCGGGGTATTCGGTAAGGATTTTTAACTCGTTCATGGTCAATTAGAGATAAGGGTTTGCTGCTATTTTAGCTTACGATTTTTGGGGATGATGAAAAATTTTGGGGTAACTTTAGTCTTTTTAGATCGTGTTAGATCGCTATGAATATGTGCAATACCCCATAATTTACCTCCAATTTTTCCTTTTATCTTTTTCCTTTTTCCTTGATTAAGCGCCAGAGGAGGAGTGTGACAGGGTACGCGAGAAATAAGGGGAAGGTAATTAATTGATTATCGCTTATGGCGATCGCCTATCAGAACAGCTACAGTGCGATCGCTCAAACAAAGTCTTCCATCCAAACTATCCCTCATTAAGTTTTCAGATAATTACTCAAAAACGTCATCTGATTGATCATGTCTTCTGCGGTGTAAGAAGCAACAAGCACAGATAATCCATACAATCTTTCGCCTATTGAAAAATCTTGATGCATGAGGACTATCCCTGCATGATCTTGGTTCTTAGCTAAAAATTGCTTGTGAAGTTTGCTAAAGTCACGAATGTTATAGGTGCAAATAACCCGATTATTTTGGGTAGCCTATAGCAATTGTTCTTCATCAGACAATCCTTCACGTTTAACTTCGCTTACTGTTGTTACATCAATTTCTCTTTGGCGCAATGCCATGAGCAATGACCGATTCATACTATCTTCGTCTAGATAAAAGCAAATGGGACTCATTTTACGATTCCCGTTGTCGCAAGACTTTCGGCATATAGGCGATCGTAATCTTCGCGATCGCGTTTTAAGGATTGCTCGATTTCTTCACGATTGGCGTGATAGTAAGTGAGTGCGGCGTACACTTGAGCCATGTTTAGATAGCCCCAGTTGTCGGCAATTTCTTCTGGTGTTAAGCCTTGCTTCCATAATGTGGCAATGCGTCCGACGGTAATTCTTGTACCTGCGATGCGAGGGCGATCGCCACAAATGTCTGGAGCGCGAACTATGAGTGTACCAATATCAAAAATAGTTGCTGCCATGTTTTTAGCCTCTATAATCGCCATTAATTGATTATCGCTTATGGCGATCGCCTATCAGCACAGCTACAGTGCGATCGCTCAAATACACTCTGCTATCCAAACTATTGAGCATATTTTTGTAAAAACTCTCTTGGGGTAAGACATTCAAACTCTTCTGTTTGTTCGACAAGTGCGCGAATTAGTTTGTAGTTTCTCGAAACAAAGCATTGGGCTTTTCCTTGCTTGGCGGTGAGATAAACACCTGCATCTTCACGAGGAATGATGCCAGCATCAGCGATCGCTTGAATATCTTGATCGGCTACAAATATAAAATCTATTGGTAATTGCTGCCAAAGTCTAGCTAGTAGCCCGCTTGACCAGTCTTTGTTTTGTAAGCGCTTACCAACTCGTAGGATTTGATCGATTAGTTCTTGGGAGAAAATAACTTTGGTTTGCCGATCGCTATTTTCTTCACATTCTAGTAGGGATAAAATTTTGCTTTCATCGCTTTCAAGATCGAGCGCTCCCAAAATAAAAATATTGGTATCGAGAAATATCGATTTGGGCAAACTAGACATTAGCTTTCCCGTCATTGAGCCTTTGTTCTCTTTCAGTTGCTAATTCCTGTTTCACTTCCTGAATGAGATGCATTATTTTATCGGGTGAGTCGTAGCCAGATTTTGTAAAGATTTGATGCGACATAGCTGCGAATCCTTGGGCTGACAAGTTCTCTCGGCGATCGCTAATTCCTATTAATGCTTGAAACATTTCCAAACTTAATAAAACTGCTTTTTGCTGACCTTCTTGGACTAGGGTGATGGCTTCGCGTTTGGAGGTTGCCTGTTGGATTAGCTGAGAAAGTTCTTGATTGTTGCGAACAGTGGCTTCTAGCATAGTTTTTATTTTGAGGAGAGATCCTTTATTTTATTTTACCTGCGATCGCCTATCAGCATATCTACATTGCGATCGCTACATCTTTACCCTTTCCACAATTTACTTTTTATCCAACTAAACCATCCTCTTATACCTTGAGAATCACGATTGATTTCAGCAATCTTTTGATTGGCATAATCGACCATTGGCTGATAATCAATCTCTTGGGCTAATTTTGCGGCAAGAGTAAGAGAATCTATTGCTTCATCTTTTTGTCCTAGTTTGAGTTGAATTTTAGAAGTAAAATAGTTCAAATTTTGAGCTTGGCTGTATTTGTCGCCAATTTCGACATATAGATTTAAAGCAGCTTGACTACGCACTAACCCAATTACAGGATCTTTTTCTAAAATTGCGATCGTTTGTAAGGTGTTCGCCTCTCCCAACCGAGAGCCGATCTCGCGGTAAAAGGTCAGCGCCGCTTCATACCTCTTTAACGCTTCCGTACTTCGTTTGAGAAATTGCAAAACATCGCCGA
>Ga0172372_10005428_pt1 | contig 17733 bp, 8 predicted proteins | sample LakKiv5m_2_FD_114544 | JGI IMG/M metagenome (GOLD analysis project Ga0172372, IMG submission 114544) | Freshwater microbial communities from Kabuno Bay, South-Kivu, Congo - kab_092012_9.5m | ecosystem: Environmental > Aquatic > Freshwater > Lake | place: Democratic Republic of the Congo...
TCTCCGTGCCTCCGTGGTTAATAAAAAGTCGTCCGTGTCGGAGACTGCGCTGAGCGTGCCGAAGCGTGGTAATTTCCTTACGCGAATCTCCGTGCCTCCGTGGTTAATAAAAAGTCGTCCGTGCGGAGCCTGCGCTGAGCGTGCCGAAGCGTGGTAATTTCAACAAAGTAATCCGTGGTTCGCTGCTCAGCACTCACTTCACCACCTTCGGTCGTATATACAACGCCACTGGTATCGCCACTAAACTCGCCGCAACCGCAAAGTAACCTACATGGTCGTAATTGAGAACCGTGTCATGCGGACCGTCAGCAATCATCAAACCGCCGATAAAAGATGCAAGACCTGCACCGAGTTGCTGCATCGCCGAGTTCAGACTCAAAAATCCGCCACGTAAATGCGGAGGTGCCGTTGATGATATCAATGTGTTTGCAGGAACACCTCGCGATCCTCCGAATGTAAAAAGCGCCGCAGCTAACAGAAGTATTATCACTAATGATGATGTGCTGAGGTTGGTAATGGCGAGAATCGGAATTCCTGCAAGTACAGAAAGCGAACTGAACACAATGAAACTTCCGAACTTGTCAGACAGCTTCCCTACCACACGCATTACTACAACACTTGTTAATCCTCCAACAAGATAAATGAGCGGCACATCTGTTTCGGCCATCCCGACATTGTGTACAAGATATTGCGGGATATACGGAATGATGGAGAAATGCCCGAACATCAACAAGATCATCAGGAGCAAACCCATCATTCGTTTGTCTGAACGCAAGATCTCCAACATCTGCGCTGCGGGATTTCGCTTGCGCGCTTCTTCAATATGTCCCGACAATACAGGCATAAAACGCATCAATGGAATAAAGATGAGCGCTGCCATAGCCGCAATTGCAAGAAACGGAACATGCCAATGTGTATGCGCCGCAACGTAACTGCCAACAGGTACGCCGGCGATTGCTGCAGCAGAAAAGCCCATATACACAACTGCCATTGCAGATGCGCGTCGTTCAAGCGGAACAACATCACTCGCAATGCTGAGCATCGTGGATGAAATCACACCACCGAATAATCCTGTGAATATTCTCGCGGCAAGAAACATGGTATATCCGTTAGACATCCCGCATATCAGAGTGCCCAATGTGAAACCCGCAAAACACACCATCATCACTTTTCTTCTGTCAAATCGATCAATAAAAAATGCGCCTGCCACACTCACAACACCGGCACTGATATTGTAACTCGCCACAACAAGACCGAAACTCGCAGCAGAAATTTGAAAATCGCGCATGAACATTGTACTCAACGGCATCATCACCATGAAGTCCATCACATGAGTAAACTGAATCAATGCTAATGTAATGAGCAGTGCCCGCTCTTTGTTCATAGAAAAATGCACACGTCTGACAGCGTGTTAATCAAAGGTAAATGTTCTCCGCTTCCGCGCTTTCCGATTAACGGAATTCCGGTGCACTTCATCGGAATTATTTCGATCGCTTCTCCTTTGATGCTTCAAAGCGCGCATCCATACGAATCATGCTATCCAATGAAATCTTCCGCGCAATGGCTTTTTGCTGCACCTGATAAAGCCACTTCTTGTTCATACGAATGTCATTCTCCAGCTCACGTATGCGACGTTCTTCAGGTGGAATCGGTTGCTTCAACACAATCGCACGATAAGCATCGTTGATGTAGCCCCAGGAAAATCCTGCGTAGTTAAGATCCGTTGCCATGATAAGCACAACATCATGACGCATTGTTGATGAATAGAGGTCTTCGTCCAGCGTACTTGTTTTCGGTCGTCCGTCGCTGTGTTCTATTCCCTGATTGTAATACCAGTAATCGTGATAGTAAGTCAGATGCTCCACCATTCCCACGCTCATCATCATGCGAACATAACTATCAGCAACAGTCATCATGGAAATTTTTGTCTTCCCGCTTTCATAGTGGTACTTCGGATACGCAAGCTGATAATTCGACAAAGGGAATACCAGATTCAATCCGCCGCCTACATCATTGTCGCTGCCGCGAGGTATGTCCGACCATTCATATCCGTCAAACACTACAGAAGGCATATCAATGTTTCGCTTTTTCTCAATGTACTTCACAAGTGAATCAAGTGCTTCCAATGCTGCGCACTCCGACCAATGAACACTTGTGTTGGAATAAATCGGATACGGCGCCGTGAGTCTCCTCTTGGCGAAATACGAATTGAAATCAAGTATGTTGATTCCCGACTTGCCGAACGTCTCCACCATCGCAGCGTGATTCGTAATCGCCTGTTTCGGACCGAAACGATCCGGAATGAATTCAGGATAACACGAAGCTTTTCCGGGCGCAAGTAATACCACAAGCGTCACATCGTGACTTGCTAATGTATCCTGAAGCAATCGAAGTTTTTCTGTTAACGTATTGATTGCCTCCTTGCCCACAAAATCGGTTCCCATGTAAGCGGAAATATATCCTGTCAGATAAAGTTGCCCTTCATTTCCGATAACAGCGTCAGGCATCACGTTCGTCTTAAACAACGAATACCAGATTTGATTTCGCAGACGAATTAACGATTAATGAAATCCTGTATTTTCATTTCTCCACAATTCGTAGTCGCGCTGAAATTCTCCGGACAAAATATTCTCTCCGCTCAACACCGGCGCAGATGGTGTGATCCACGCACCTTCCACAGGTTGCTCTTTAACAATTCCGGTAATGCCCACTAATCCGGGAAGTGCAAGCACAGCAAGCAGAACAGCAAGCAAAAGCTTCTGTCGTGCTGAGTTGCTATGTACTTGTCCTTTCATCAGAATTGGAAATAGATAAACGGATTATATCCGCTGGATGTAACGTATGAAAGCGCGATGATAAAAAGCACAACTGCTCCTGCTGTGAATGCGGTATGTTTTCCTTCGGTGAGATTACCGTTGTACACTGTGTTCTGTATCCGCTCTCCTGCTTTCGGCAAACAGAAAAAGGAGAAGAAAATCGCAATTACAAGTATTGCTGTGAACTGCGCATCGTAATCAATTTGCTGTGTTCCTTTCGTTAGGAAAAACATTCCCTTGATGTAGCCTTTCAAGTGTGCAACGCTCGGCGCGCGAAACGCAACCCATCCGATCAACACAATAAAAAATGTAACCGATACACGGAAAATTCTTCCAAGCTTGTCGGTGATTTTACGAATGAACAATCGCTCTGCTACAAGAAAACTTCCGTGCCATACACCCTAAAGCACAAACGTCCACGATGCGCCGTGCCACAATCCTGAAAGCAGAAACACAATCCAAAGGTTCATGTACATTCTGCGTGTTCCGTTTTTATTTCCTCCTAACGGAACGTAGAGGTAGTTGCGCATCCACGATCCTAATGTCATGTGCCAGCGACGCCAGAACTCTGTTATGCTCTCACTGATGTAAGGATTGTTGAAGTTTTCAGGAAAGCGGAAGCCGAGCATACGTCCGATTCCGATAGCCATATCACAATAGCCGGAGAAGTCGAAATAAATCTGAAACGTATATGCTACCGCAGCCATCCACAATGTTCCCGGCGCGAGATACTCGGGAAGAATTCCGTCTATACCCAATTCTTTACTTCCGTAAACGGAGTCTGCATATAATGCAAGTGTATTTGCGATCAATACTTTTTTCGCCAGACCAATGCCGAACCTGTAAAAGCCCATGAGCTTTTCTGATGTGGTGTCGCGTTCGCTGCGATCTGTAATCTGATCTGCCAATTCGTGATAACGTATTATCGGCCCTGCAATCAGTTTCGGAAAAAGAATGATGTACAACTGATAGTCCCGGAAATTTTTCAGCGGAGCGTGCACACGACGATACACATCAATCATGTACGTCATCGCTTCAAATGTGTAGAACGAAATTCCGATCGGCAGCACAACGCTCGTCCATTGAATATCTCCTTCAACGCCCAGCTTGTGCAGTGCTCCGTTAAAATTCTGAATGAAGAAGTTGGAATATTTGAAATACACCAGCAATCCGAGATTCATGGTGACGGACATTCCCAACAGCATTTTTCTCTTGCGGTCCGACGAGCTTTCGCTCATCATACGTACCAGAAAGAAATCGAGAATTGTGGTTCCGATCAGAACAAAAATAAATTTCGGAGCGCCCCAGGCGTAAAACAGCACACTGGAAAACAGCAATACAATATTCTTGTACTTACGAGGCGTAGCGAAATACAACAGCAGAAATGCCGGAAGAAAATAACAGAGAAAAAATGTACTGCTGAATACCATCTTTCATGCACACATTGTTTTACAATGTCGTGCGTGATGTAAATATACAAGTTGCCGGCCGGATCAGACCGCTGCGGTTTTACACGAGTGAAATATCGAACTGTACAAGATCGATAAACTCCTGCACGCGCTCGTCAACTGCTTCCTGCGTAAGTCCTACCAGACGCTCAACACCGAATTTCTCAACGGTGAATGATGCCATAGCAGATCCGAAGATGATTGCGCGCTTCATGTTCTCGAATGAAATGTCTTTTGTCTCTGCAAGATATCCAACGAATCCTCCGGCGAAACTGTCGCCTGCTCCTGTCGGATCAAACACGTCTTCCAATGGAAGTGCCGGAGCAAAGAACACCTGCTCTTTGTTGAAGAGCAAAGCCCCGTGTTCCCCTTTTTTGATGATGAGCACTTTCGGGCCCATTGCCAGAATTTTCTGTGCGGCTTTCACTAATGAATATTCACCTGAAAGCTGACGCGCTTCGCCGTCGTTGATAGTCAGCACGTCTACTTGTGAAATCGTTTTCACAAGATCTTCATACGCTGTGTCCATCCAGAAATTCATTGTGTCGAGCACAATCAGCTTCGGACGTTTCTTCAGTTGCGACATCACCTTCTGCTGAACAGACGGCATGAGGTTTCCGAGCATCAGAAACTCCACTTCGCGGCAATTCTCCGGAACCACCGGATCAAAATCAGCAAGAACGTTCAGTTCCGTTGCCAATGTATCGCGGGAGTTCATGTCGGTGTGGTAACGTCCCGACCAGAAAAATGATTTCTGACCAATTTTCACCTGCACGCCGTCGAGTTTCAGGCCGTGCTTTTTCAGCATGTCCATAGATTCATTCGGGAAATCCTCGCCTACTACGGACACCATATTGATGTTCTTGTAGAAATAGCTTGCGGCAAGACCGATATAGGTGGCAGCTCCGCCAATAATTTTGTCTGTCTTTCCGAAAGGTGTTTCAATGGCATCAAATGCCATGGTTCCGACAACGAGTAGGCTCATGAATTGTAGTTTTTTACGGGCGCAAATATAGGGAAATGCGGGGGGCGGGATTGATCTTACAGAAGTAAAAAAGAAAAGCCGCATTGCTGCGGCTTTCTGCTCCCCCTTCTGGACTTGAACCAGAGACCCCATGATTAACAGTCATGTGCTCTAACCAGCTGAGCTAAGGAGGAATTTCCCGAAAACGGGCTGCAATATTACCACTCAGTTCCGAAATCTGCAACTGATTTTCATGTTTTGATGCTTTTTTATTGGAAAACGCGGGCAATGACCTTAATAAAACCGTAATATTCACGTTTCGCCAGATTTTTATTCAGCAAGTTCATGCAAATTTTATACGATCAGGTTAGCATCTTTTCCTTGCTCGAAGCGGCAAATCGCGCCAACTTCGATCCGCGCTTACCATATGTTGATCTGTTTGCAACAGAAAACCATACAGCGTTTCTGGTGTTTTGTCCTGATGGCGTTTGCAAAGGCGCTACAATCTACCTTCTGGAAAAACCATTCCTTCCGGGCGAGCCGGAACGAAATCTTTTACCGGCGATCATGAAAATTCAAGGGGATGAATTTGCAGATGAGTTGCGCGAACTCGCTGAAGAAAAAATACGTGCGTTGATCGAAAACAAACCTGCGACAGGATACTTCTTCGACGCACATTAGCAATGCGAATTCGTATTCGCTGATTCCGTATATTTATTCCTCACCCAAAACCCGTTTTGATGAAACAACTTTACACTTTCCTTTTGATTACCGGTTTCTTATTCGTGGCAAAAGCGCAAACCGGAACGTTCTGCGACATGAACGGTAATGTTGTGATTTACTCGAACTATGATGGCGGTCCGCTAACAATTAACGTCGATCAGAACATTCCCAACCTGAAAATCGGTGTACTCAGTTACGAATTCTGTACAATCAACATTACAGGAACTTATGCGTCAAATGTTACTGCGCTATGGTACGTAGGATATAACAATAGTGGCAACCCCTGCAGTATCAACCAGCCATACACTACAACAATTACAGGAGTACCTGCGTCTGTCGACTCCATTCTGCTCTATCCGGCTGCAACGTATTCTAATCCTAACGGATACAATGCAATGATTTGCACCTATTCCTGCAGTACAACAACAAATCAGGGCGGATGCAACACTGCGGATCAAACTGCACATTATTTCCTCACGCATTTCGGTGGAACTTTATACTTTCAGCAAACCCAATACGGTTGTTGGCAGGGAGCCATGAATATTTCCGGCGGAGGAAATTGCTGCGCGAACCCGCTGACAGAAGTCGCAGAGAATTCCATCTCTTCTCTATTCACTGTGAATCCGAATCCCGCAAACGAAAGTACAATCGTTTCTACTCCTTCGTATTCAACTGCAAATACTCTTGAAATTGTGAATGTTCTCGGTGCAGTGGTTCGCACTTTTTTTATCGCGGCAGGAACAATGCAGACAACTGTATCTCTTGAAGGTTTGGGAAGCGGCGTTTACATGTTCCGTATGCAGAATGATTCTGAAATCACAACTACACCGGTCGTAGTATCTGAATAATACGAGAGAGTCGGCTGTTTTCAGCACCTGCAAGCTGTTCGATTACAAATACTGATTCGCAAGATTTGCCAGCTCACTACGCTCTCCTTTTTCAAGCGTAATGTGCGCGTACAGATCCTTGCCTTTCAGTCGATCAATCATGTACGACAAACCGTTCGATTGCGTATCGAGATATGGTGTGTCTATCTGGAAAATATCTCCGGTGAAAATGATTTTTGAATTTTCTCCTGCACGACTGATTACAGTTTTCACTTCGTGCGGTGTCAGATTCTGCGCCTCATCAACAATGAAAAATACATTCGATAAACTTCTTCCGCGAATGTAGGCTAACGGACAAACAACGAGTTTTTCATTTTCAACCATCTCGTTGATCTGCTTGAACTCGCGGTCTTTTTCACTGAACTGGCTCTTGATAAATTTCAGATTGTCCCACAGCGGTTCCATATATGGATTCAGTTTCGACTTGATGTCGCCCGGCAGATAGCCGATGTCTTTATTGCTCAGCGGAACAATCGGACGCGCAAGATATATCTGATGATAATTTCTTCGCTGCTCAAGGGCGCCGGCGAGAGAAAGCAATGTTTTTCCTGTACCCGCAACACCTTGTATAGTTACAAGTCGGATATCAGGACGCATGATCGCATCAAGCGCAAAACTCTGCTCTGCATTACGCGGTGTAATGTTGAACGCAGACTCCTTCTTCACTCGCTCCAACTGATCTGTATTCTTATTGTAGAAACCTAAAACCGACTTCTGACCGTTTTTCAGAATGTAATAATGATTGGCAACCAGCGGTTTCTTCTTCATCGCCGCAGGTAAAGCAGTCGATTCTTTTTCATACAACTCCGTAATTCCTGTAGCAGGAAATTTCTCTTCCGTAGAAATTCCGGTATAGAGTTCATTCGGATTCTGAATTTTTCCCGTTTCGTAATCTTCCGCAATAAGATTCAGTGATTTCGCTTTGATGCGCAGATTTATATCCTTCGTTACCAACACAACTTTTCTCCCCGGATAACTTTCCGCCAGATGCAAAGCTGAATTAAGAATCTTGTGGTCTGCTTTTCGCTCACCGAAAACGCGCTCTGCATCTACTGACGCCGATTGATTCATTTCAATCTTGAACATACCATGACCTTTGCCATTGATGTTCACCCAATCCTTGAGTGTATTGCGTCCTGAAATCTTATCGATGTATCTCGTAAACTCGCGGGCCGCAAAATTTTTGGTGTCGCTACCCTTTTTGAAGTTGTCGAGTTCCTCCAATACCGTTATCGGTACAACAACATCATGTTCTTTGAAATTTTTAATCGCATTATGATCGTAAATAATTACCGACGTGTCGAGCACGAATATTTTTTTCTCCTTCGCCATAAGTATAAGAGCGTGATGTTGTGTAGCTAAACTAATGTTCTGCAATTATCGTTTTGCACGATTAATTGCATAATAATGAACATCGACTTGTTTATCCTGAAATTGCTCGCGCGCAAATTTGACAGCAAAAAAGTCGCCTTCGTCGAAACCTGTTGATTCTAAGCGCTGTATGTCGTATAATTGAGAGTTAGTAGTTATAGAATGCTGCCGGCTTTCACTATCTGATTTTTGACATTGGTCGGGATCAATTTGTGAAAAATCGATAGTTTCTGTCCCTATTAAGCTCAAAGCACACCACACTAAAGCTGTTTCATGAAAACAATTACTCGTAATCTGTTCCGCGGATTGGCACTCGTTGCCATAACCGCGTCTTCCCTGCAGGCACAGAATTGGAGAGATCCTCTTGCTGACCCGAATGCAAACTTCTACAGCATTCAGTCGAACTTCTATGCCGAATGGGGCGCACGTGAACAACAAAACAATCAAGCGCGCCAGGACAATACATTGCTCAACGACAAATGGCCGGGCAATGATCCTGCAAACCCTGCTGCTGCTCCGTTTATGAAAGGCGGATACAAGCAGTTCAAGCGTTGGGAATATTTTATGGAGCCGCGTGTTTACCCTTCAGGTGATATTACGCTGCCTTCTTCTAACTACGAACGCTTCGTTGAGTATGTAGATGCAACGCCTGCTGCGATGGATCAGTATGTTCAAACATACGGTGCAGCTCCAATCGGATCTCAGGCTCAGCAAAACCGTTCTCAGGGCCCAAGCACTAATCCGAACATCATGTCGAGCACCTGGCAATTTGCCGGGCCTACAGGTTATCCTACAAACGGAGGCGCAGGACGTATTAACGTAATTCGTTTCGACCCGCAATTTGCCACCAATAATACCATGTATGCAGGTGCTCCGGCAGGAGGTTTATGGAAGTCAACCAACGGAGGAACTTCCTGGGCAATTGTTTCCAGCACGGATCAGATCGCATCTATCGGTGTAACGGATATTGCAATTGATCCGACAAACAGTAATACAATTTACATTGCTACCGGCGATGGTGATGCAGGCGATACTTACAGTGTCGGTGTATTGAAATCGACTGACGGCGGTGTTACATGGAACACAACAGGTTTGAACTGGACAACAAGTCAGGGTCGCACCATCAGCCGCCTTTTGATCAATCCTTCAAATGCACAGATTCTCATTGCTTTTACATCAAACGGGATTTACAGAACTACAAATGGAGGAACAACCTGGACACAAACCCAAACCACCAATTCATTCCGTGATGGTGAATTTAAACCGGGAGACCCGAATACAGTTTACGGGGCAGGAACGCGCTTCTGGAAATCAACTGACGGAGGCGTTACGTGGACGAACACAGCAACAGGTCTTCCTGCAAACACAGCGGTTGACCGCTTTTCAATTGCAGTAACAGCAGCTAACGCCGCTTACGTTTACATTCTTGCAGGAAGCGCTGCTAACAACGGCTTTTATGGAGTATATCGCTCCACCGATTCAGGCGCAACATTCACTTCACGCTCTACAACACCAAACATTATGGGCTGGGCGAGTGCAGGCAACGATACCGGCGGACAAAGTTGGTATGATCATGGTTTTGATGCAGCACCGGGAAATGCCGATCACGTAATGGTGGGTGGTGTCAATCACTGGCGCTCAACTAACGGAGGAACATCTTGGACACTTAACGCACATTGGACCGGAAGCGGTGCACCGTATGTGCACGCAGACGTACATTGTATCGTTTACGCACCTACGCCTTCTACGAATACTACTCGTTACTTCTCAGGAAATGACGGAGGTATAAATGAAACCACCAACAGCGGTGGCGCGTGGTCTGATCGCAGTGCGCAGCTTTGCATTGCACAACCTTACCGCATCGGGCTTTCAGCAAGCAATGGGGCTTTGTGGCTTACAGGGCACCAGGACAATGGAACAAATCTGAAAAACGGCGCCAGCTACTCCGAGGTAATGGGTGGCGATGGGATGGATTGTTTCATTGACCGCACGAACAATAACGTAATGTACGGTTCGCAGTACAGCGGTTCATTAAATCGATCAACGAACGGCGGGGCGAATTGGACCGGAATCAATACCGGATTAACCGGAACCGCTCCATGGGTTACTGCATGGTATCAGGATCCCACAACAGCCAACACAATTTATTGCGGACGAACAAACCTCTTCCGCTCTACAAACCAAGGTACCAACTGGAGCGCAGTAGCTTCTGCTGTACCAGGAACAGGAACAATTGTGGATTTCAAAATTGCTCCATCAAACAACCAGATAATTTATGTTGTTAAATCAAACGCAGTTTACAAAACGATAAACGCAGGTGGCGCATGGACTACAGTAACAGGAACGCTTCCTGTAGGTAGTGCCGCTATCACACGCGTTGATGTTCACCCGAACGATCCGAACCACGTTATCGTTACCTTCTCCGGATATTCAGCTGGCAACAAAGTTTTTGAATCAACAAACGGCGGAACTTCATGGACCAGCATTTCAACCGGTCTTCCAAACATTCCGGTGAACTGCGTTCGCTTCATGCCGGGAACAAGCACAACTACCGATGCAGTTTACGTTGGATGCGACGTTGGTGTTTACTATCGCGATAACACTTTCACTGCGTGGCAACCGTATTTCACCGGTCTTCCGAACGTGCCGATTTTCGATCTTGAAATCTACACAGGAACAGGAACACTTCGCGCTGCATCATATGGTCGTGGTGTATGGGAAGTGGATATCTATAACCCGGGAACACTTGCACCGATCGCAGACTTTACAGCGAACCAAACAGTTGTTTGCCCTGGTAACGGTGTAAACTTTACAGATATGTCTTCCTTCACTCCAACTTCATGGAGCTGGACATTCCAGGGAGGATCTCCGGGAACTTCAACAGCACAAAACCCAACCGGCATCACCTGGAGCACTCCAGGAACTTACAGCGTAACTCTCGTTGCAACTAATGCTAACGGAAGTGATTCAGAAATTAAAACTGCATATATCACTGTCCTCGGCAACGCAGTTGCCCCTCCACTGGTGGAAGGCTTCGAAAACACAACGTTTGTTCCGGCAAACTGGACGCCGGTCAATGCCAACAGTGATGGAATTTTCTGGGATAGAAACAACGTCGGAGCTGCAAGTTCATGGAGTGCACGATTCGATAACTATACTTTGAATGCAGGCGGCGCACGTGACGAAATGTGGGCTCCGCGACAAACTTTTGCGTCTCTTTCTGCTTGTACGTTGACCTTCGACGTAGCGTATGCGCGCTATAGTGCAACCTACTCCGATACAATGTCTGTGTGGATCTCTACAAACTGCGGATCTACGTGGACACAAATCTGGAACAAAGGAGGCACTACACTTGCAACAGCTCCGGATCAGACTGCATCCGCATTCGTTCCAAACTCAACTCAGTGGAGAAACGAATCTGTTCCACTTACCGCTTATCTCGGACAGAGCAGCGTGTTAATCAAATTTATGAACCACGGTCGCTACGGACAGTGCTTGTACCTCGACAATGTTAACATCACCGGAACATCAACGCCAGCATTGCCAAGCGCAACATTTACGGCGAGTGCAACTACGGTATGTACCGGTACTGCGGTAAGTTTCACGAGCACTTCAACAAACAGTCCAACTACGTGGTCCTGGACATTCCCAAGCGGAACTCCGGCAACGGCAACAACACAAAACGTTGCAAGCGTAGTTTGGAATACAGCAGGAACGTATACCGTAACTCATACTGCTACCAACGGCAGCGGAACAGGAACAACCACACAGGTAATTACTGTTAACGCCTCACCAACAGTAACCGCTACTGCATCCAATGCAACAATTTGTAACGGCAGTTCTACTACTCTTACCGGTAGCGGCGCGTCTACTTATGCGTGGATGCCGGGATCGTTGAGCGGCAGTCCTGTAACAGTTACGCCAACATCTACTACTACGTACACTGTAACGGGAACGGCAGCCAATGGATGTACAGGAACAGGAACGCAAACCATTACAGTGAATCCGCTTCCTACAGTTGCAACTTCAGCTACAAGCACAACGATTTGTTCCGGTAACTCAACAACGATTACCGCTTCCGGCGCATCAACCTACACATGGATGCCGGGATCGTTGACAGGAACTGCTGTAACAGTGTCTCCGACAACTACTACTACGTACACAGTTACCGGCACGGATGCTAATGGTTGTACTAATACATCCACGCGCCTCATTACCGTGAATGCTTCTCCAACTGTAACAGCAACTGCGTCCAACGCGTCAATCTGTACGGGCAACTCAACAACGTTAACTGCTACAGGCGCGTCAACATATGCTTGGATGCCGGGATCACTCACAGGTTCTCCTGTAACTGTTTCACCGACTACCACAACAACGTACACGGTTACCGGTACAGCAGCCAACGGATGCACCAGCACGTCGACTCAGTTGGTTACTGTTAACACTACACCGACTGTAACAGCGACTGCATCGAGCACAACGATTTGCTCAGGCAGCTCCACTACAATTACTGCCAGCGGCGCAACAACTTATACCTGGATGCCGGGGTCGTTGACAGGAAGTTCTGTAACGGTGTCACCAACCACAACAACAACTTACACCGTAACAGGCACAAACGGTACTTGTTCGTCAACAGCAACCCGTCTGATCACGGTTAATGCTTCTCCAACAGTTGCAACCACAGCGTCAAGCGCAACTATCTGTTCGGGCAACTCAACAACGTTGACGGCTACAGGAGCCTCAACTTACGCTTGGATGCCGGGATCACTCACAGGTTCTCCTGTAACTGTTTCTCCGACAACAACAACAACGTACACGGTTACAGGTACCGCTGCTAACGGATGCACTGCAACGGCTACACGTTTGATCACGGTGAACCCTACTCCAACAGTAACAACAACAGCGTCGAATACAACAATCTGTTCCGGCAGTTCGACTTCAATTACTGCTGCCGGTGCAACAACGTATACGTGGATGCCGGGATCGCTGACAGGTACATCTGTTACCGTTTCTCCGACAACTACTACTACGTACACGGTAACGGGAACATCTACCGGATGTTCATCTACTGCAACACGATTGATCACTGTTAATCCTACGCCTACAGTTACAACAACCGCTTCGAACACAACAATCTGTTCGGGCAGCACCACGAACTTAACTGCAAGCGGAGCATCAACTTATAACTGGATGCCGGGATCGTTGACAGGTACATCTGTAACAGTATCTCCGACAACAACAACAACGTATACTGTTACAGGAACATCTGCAAACGGATGTACTGCAACTGCAACACGTCTGATCACAGTTAACGCATCACCTACCGTTTCTGTCACTGCAGGAAGTACTTCAATCTGTATCGGAGGTTCTACATCAATCACCGCAACTGGTGCTTCAACTTACAACTGGATGCCGGGATCATTGACAGGCGGAACTGTAAACGTTACTCCTTCTGCAACTACAACGTACACAATAACCGGTACTGCAGCTAACGGTTGTACAAACGTTCAGACAATCACAATTAATGTGGGCGCTGCACCAACAGTAACTGCATCTGCGTCTGCGCCTTCAATTTGTAACGGCGGCTCTACTACATTGACCGCTTCGGGAACTACCACATTCACATGGATGCCGGGATCACTGAGCGGTTCCTCGGTTACAGTTTCTCCTACAGCTACAACAACCTATACGGTTACAGGCAGCAACGGACCGGGATGCAGCAACACATCAACTGTTACCGTTACAGTTAACAGCAACCCTGTTGTTTCGGCTTCTGCATCTTCAACTACCGTTTGCTCAGGAAACTCAACAACACTTACCGGCTCCGGAGCAAGCACGTATACGTGGATGCCGGGATCACTGAGCGGAACTTCTGTAACCGTGAATCCAACAGCAACTACCACGTACACGGTAACTGGTACTTCTGCAAGCGGATGTACTGCAACAAGCACACAACTGATTACTGTGAATGCAAATCCTTCGGTTGCTGCAACATCAAGCTCTTCTGCTGTATGCGCCGGAGACGCAGCAACACTCACTGGTACCGGAGCTTCAACTTACACATGGATGCCGGGATCGCTTAGCGGCTCTTCTGCAAGTGTGTCTCCATCAGCAAATACCACTTACACTGTAACAGGAACAGCTGCTAACGGTTGTACGAATACCTCAACTGTTTCGGTGAACGTAAATGCTCTCCCTTCTGTTAACGCCTCAGCTTCATCGAGTGCGCTTTGTATCGGCAACTCCGTTACACTCAACGCAGGCGGCGCCTCTACTTACACGTGGACGCCGGGATCACTTTCAGGGGCAACAGTAACTGACAACCCTACCGCATCAACAACTTATACAGTTACCGGTACGGATGCGAATGGCTGTTCGAACACGTTTACCGTGAACGTAACAGTGAATGCATTGCCTTCTGTATCTGCTTCGGCTTCATCATCTGCAGTTTGCGCAGGTAGCGGAGTAACACTCACAGGCAGCGGCGCATCAAATTATACATGGATGCCGGGATCTTTAGTCGGCACATCTGTAACTGATGTTCCTGCCTCTGCAACGACTTACACCGTAACGGGAACTGATGCAAACGGATGTTCGAACACTTCAACTGTAAGCGTTGTTGTGAATACACTTCCAACTGTTACTGTAACGCTGCCGATGGACACATTCTGTAACATTGACGGACCTACAGCACTCAGCGGCGGATCACCTGCCGGTGGAAATTTCAGCGGCCCTGGTGTGAGTGGCAACAACTTCGATCCGTCGTCTGTCGGAACAGGTTCTTACAACATTACTTACACATATGTTGACGGAAACGGATGTTCCGATTCTGCTTCACAAATTGTAATTGTAGATGTGTGCAGCGGTGTTGACAACAACAACGGAGCTGTTACCATTTCTGCAACGCCTAACCCTAACAACGGAAACTTCGTTCTGTCCTTCAGTATTGCCTCTACAGACGACTACGTGCTTGAAATTCACAATGCTCTTGGTCAGGTTGTCTACAGCGAAATGCTCAACAACTTCGCAGGTCAATACAGAAACGACATCTCTTTGTCCGAATTCGGTCGCGGAATGTACACGGTACGTTTGCGTAGCTCAGATAACGAAACCGTGTTGCGCGTTATCACCTACTAAAATCAACTTGAATAGAACAGAAAGCCTCCCTTGCGGAGGTTTTTCTGTTTTTATGCTGTTCTTACATCTGTTCTGACTTAATTTGCAGCGCTCAACTTTTTTCAATCATGAATAAACTTATTCTTTCAGCATTGCTGTTTTGCTCCGGAATTACATTGTTCGGACAAGACACGCGCAACAACTGGCTGCTGCAATGGCAAAATCCAACTGCTGATTTTTATACAATCAAAAGCAGTTTCGATTCATCCTGGAAAGACACTGAACTGAAGATGAGAAGTCACAATGCTGTTTCAGCGCAGCGTTCATCCGAACAACAATCAGAAAAGGATGGAACATTCCGTTTATTCAAACGCTGGGAATGGTATTACGCTCCTCGTGTCGGCACTTCCGGAAATACATCCGCACCCGCGTATTCCAATTTTAATTTTTTTAAATACCTCGAAGAAAATTCTGCCGCTGCTGCAATGTATTACGCATCTGCTACGCGACAGCCTTATTCAACCAGCTGGACTTTCGTTGGTCCTACCGGCGCACCTCAAGGTGGAGGAGCAGGAAGAATTAATGTTTTCAGAGTTGATCCTGCCAATGCACAAGTGATGTACGCAGGTGCTCCCGCAGGCGGATTATGGAAATCCACTAACGCCGGTGCAAACTGGTTTTGTCTCACCGATTTTCTGCCTGTCATCGGCTGCTCTGATCTCGCAATCGATCCGAACAATACCAACGTAATGTATCTCGCAACAGGCGATCAGGATGGTGGAGATACACCTTCCATCGGAGTTCTTAAAAGTACAGATGGCGGTGTTACCTGGAACACAACCGGACTCGGTTTCAACGTAACACAATCCAGAAAAATTGCCCGTATTCTTATTGATCCCTCCAACACCAATGTATTGTACGTTGGTACTTCCGCAGGAATTTACAAATCGACTGATGCGGGTGTTACATTCTATCAGGTGTCCGGCGCCGGTGTTCAGGACATGGAAATGAAACCGAATGATCCGAACACTATTTATGCTTGCAGAACCACTCTTGTGCGCACCACTAACGGAGGAGCAACATGGACAACAATCAACAACGGCGGACTTCCCGCTTCCAATGTAACAAGTCGTATGGCTATTGCCGTTTCGAAAGATGCTCCTGATAATGTTTATCTCGTTGCAGGATCAGTGGGCTCTTATGGTCTGCGCGGCGTTTATGTTTCAACCAATTCCGGATTCAACTTTACGCAACGCGCTTCCTCTCCGAACTTGTTGGGCTGGGATCCTTCCGGCAATGACAGCGACGGACAATCGTGGTACGATCTCGCAATTGCGGTTGCTCCGTACGATGCAGATGTGGTTGTGGTCGGTGGTGTAAATGTTTGGCGCTCTGATGACGGTGGTTACAACTGGAATCTGAATGCACATTGGTACGGCGGCGGCGGCGCCCCATATGTTCACGCTGATGTTCACGGTATAGAATTTTACGGTCAGGCAGGCAGCTATTACATAGCTTGTGATGGCGGTGTTTTTCACACCAATGACGACGGGGGCAGCTTCATTGATCTCAGCGGTGATATGTGCATCGCTCAGATCTACAAACTCGGAGCTTCCACATCCAACGCGGGAACAATTATCACAGGACATCAGGATAACGGAACAAACAGAAAAGTCGGAAGCGTTTACGATGAAGTTCTTGGCGGTGACGGAATGGATTGTTTCATCGATCGCACTACCGATAACAACATGTTCGGTTCAATTTACTATGGCGATTTTTATCGTTCCACCAATGGCGGAAATAACTTCAGCGGAATCACAAATGGATTAAGTGGTAACGCAGATTGGGTGGCTCCATGGAAACAGGATCCTGTTGATGCCAATACACTGTATTGCGGTTATGACCAAGTTTTCAAATCAACAAATCTTGGCAACTCCTGGACGCAATTGGGGGCAATTCAGAATGGCTCTTCACTGAAAGAAATTGAAATCGCTGCTACTAACACAAATTACATTTACACCACAACAGGGTATGCTATCTACAGAACTTCAGACGGAGGCACAACCTGGAGTAACATTACCGGAACATTGAGTACAGGCGGAGGTCCGATTTCAGGAATCAGCATCAGTCCTTACGATGAACGCACACTCTGGATATCGCTCTCAGGATACAACAACAACAATAAAGTTTTCTTTTCAAACGATGCGGGAACGAGTTGGGTAAATATCTCCAACGGACTTCCGAATATTCCTGCGAATTGCATTACTTCAATTCCCGGCACAGGTAACAATCTGATTTTTGTCGGAATGGACGCCGGTGTTTATTACCGTTCTGATAACAGCAACGGATGGCAACCGTATTTCTACGCATTGCCGCTCGCACCGATTTCAGATTTCGAATATTTTGAA
>Ga0172372_10005429_pt1 | contig 17732 bp, 14 predicted proteins | sample LakKiv5m_2_FD_114544 | JGI IMG/M metagenome (GOLD analysis project Ga0172372, IMG submission 114544) | Freshwater microbial communities from Kabuno Bay, South-Kivu, Congo - kab_092012_9.5m | ecosystem: Environmental > Aquatic > Freshwater > Lake | place: Democratic Republic of the Congo...
CAGGAGGAAGCGCGGAGAGGGCTTCATGGCTAGAGGTGCTCCAGGAAGGTGATCAGGTTCGCTTGCGAGGCGGCGTCGAGGGCCAGGAAGGCGTCGCGGCTCGCGGCGGCCTCGCCGCCGTGCAGCTCGATCGCCTCGCGCAGCGTCTCCGCGCGTCCGTCGTGCAGGAACGGGCCGTGCATGGCGACGCCCCACAGGGGCTGCGTGCGGAACTCCTTCTTCGTGTTCGGCAGCGAGAGCGACGAGGCCTGCGGGCGACCGAAGGCCAGGTTGTCGGCCAGGTCCTCGCCCATCTCGTGCAGCAGGAGGTCCGTGTAGGGGCGGATCGGGCCGAAGCGCGAGGTGGGGAGCTCGGGCACGTGGCACTGCGCGCAGCCGAGGGCCTCGAAGCTCTGCTCGCCGAGCGTCGCCTCGGGCGTGAAGGCCTTCGGCGTCGGCGGCGCGAGGAAGCGCGTGAAGGCGATCAGGTCGCCGAGGTCGTCGCGCGAGATCTCGGGGTCGGGCACGTCGTCGTCGTCCGTGGTGGGCGAGTTCGGATCGGTCGAGACCTGCGGCGCGAGCATGTGCGCCAGGCTGACCGTGCCGCCCGAGCCGAGGAACGGATCGCTGGTGACGCCCAGCTGGTTGCGCAGCGGCGCGCGCGTGAAGAGCTCGACGTTGTTCGACTGGGCCTTCACGCCGAAGCGGCCGATCGAGCCGTTGTCGGTGTTGAAGCGGCCGCTGATGCCGTTGCCATCGAGGTCCTCCGGATCGGTCAGGGCGAGGATCGTCGCGTCGCTGACGAACTCGAAGAGACCCGTTCCGAAGAGCGGCAGTGCGTTGCGCTGGGCCACGACGGTGGGCGAGCCGTTGACCTCCTCGGGGATCCGCGCGCGTCCGCCGACGAGCGTGAAGTCGGTGCCCGCGCCGAAGGCCGGCACGACCGCGCTCGGGAGACCCGGCAGGGCCACGTTCGTGCCCGCGTCGTCGTACATCGCCAGGTAGAAATTGCGGTAGACTTGGGCCGAGCCACCGACCGTCGGAGTCGAGTGGCACGACTCGCACGAGGTCGCGTTGTAGAACGGACCGAGCCCCGTGCTCGGCTTGAAACGGCGCAGGAAGACCGCGCGCCCGCGCTCGAAGGCCGCGGCCTCGTCGGCGCTCAGCCCCGCCACGGCGCTACCGAGGGTCGTGCCGGTGCTGCCTCCGCCGCCACCTCCGCCGCTGCCGCAGCCCGTCAGGAGCCCGAGGGCGCACGAGAACAAGGGCAGACTCGCCCGCAGGACAACTCGCATGGGATCTCCGGATCCGGGGACGATGCTCCGCGGCCGCACAGGACCCGGGAGCGCTGCTGCAATCCTAGCGCGTCCGCGCGGGGCCGGGAGGGGGCGGACCGGCCGAGAGGCGAGAAAAAGGGCCCGGCCCGCCGCGTGGGGGCGGCCGTTGGCCGCCCGAATCGCGAAATCGAGGGAAGTCCAATCCGGCGCGGCCGATCGGGCCATAGTGCCCTTCGCGATGGTCCGTCTGCGCGACAGCTCTCCGCCCACCGAGGGGCATCTGATCGGGCTCGTGCGCCGCGTGGCGGGCGGCAACGAGGGCGCCCTCGAGGAACTCTACCGGGCCTGCGAGGCCCCGGTCTTCGGCCTCGCGCTGCGCATCCTGCGCGACGAGCGCGCGGCCGAGGAGGCCTCGGTCGAGGTCTTCCAGCGGGTCTGGCAGCGCGCTGCGACCTTCGCGCCCGAACGCGGCAAGGTGCTCGCCTGGGTGCTCACCCTGACGCGCAGCACGGCCCTCGAGGCCCTGCGCAGCCGCCGCCGCGAGGCCGGGTACAGGGTCGAGCTGGGCGAGGCCGAGCTCGTGCCCGGGGCCGCCCCCGGGCCGCTCGTCGAGAGCGCCACGAGCGAGACCGCCGCGCGCGTCGAGGCGGCCCTGGCCGCCCTGCCCGTCGAGCAGCAGCGCGTCCTGCGCGCGGCCTTCTTCGGCGGCCTGTCCTATCGCGAGGTGGCGGAGGCCTTGGGCCAGCCCCTCGGCACCGTCAAGACGCGCATCCGCGCGGGCCTCGCGGCCCTGCGTCGCGCGCTCGCCCCGGAAGGAGAGCTGGCATGAGCGACCGTCCCCTCACCGAGTCCGAGCTCGAACTCGCCGCGCTGTACGCGCTCTCGGCTCTCTCCGGGCCCGAGACGGAGGCCGTCGAGCGTGAGCAGCGCGAGCACGCCGCCTTCTGGCACGAGGTGCGCTCCCTGCGCGACGCCGCCGCCGGTCTGGCCGAGAGCGGTCCGCGCGCGCGCCCGCGGCGCGACCTGTGGCCCGCGATCCGTGCGCGGCTCGACGCGCACGCTTCCGCCGGCGCGCCGCGCGAGGCCGAGCGCACGCAGGTCTGGAAGAGCTGGCGCCAGGCGCCGCCGGTCGGCGCGATGACGTTCGCCGCGCGCGAGGGTTCCTTCGAGCCCACCGCGCTGCCCGGGATCCGCGTGCGGCGTCTGTTCGTCGACGAAGAGGCCGATCGCATCACCATGCTCGTGCGCATGGACGCCGGCGCTGCCTACCCCGCGCACCGCCACGGCGGCGCCGAGGAGTGCTACGTGCTCGAGGGCGAGCTCGAGATCGTCGGTCAAGAGGAGCTCCACGCCGGCGACTACCAGCGCATGGAGTCGGGCTCGCTGCACCCGGTGCAACGCACGCGCGGCGGTTGCCTGCTCCTGCTCACGAGCTCGCGCCACGACGAGCTCGTGGCCTAGCGGGCCTCCCTCCGAGTCCGGCTGCAACGGCGCAACGGACGCCCGCTCGAGGGTGTGCGACTACGCAATGTAGTTACGCTGCGCAGCGAGCGGGAGCGCGCACGGGGCGGCCACGTGGGCGGCCGGAACGGGGCTTCCGGGGCAGCGGGAGGGCGGCACGGGCTTTGATTTGGCGCTTGGGCCCCCGCGGCGCTGCCTGCGCCGTGTCGTCACGAACCCAAGGTGCTGCACATGACGCTCTTCCCGTGGCTCGCTCTCTCCTTCGTGTTCCCGCAGGGATCCGGCACGCCACCGCGCTACCGGCTGATCGAGCTCGCGCCGGAGCCGACCCACGGGCAGGCCCTCGATGTCAACGAGCGGCGCTCCGTGGTCGGGACCCTCGACCCGGACGGGATCGGGCCCATCGGCCAGCATGCCTGGCTGTGGAGCCCGGACGGAAGCTCGCTCGACCTGACGCCCGGAGCGAACTACGACTACGGCTACGCGTTCTCGATCAGCAACGCCGGAGTGGTGGTCGGCGATGTCGACACGGTCGACGCGACGCGTGAGGGGGCCTACCGCTGGAGCGGTGGCGTGCTGGAGTTCCTGCCCACGCGCTACCAGAGCGAGGCGCGCCACGTCGACGAGCGTGGCCACGTGGCCGGCAGCGCCCACAGCGCGAGCTTCGTGTTCGTGCCGACGATCTGGGCTCCGGACCTCTCCTACGTGCAGCTTCCCGGGCTGGGCGGTGGCAACGGAGTGATCCAGGACCGGAATGGCTGGGGCGACAGCGTCGGCTACGACATGCGCTCGCTCCTCGGCACGACCTGGCACGCCTTCGACGTGCGCGACGGTGTCGTGCGCGACCTCGGGGCCTTGCCCGGCCACGTGGGTTCGCTCGCCCTCGCCACGAGCGTGCAGCGCGTCAGCGTCGGTAGCTCCGGTCCGGTCCTGGGCGAGCACGCGGTGCGCTGGCTCGCCGACGGCACGATCGAGCCCCTCGCTCGGCGCGGCACCGGCGGCTCGATGGCACGGGACATCAACGACCGCGGCGAGATAGTGGGCTACGGCACGGGCCGGAATGGGCGCTTCGCGATCCTCTGGCTGGACGGCGTGGGCCACTCGCTCGAGGACCTGGTCGATGGCCTTGCGGGCCGGCGCCTGCTCGGAGCCGAAGGCATCAACGAGCGCGGCGACATCGTGGGCTACGTGACGCCGCCCGGCGGCGGCCTCATGCGTCCCTTCCTGGCCCTCCGTACCGACGGCGGACACGCGGCGGTGATCGGCCCGACGCCCGCGCGTGCGGGTGGCTCGAGCACCTTCGAGCTCGTCGGTCTGACCCCCGACGCTCCGGTGGCGCTGTACCTCGGCCTGCGTCACGGCAGCACGCCGGTCGCGGGCTGCGGCTCGCTCACGGTCGAGATCAAGAATCCGCGCGTGCTCTACGCCGTGGCGGATGCCGCCGGCGTCGCGCGCTTCGACGTGTCGCTGCCGCCCGCCGTGGCCGGGAAGCACGTGCTGGCCCAGGCCGTGGAGCCGGGCCGGTGCCGCACGACGAGCCTGTCGGTCACGCAGCTCGACTGACGTGCCGTATCAAGCGCGCGCGAGCGTGGCCCAGTCCGGGGTCACGCCGCGCGCGAGGCGCGTGGTCGGGAGCGGCAGGCACTCGACGTACTTCTGGGCGGCGCCGGTGTTGAAGACGACGATGCGCTCGTCGCGCCGCACGGCGCCGCGCGCGACGAGGGACTCGAGCACGGCGAGGCACGCGCCGCTCTCGGGACACAGGGAGAGGCCCTCGAGGGCGCTCGCGCGCTGCATCCAGGGCAAGATCGCGGCCTCGGGTGCGGCGCAGGCGGCGCCGCCGCTCGCGCGCACGGCGTCGAGGATCAGGAAATCGCCGACCGCCTTCGGTACGCGCAGGCCGCTGGCGCGCGTGGCGGCGGGCTCGAAGGGTGTCGCGAAGCGCTCGCCGGCCTCGAAGGCGCGCACGATCGGCGCGCAGCCGTCCGACTGGCAGGCGTAGAAGCGCGGGCGCTGCGTGCGCGCGAGCCAGCCGAGCGCCTCGAGCTCGTCGAAGGCCTTGGCCATGCCGACGAGCCCCGTGCCGCCGCCGGTCGGGTAGAGGATCACGTCGGCGAGCTCCCAGTCGAGTTGCTCGGCGAGCTCGAGGCCCATCGTCTTCTTGCCCTCCAGGCGATAGGGCTCCTTGAGCGTTGACACGTCGAACCAGCCCATCGGTTGCGTGCCGGCCTGCACGAGCGCGGCGCAGTCGGTGATCAGGCCGTCGACGAGCGTCACGTGCGCGCCGAACAGCACGGCCTCGCCCTGGTTCGCGACGGGCGTGTCGCTCGGCATGAAGACGAAGGCCTGCATCCCGGCGCGGGCCGCGTAGGCCGCCAGCGCGCCGCCCGCGTTGCCTGCCGTCGGGATCGCCACGCGCTGCACGCCGAGCTCCTTCGCGCGGCTGAGCGCGAGCGCGAGTCCGCGCGCCTTGAACGATCCGGTGGGCAACGGCGACTCGTCCTTCACGAAGAGTCGCTCGAGCCCGAGGGCCGCGCCGAGGCGCGGGCAGGGGACGAGCGGCGTCGCACCCTCGCCCAGCGAGACCACGTTCTCGTCGCGCTGCACCGGCAGGAGCTCGCGCCACTTCCACAAGCCGCCGGGGCGGCGCGCGAGCTCGTCGCGCGTGCGCTCACGCGCCAGGCGCGCGAGGTCGTAGCGCGCGAGCAGCGGCCGGCCCTGGTGCACGGTCTGGAGCCGCGCCGGATCGTGGCGGGAACCGTCGAGCGGCCCCTCGAGGTGGGTCAGGTACGAGCGCATCGGCGGCCACGCTACCCGCGCGCGGCCGCCGCGCCAGTCACTTCGCGAGCCAGGTGAGGAAGCGGCCCTCCAGGGTCGCCTCCTCGAACAGCCCGGCGGGCGAGCTGGCCGAGAGCGGCTGGCGGTAGAGCTCCTGCAGCAGCGTCGGCAGCTCCTCGGGTCCCTTCAGGCCCTCGAGGCCGCGCAGCAGCTGGCCGAACTTCGCGTGCGAATCGGCCGCCGCGCCCTCCTCGCGCAGCCAGTGCAGGAAACCGACGCCGTAGCAGCGCACGAGCTCGAGGTAGTCGGGCCACAAGGCCGCCGAGGGCTTCGTGCCGCCGGCGCCGAGGAACGGCGCACGCACGCTTTCCTTGGTCGAGCCGTCGTCCGAGACGAGCTCGAAGCTCGCCAGCTTCTCGGCGCGCGTCTTGCCCTTCTTGCCGCTGGCCTTCTGGACCTGCTTCAGGATGCCGAGGAAGTAGTCCTTGCCCTTCGTGCCGCGCCAGCGGTTCTCGGCGCTGGTCGGCGGCAGGATGCCGCCGTCGGGGTTGCCGCCGGGAATGAAGACCGAGGTGCCCTGCGAGCTGCGCGCGCGCACGTCGCCGTCGATGCGCGTGTCGAGCTCGCCGTGCAGGGCGATCACGAGCGCGTTGGCGAGGGCCGACTGGAGCGCGGGATCGAGTCGAGTGCCGTGCACCTTGCCGAGCATCGCGCGCGTCGCGACCTGCGTCACGAGCTGGGCCAGCGCGGCCGGATTGCGGTCGCCGACCGAGGTGCCCTGGCGGTACTCACCGCTCGCGCCGCCCGAGCCGTACTGCAGGGCCACGAAGCGCACATCGTAGGGCGCATACTCGAGCCACGTCGTGAGGCCCGCGTCGAAGGCCGTCGGGCGCAGCACCGGATCGAGCGCACCGGCCACGCAGGTGAACTCGACGAACTCGCCGCGCTCGGGGAAGACCACCAGCGGCACGCTCTCGAGCTCGCGCGTGACGCCGAGGCCGCCGTGGCGCATCGAGTCCGCGAAGGCCGCCAGGGCCGCGCGCACGTCCGCCGGCAGGCCCGGTGCAGCCCCGAGATCGGTTCCGGGCGCGACGTCCTTGCCGAAGGTCTTCGCGCTCCAGCCCGCCAGCCAGCGGTCGAGTGCGTCGGGCTTGGCGCGCGCCGGATCTTCACCCGCCACCCAGGCCCCGAAGGCCTCCTGCAGCTCGACCAGGGCCTCCAGGGTCTGGCGCGCATCGCCGAGCGGCTCCGCCGAGCGGAAGGTCTCGACCGGCAGATAGACCTCGAACACCCCCAGCTTCAGGTGCGCGAAGCGTTGCTCGAGCAGCGCGCGCCAGTCCTTCTCTTCCTGTGCCCCGTGGCGCTCGAGCCAGCGCTGCGCGAGGCCGTCGTACAGCGCGTCGTCGGAGGCCTTCGTCGCCTGCGCGGCGAGCGCTGCCTGGAGCACGAGCGCTCCCACTCCTGCCCGAGTGAGCTTCATGACTGACTTCCCCGCGTGAGCGGGGACCTGCCGGTATTGTCGAGACTTCTGACCCCTCCGAGCCGCGCGCACCTTCCCGGTTTGCCGACCGGGATCCCTGTGAAGCGCGCGGCGCCGTCGAACGGGACATCGACGGCTTTGCTTAGAGACGCCGGGACTACCCCTTCAATCGACGGAAGTTGGGAAAAATCGTGATCGATTTTCCGAACCCACGGCTTCTTGACGAAGCGAGCGGGACCGCACGCCGCCTGTGCGCTGGCGCGGAGGCCGCGCGCTACTCGACGTAGCCCAGGGCGCGCAGGTGCTCGGCCGTGTCCGCGTCGAGCTCCTCCTCGCGCAGCGCGCGCGCGGGGTAGCGCCGCGCGAACTCATCGAGCGCCTCGGCCAGGGCCGCCGGCGCCGGCCCGGGATCGGGAAAGCGCTCGTGCGGATCCTGCCTCAGCGCGAAGCGCTGCTCGAGCCCCGCGCCGCGGATCCACTTCCATTCGGCGCTGCGCACCGCGAGCAGCGCGTGTCCGTGGGCGCGCTCCTCGGCGAAGGCGAGCGGCGGGAAGGGCTCGTCGCCTGCCAGTGCGGGCAGCAGCGAGACGCCCGCCGCGCCGGCCAGCGGCTCGAGGCCGGCCAGGGCGAGGACGGTGGGGGCGACGTCGACGTGACGCACGGGCTCGTCGACCACGCGCGGCGCGAGGCCCGCGCCGACCAGCGTGAGCGGCACGCGCAGGAGATCGTCGTGCAGGCGCCCGCCGTGGTGCACGCGCCCGAGCTCGGCCTCGAAGCCCTCGCCGTGGTCGGCCGTGAAGACCCACAGCGGCGCGCGTCCGAGGTGGGCCTCGACGCGCTGGCGCAGGGCGGGGAAGAGCCCGTCGAGGGCCGCGATGCGCGCGCGGTAGAGCGCCTGGAAGTGGTCGAGCTCGGCCTGCGTGGCGTCGGCGAGCTCGCCCGGGTGGACCGAAAGCCGCGTCGCGAAGCGCGGCGGCGCGCCGCGCGCCAGCAGCGCGTCGTCGGTATCGGCGTCGTACAGGTAGTAGTCGTGCGCCTGGTAGGTGTGCAGCAGCAGGAAGGTCGGGCGCCCGTCGCCGCGCGCCAGCCAGCGCTCGGCCGCGTCGAGCACGCCCACGAGGCCGCGGTACTCGTCCACCGCGCGCACCAGCGGGCGCAGCGGCAGGTAGCGGTTCTTGGCGAGCTGCCAGACGAGCGGGAGGTGCGCGCCGAGCACGAAGCGGCGCTCGGCTCCGGCGTCGAAGTGCTCGAAGCCCTGGTCGAGACGGTGGGCCGGTCCGACGAAGGCGCCGCCGGTGAAGGCGCCCGTGCGGTAGCCGGCCGCGGCGAAGCGCTCGGCCAGGGTGTCGAGCTCGGCCGCGAGCGGCGTCGCGGCGTTCACGGCGCCGTGCTGCGACGGATACAGCCCGGTCAGCAGCGAGGCCATCGAGGGCAGCGTCCACGGGGCCGAGCTCGTGCACTGCGTGAAGCGCACGCCCTCGTGCGCGAAGCGCGCCAGCGCGCCCCCGGGTGCGAGCTCGTCGGCGCGCAGCGTGTCGATCACGAACAGCACGACGTCGGGGCCGGCCACCGGCGCGTCCACGGCCAGCGGGGCGCGCTCGAGCGCGGGCCTTCCCCCGGCGCCCTGCGGATGCAGCAGCGGCGCCAGCAGGAACGGCACGAGGCGCGCGCGCGGCGGCAGGAGCAGCGCGAGCGGAGCCGCGCAGCCCGCCACGAGACCCAGCCACGGCGCGCCGTCGAGCGACAGGCCCACGCCGAGCGGCAGGAGCAGCGCCGCCAGCCAGGCCGGGCGGCCGCCGACCGTCAGCAGGAAGGCGAGCAGCGCCCCGGCCAGCGCCAGGGCGAAGCCGAGCGCGCGCCCCTCGCCCGGGAGCTCCTTCGAGACCAGGGCCGCGCCCTGCAGGGCCGTCAGGGCCGCGAGCAGCAGCGCGGCCCCGAGCGGCGGGCGACGGAGCAGGGCGCCCACGGCTCCGCACACGAGCCCGCCCAGGAGCCCGAAGCCGAGCACCGCGGCCCACAGGCTGCCCGGGAGGCGCAGGACCCCGCTCGCGACCCCGTCCGCGAGGGCGAAGGCGAGGCCCGTGGCGAGCGCGCGCCACAGGGCGTCGCCCGCGCGGGCGAGAGGGGGCGTGTCCGCGGCCAAGGGGCCCAGGTTAGCCCGCCCGCGGGTCGCCCTCCAGCCACCCGGGCGGGCGGGACCGGAGCCGCGTTCCGCCCGTCGCAACCGCCCGAAGCGGCCTCGCGCCTACGAAATCCTTGCCGCCGAGGCCGGCTCACTCGTTGCGGTCCGTCCGGCGCTCAGCCGATACTCGTGGCCCACGCAATTCGGTCCGGCTCCCAGGGGACCGTCCCCTTCCCCCAGAAACATCGATCGAGGCAAGCATGAGAATCGGCATCACCCTCGCGGCCCTCGGGCTGTGCACGTTGCCCGCGCTGGCGAGCTTCCGCTCCCAGGACACTGTCAAGCCGGGCACCAAGATCCCGGCCTTCACGGCCACCGCCGTGGCGACCGTCGACTCGCACGACGTCAAGGTCCCGACGGCCTACATGATCATCGGCGTCAACTGCGGCGCGACGCCCGGTTACGAGAAGCGCTTCAAGGCGATCGAGGACGAGTTCCGCGCCAAGGGCGTGGACTTCTTCTGGGTCTTCCCGAACAAGACCGAGACGCTCGAGGCGAAGCAGGCCTGGATGAAGAAGCTCGGCCTGAAGGGCGGCATGGTCGACGACGTCGGCGCGAAGATCACGAAGGCGCTCGAGGTCGGCAACACGGCCCACGTGATCCTGACCGACAAGGACGGCACGATCGTCTACCGCGGCGGGCTCGACGACAGCCGCGACGAGGCCGGCGTCAAGCGCCGCCACGTGGCCGAGGCGATCAAGGAAGTGCTGGCCGGCAAGCCGGTCACGACCTCCAGCTCGCGCGCCTTCGGTTGAGGGGTCAAGGCCTAGCGCTCACCGGTCGGTGAGACGAAACCACGACGGGCGTCGCGCTCCTCCGGGGGTGCGGCGCCCGTCGCCTTTTCAGGGCGCCTCGGGCGCGAGGGCGTGCTCGGCGACGGCCCGCGCGAGCAGGCGGTGGCCGGCGGCGTCGGGGTGCACGGGATCCTCGGCGCGGATGCGCAGCGCGGCGCGGCCGGCGGAGTCGAAGGCCGCGCGCGGATCGATCACGCCGAAGCCGTGGGCGCGCGCGAGCTCGGCCACGAGCGCGTAGCCCTGCTCGATGTGCGCGTCGTCCTCGAGGTAGGGGATCAGGAGCACGTCGAGCGTGAAGCCCGCGCGCGCGGCGTGGGCGGCCAGCGCGCGGAAGGCCCACACGAGGCGCCCGACGCGCGCCTCGCTGGCGTACCAGCGCGGCGGGATGCGGCGCGAGGCGAGCGCGTTCGCGGCCGGCGGCGCGGCCTCGAGTGCGGCGCGCAGCGCGGCGAACTGCGCCTCGCCGGCCGGCCACTCGGCGCGCGGCACGCACTCCGCGGCGTGGGTGCGGGCGTAGACCTCCTCGCGGTTGCGCTCGTGCAGCGCGCGGCGGCTCGCGCGTTCGCTGCGGTACACGGCGCACCACTGCGCGAGGCGCGAGAGGTAGAGCGGATTCGCGTCGTCCGAGGCGTCGAAGGCACTCTCCATCGACATCGAGACGATCCCGAGGTCGTTGACGCAGAAGCCGAGCACGACGCGCGTCGGTCGGAAGGCGAGGCCGAGCTCCTCGAGCGTGGCGAGCTCCTGCACGGTGTCGTAGCCGCCCAGGCCGAGGTTCAGGACCTCGACCGCGCGTCCGCGCGCGGCGAGCTCGCGCTGGAGGCGCGCCGGCCAGGTGTCCTCGAAGGCGAGGTCGTTGCCGAACGTGACCGAGTCGCCGAGCGCGATCCAGCGCTCGCCCGGCGTCTCGGGCGCGCTCGGCTCGGGCCCGCGGAAGCCGTGTGCGTTGACGCCGACCTCGGTGCCCCAGCCGGGCCCTGCGGCGCCGGGCACGAGCGCGTAACCGCGCCGCGCGTCCGGCGAGGGCTGCACGAGGCGCGTGCGGCCTTCGAGCGCGGCGCGGCGCGGATCGTAGCCGCGCGCGTGCAGGACGAGCTCGAGGCCGGCCAGGGGGACGAGCAGCGAGGCGCAGGCGAGGGCGAGCTTCGTGGCGAGGCGCGGCATCGTCCGCAAGATCGGCCGCCGGTCGGCGCGCGCATGAGCGGCGGGCGGAAATCGCTTCCGGCGTGGCGGTGGTGCGGCGCCGCGCGGGCGGTCATGCTCTCGGCCATGGATGCCCTTCCGCTCACGCGCCACACCCTCGAGGTGCCGCGCACGGCCCGCTACCACGTGCTCGGAACGCCGGGCCCGGCCACGCGCCAGCTCGAGTTCGTGCTGCACGGCTACGGGCAGCTCGCCGCGCCCTTCCTGGCCAGCGTGGCGCTGCGCGCCGGGCCCGCGCGCGTGCTGGTCGCGCCCGAGGGGCTCTCGCGCTACTACCTGCGACGCGGCACGGGCGAGGTGGGGGCCTCGTGGATGACGAAGGAAGAGCGCGCGCTCGAGATCGTGGACACGCTGCGCTACCTCGACCGCGTGGTCGACGCGGTCGGCGCGGACGGGCGCGAACTCGCGCTGCTCGGCTTCTCGCAGGGCGCGGCCGCCGCGGCGCGCTGGGCCGTGCTTGGCGCGAGCCGCTTCGCGCGCGTCGTGCTGTGGGGTTGTCCGCTGCCGCCCGACCTCGAGCTCGAGGCGCACGCGCAGCGCGCGCGGCTTCCGACCTGGGTCTTCGTGGCCGGCGCGAGCGATGCGACGGCCGAGCCGGCGGCGCTGGAGCGCGACGTCGCGCGGCTGCGCGCGCTGGGGGCGACCGTCGAGTGGCACGCCTTCGCCGGCGGGCACGAGCTCGAGCCCGGACTGCTGGCGCGGGTCTGAAGGGATTTCCGCGCCGCGCACGAATTCCCGCGCGCGGCGCGAGATGGACGGATTGCGGGGCCGATATGCGGGCAGTCCGTTCATGCGCACTCCCCACGCATCCCGCTCGGGCTTCTCGCTCGTCGACGTGTGCCTCTCGATGGCCCTGCTCGTCATCGGGCTCGGCGTCCTGATCGGCAGCACGTTCTCGGCCATGAAGCTCGACCAGGTCAACGCCTCGACGGCGCTGGCCAGCCAGGCCCTGCGCGGCCTGTGCGAGGAGCTGCAGGCCATGCCGATCGACGAGGTGCTCGACTCGTACGTCCTGCAGGACGACGAGGACGAGCGTCTGCGCGCCGCCAAGCTCGCGCGTCTGACTCCGCGTGATCCCGCGCTGGCCAGCCGTGCCGGGCAGAAACCCGTGGCCCGGGCGCGCTTCCCGCTGGGCGAGGACGGGCGCACGTTGCGCGAGGACCTCGAGCTTCCGGCCCTCGGCCTGCCGCGTGACCTGGACGGCGACGGGGCCATCGACGGCGCCGACAAGCGCGCCAGCTTCCGCATCCTGCCGGTCGTGCTCGAGCTCGACTGGGAAGGCCCGTCGGGGCCGCAGCACCTGAGCGTCGCGACCGTGCTGAGGAGACCATGAAGGGACCCCGTTCACGCCGCGCGGGCTACACGCTGGTCGAGCTCCTGATCGGCGGCTTCTTCCTGGCCAGCATGCTGATGGTCGCGGGCCTCGCGACCGTGCGCACGGTGGCCTCGTTCCGCACGAAGCGCGCCGAGCAAGAGGTCGTCGTGGACGGCAACCGCCTGCTGGAGCGCGTCGCGCGCGAGCTGACCTTCGCGGCACGCGACGGACTCGCACCGGCCACCCTGGCCGGCGTCGGTGCCGAGCGCGTCGAGTACCGCATCGCCGCGGGCGGCGGGGCCTTCTCCGGCCTGCGCACGCTCGCCCTCGTGCTGGAGGAGAGCGAGCTCGACAACGACCGCGACGACGACGGCGACGGGCTGGTGGACGAGCACGAGGTGCTCTTCACGCAGGACGTGGGCGGGCCCGACGAGCTCACGGTCTCGCTGGCGAAGGGCCTGGCCGAGTACGCCGCCGGTGAGCTCCCGAACGGCCTCGACGACGACGGCAACGGCCAGATCGACGAGCGCGGACTCTCGTTCGTGCGGACCGGCGACACGCTCACCGTGCGGGCCACGCTGCTCTTCCCGTCGCCGGGCGGCCGCGTGCGCGCGCGCACCCTCGAGACCACCGTGTTCCCTCGCAACTGACATGCCTCCCTCACGCCAGCGCGGCCAGGCCTCGATCCTGGCGGCCTTCACCCTGCTCGTGATCGGCAGCCTGGCGGGCGTGATCCTCTCGGTCAGCTACCGCCACGCGGGCGAGATCCGCTCCTCGGTCTCCGAGCACCGCGCCTTCTTCGCCGCCCAGGCCGCCGCCAACCACGCGCTGGCGAATCTCGCGCAGGACGAGAGCGACGCCGTCGGCTCCGCCGAGGAGCCCCTCGCCTGCGACGGCGCCGAGTACTGGTTCTCGATGGAGGAGGTCGCGAGCGGGAGCTGGCTCGTGCGCGCCTCGGGACGTGCGGGCCTCTCCGAGCGGGTGCTCGAGGTCGAGCTCGAGCGCCTCGAGGGCGGGCCGTTCTTCCACGGCGTGTTCGCGGGCAACAGCTCCGGTGACCCGACTTACGAGCTGAAGCTCAACGGGACGGGCGGGCAGAACGACGAGATCGATGGCAGCGTCTACAGCGGCGGCGACCTCGCCGTCACCGAGGACGCCAAGGTCTCCGGTTCGATGCGCGCGGCCGGCTCGGTCACCGGTGGCGACCTGGAGCAGCAGGAGGCGGGCCGACGCGAGCCGATCCCCGACCTCGCCGGCATGCACTACGAGGCCACGGCCGAGATCCAGGTCGCGAAGGAGTTCGACGCGGCCACCTACGCGGCCGACGATCTCGGTGGCTCGGCCTGGCAGCTGCCGGAGGAGAACCCGGCCCACATCTTCCGCAAGAACCCGAGCGACCGCCTCGACGGCTCGGGCGCCACGGCGAAGGACGACTACTACCTCGAGGACCCCTACGAGACGATCCGGCTCGACTCCGGCTGGGACGGCAGCGACGCCACGCGCCTCTCGCTCTCGGGCACGGGTGGCGAGCCGGGCACGAGCTCGAACCACAAGGTCTTCTTCGTCGACGGCAACCTGTGGTTGCACAACAAGAAGACCTACTCGTTCGAGTTCGGCACGGACGGCGCGGGCCTGGCGGTCACCTTCGTCGTGAAGGGCAACATCTACTTCGCCGACAACCTGTTCCAGGAAGACGAGGACAAGGACGGCGTGGCCTTCATCGCGCTGCGCGATCCGGACGTGGCCGACAGCGGCAACATCTACTTCGGCGACCCGACCTACGGGACGCTGCGCCGGATGCACGCCTACATGTACGCCGAGAACGACTTCCACGACACGAACCTGAACAGCGCGTCGTCGTCGGTGGTCGAGCTGGTGGGCAACATGACGGCCGGCAACCAGGTCAAGATCCAGCGCGACTACGTGAAGGTCTCGCGGCGCGGCACGACCACCACGCACACCAAGCTGAGCATCGACTTCGACGAGCGCGTGGCGAACGGCGAGCTCGTGCTGCCCGGGTTGCCCGACGGCGGCGCAGCCGAGGGCGGGGGCTTCACGATCGTCTCCTGGCGCGAGGTCGGTTCGTGAAGTTCCTCCTCGTGCTCCTGGCCGTGACGGGCAGCGGGCCCGGGCAGGAACTCGCGCGCGTCCTGCGGCGCGCGCCCGAGGAGGCGCGCGGCCGCGAGGAGCTGATCGAGGACCTCGTGCGTCTCGAGCCGGAGGAGCGTCCGGCGCTCGTGCGGCTCGCGCTCGGGCCCGGGCTCGAGGAGCTGCTCGCGACCGCCACACCCGAGACGCTCTGGACGATCGTGCCGGAAGCCCTGCCGGGGCTGGCGCGCGATGCCCTGGCGCGCCTCTCGCCGCGCACGGTCTGCACGCTGCTCGAGGCCGAGCTCGCACCCGACGCGCCGGCCGCCGTGCGGCGCGCCGCCCTGCGGCTCCTGGCCCAGGTCGAGTCCGAACCCTGCGCGACCCTCGCCTGGCGCCTCTTCCGCGCACTCGACGGCGCGGTCGTGGCCGCGCCGCGCGCGCGCGAGGAGCTACGCGCGGCGCTGCTGGCTGCCTTCCGCGGCGATCGTTCCGCGGCCGAGACCGCGCTCTCCGCCGTGCCGGAGCTCGATCCGGCCGCCGCCGAGGTCGTGCTCGAGGCCCTCGCTCTGACGGGGCGCGCCGAGCTCGGCCCCGCGCTGGCGGAGCTCGCGCGCGCGGACGGACCGTGCGACGAGGCGGCCCTCGCGGCCCTGGCCGAGCTCGAGGCACGCTGCCCCGCGGAGCTCGACGGTGAGACGCGCGCCGCCTTCGAGAGGCTCACGACCTGGAGCGAGCCGCTGGCGCGGGCCGAGCTCCTGGTGCGCCTCGTGCGCTGCGGGGATGCGGCGCTCGTGCCGCACCTGATCGAGCTCGGGCGTGCCGACGACGCGCGCACGCAGCGCCTGGCGCGCGCGGCGCTCGACGAACTCGCGCGCACGCAGCCGGATCCCGATCCTGAGGCCTGGAGTGCGTGGTACGCGCGCGAGCTCGAGTGGCGCGACACGCGCCTCGAGGCCGCGCTCGAGGAGTTCGCGGGCGACGATCCGGCCCTGGCCGTGCGCGCGCTGCACGACTGCCTGCGCCATCCGCTCTTCCGGCGCGACAGCGCGGCCGGACTCGCCGCGCGCCTGATCGACGCGCGCGCCGAGGCCGCGCTGGCCGCGCTGCCGACCCTGGCCGCCTGGGGCGCGCGCTCGGCCCTGCCCGGGCTCGAGCTCGCCTTCGAGGCCGAGAGCGCCGAGGTGCGCGACGTGGCGCGCCAGACCTACGCGCTCGTCGCCGGCGCTGCGCCCGTCGACTGACCCGGCGCGATCCGGCGCGATCAGGCGAGATCGAGCAGACGGTGCGCGGGGTGCTTCTTCGCGGCGCTCTTCTTGTCCCACTCGCTGGTGAAGAGCACGACCGTGCGGCCACGCACGTCCTCGCACACGAGCGCCGTCGTCGGAGCCACGAAGCTCTCGCGCGGACCCTCGAGCCAGGCGCTGCACTCGAAGGGCATGGGCTCGAGCAGGGTCTTGCAGCCGTACTCGTCCTCGAGGCGGTACTGCAGCACCTCGAACTGCAGCCGCCCGACGGCGGCCACGAGCGGGTCGTTCTTGCCGCGTCCGGCCGGCCACAGGATCTGCACCGTGCCCTCGTTGACGAGCTGGTCCATGCCCTTGTCGAAGCCCTTGCGCTTGTCGGTCTCGCGCGGCGTGATGCGCGCGAAGACCTCGGGCTGGAACGAGGGCAGCGGCTTGTGCTCGAAGCCGCCCTTGAGCGAGAGCGTGTCGCCGATGCGGAAGGTGTCGCGGTTGATCAGCCCGACGATGTCGCCCGGGTAGGCGACGTCGACCGTCTGGCGGTCCTGGGCCACCATCGAGTGCGGGCGCGAGAGGCGGATGTCGCGGTCCAGGCGGTGGTGGTGGACGACGAGGTCGCGCTCGAACTTGCCCGAGCACACGCGCACGAACGCGAGGCAGTCGCGGTGGCGCTTGTCCATGTTGGCCTGGATCTTGAACACGTAGGCGCTGAAGGGCGCCTCGGCCGGGTCGAGCGGCTTCTCGCTGCCGTCGGCGAGGTCGACCTTGCGCGCGCCGGGCGGCGGCGCGAGCTCGACGAAGGCGTCGTAGAACGGTTCGACGCCGAAGTTCGTCAGGGCCGAGCCGAAGAAGGTCGGCGTCACGCGGCCGGCCAGGAATTCGTCGCGCGAGAAGGGGTTGCCGGCCACCTCGAGCAGCTCGAGGTCCTGGCGCGCCTTGTCGGCCGCGGCCGGACCGATGCGCTCGACCAGCTCCGGGTCGTCGAACGAGAGGCGCGTCAGCTCGGCCTTGAGCGCGCCGGCGCCGGAGGTCTTGCGGAAGAGCAGCACCTCGCGCGAGCGCCGGTCGATGACGCCCTGGAACTCGCGCCCCTGGCCGATCGGCCAGTTGAGCGGCGCGGCGTGGATCCCGAGCACCTCCTCGACCTCGGCCATCAGCTCGAGCGGATCGCGCCCGGGCAGGTCCATCTTGTTGATGAACGTCAGCACCGGCGTGCTGCGGATGCGGCAGACCTCGAACAGCTTGCGCGTCTGCGTCTCGACGCCCTTGCCCGCGTCGAGCACCATGATCGCGGAGTCGGCCGCGGTCAGCGTGCGGTAGGTGTCCTCCGAGAAGTCCTGGTGCCCCGGGGTATCGAGCACGTTGATGATCGCGTCCTTGTAGGGGAACTGCATCGCGCTCGAGGTGATCGAGATGCCGCGCTCCTGCTCCATCCCCATCCAGTCCGAGGTCGCCATCTTGCCCTTGCGCCCCTTGACCATCCCGGCCGTGCGGATCAGCCCCGAGTAGAGCAGCAGCTTCTCGGTCAGCGTCGTCTTGCCCGCGTCGGGGTGCGAGATGATCGCGAAGGTGCGCCGGCGGGCGACCTCGCGCGCGAGTTCGGGATCGGGGGGCATGGCGGGGCTTCCGGCCGCGGTGGCCAGCCGTGCAGCATGCCCGAGGCGCCGTCCGCCGTCCAGCCGAGCCCCCGTGCGCAGGACCTCGGCGCGGCCGGGCTCAGGGGTCGTGAAGAAATCCCCCGCCAGCCGAGAGCCAGCAGGATGCGTCGTGGCTAGGCGCGCCGACGACGCGTATCCGCCGCGATACTTGGAGGGGTAAGTCCCGGTGCGCCGGAGGCGCAGCTCGGCGATCCTGCGGATCGCCGAGCAGGGAAGCCCGCAACAACGCCACGGCGCATCCTGCTGAGCTCGGAGGCGGCGGGGGATCTCTTC
>Ga0172372_10005430_pt1 | contig 17723 bp, 20 predicted proteins | sample LakKiv5m_2_FD_114544 | JGI IMG/M metagenome (GOLD analysis project Ga0172372, IMG submission 114544) | Freshwater microbial communities from Kabuno Bay, South-Kivu, Congo - kab_092012_9.5m | ecosystem: Environmental > Aquatic > Freshwater > Lake | place: Democratic Republic of the Congo...
CGGTAACCCTTGTGGAATATCCGTCAACGGGAGCCTGCTGCCACATGTCGAGCGCCTTGCCTTTGGCCATGTTGCCCTGAATATCAATTAACACAACCTCATTGACAATATCCTCGTGTGCCAGAACGTTCGCGCAGGTGGCACCTACATTTCCGGCGCCAACGACAGTAATTTTGCTCATTTTTTAGGTATTGATTCCCCTTCCGGGGTATTTGTTGAACAATTGTGAAAAGTGGCCCAAATGTAGGAAAAAAATCCGATTTCAAAAGCCCGGAATCGCTATTGTGTCAACAGCTATCGAATATCCTGAAAAATTTCCAAGACCGCCCTCTACATTGTTGAATACCGCATCGGGATCCGACAGCGGAAGATTGCCCCCCTGCCTGGAAAGTGACAGATGGTAGCGATAAAACTCCTCGGAAAGGGTACGCCAGGTGACGTAAAGTCTCCTGGGCCGTTCAGTTGCCGGATCATAGGGTATTCTCGCAGTCAGAAAGAGCGACTTGCGGTTGTCGTCCCAGTAGTTTTCATTCACGAGTACCACCGGCTCGGGTATGTTGTGCAGGAGTGAGATGGTCCGTCCGTCGGACAAGAAGTTGGTGGGTACCTGCTCTTTGGTATAATCAGCCACAGGCGGATTCAGTGATTCATACACCTGCGTGTCGTGATTCAGGAAAAAGGCGAAATATCTGCCGTGATCCGGCAACTCATTAAGTTTGAGTTCAACAGGTATTCTCAACTCGTTCATCCCGTTCCCGATCTCGGATATCTGAAGATCGGAAGAGAGAATCTGAACAGGTGCAATCCCGTAGTGTCGCGGAATGCTGCTGCCAGCCTCGGCAACGGGGTATCCCGGCACCCTCACATCCAGATTATATCTGATTCCCTCTCTCGGTATTTTGGCTTTGTGGCTCTTCCAGTAGTATGTATTGCCTTCCCCCTTTTCTCTGTACAAGGCATCGTAAAACTGGCCGTTAACAGAAAGAGTTACATCAACTTCCCCCGGAAACTCGGGGTCTGACCCGTCATTTACCTCCTGACTCAATGAAATATTGACCTTGAAATGCTCGCCCTCGGTAAAATGACATATTGCCACCACTTTGGGCTCCTCTTCCGGCAAATCAATGACCACCTCCCGCGCGCACCCGCACACGAAAAGTAGCATCAAAGCATATAAACCGGAATAGTTTTTCATTTATGTCAGAATTTCATCTCGTACCTGAATACAGGCAAAAGCGGCAGCAAAGTAAACTGAATTGCTTTACCTTTTACACTACTCCCCGCATCAATATACAAATAAAACGGATTTGCCCGGTTATAAGTATTGTATGCGCCCAGTTGAAGTCCGTGTTTAACATTCCCGTGACCCCAACGGGCATTTAATGCCAGATCAAGCCGGTGGTAAACCGGCAAGCGGTAACCATTCACCTCGGTATAAAAGAACACTTCCCGCTGAACTTCCCCCTCCACCGATTCATGCCTGAACTTTACACCCGTCAGCGTAATCGGATTGCCCGTGGCAAATCCCCAGACAACATCCGCCTCCAGCCAGTCCGTCAGCTCTTGTCTCAGGGTTATTTTCAAATCATGCAGCCTGTCAAACCGGAACGGGAATGAACGCCCCGAGTTCAGATCGGGGAAAAGCCGGTCGCTTCTCGACAGGGTATAGGCAACACCTCCCCGCGTTTTGCCGGTCAGTTTCTCCACGGTAATCTCAAGGCCCCGGCTGGTACCCGTACCAGATGCAATTCGATCCTCCCATCCGCTGGCATCTACTGCCCCGCCTGTGTAGAGGGCATCACCCGATGAAATAAAGGTAAGTACCCGGTTGAACGACTTGTAATAGAACTCGGCCTGCCAGTTCCAGCCAGTGACCAGTTTGTTTATGCCGAATGAAAACTGGTCAACCAGTTCGGGCGGTGCCTTCGCTGTACTTGGCACCCACAACTCAAAAGGCAGACTGATGTTGAATGTTCCAATCTGGTGTAAAAACTGGGCCGTTTTATGATAACCTGCCCATTGACTCCAGCCCCTGTCCCCTTTTCTGTTTATCCTTAATCTGGGCTGAAAAACAGTATAATCAGCATCTCTTACCTGAAAATAGGCGGTATTCAGACCGGCCTCCAGTGTGAAATGACGCTCAAACTCCCACTCCCCTTCTACGTACCCATCCGTTTCTCTGGCACCCAGTTTCTCATTGTTGAGCAGAATACTGGCCAGCGAATCAACGTTACTGCCGGTCTGGCCCGGCTGCAGGAAGTTTGCTGTGATGACACCCGGCTGAAAATTGTGGTTGGTCCACGATACCCCCCACCGAACTTTTAACGGGGGCGATACATACCAGGTGAAATCGGTTTTCCACGACCAGTCGCGTATCAGTGTCCTGTAAAGCTGACCATAATTGGCCAGTTCGTATGTCTTTCCGTTCGGATAGACAATGTCTGACCGGAATCCGAGTCTGCTCTGGTACGTAAACCGACTGTAGCGCACCGTTGTATTGGTAAAAAGGTTGTCGCGCAACAAGTGGTTCCACCGCAGGGCTGCTATCGAATTGCCCCAGTCGGTAGCCAGACGCGATTTATCGGTAATGTATCCCTTCGGATCGTTATACGACTGCTCAAAGTCGTTCTTGAATACATCGCCCCCCCGGTAGTAACTGAAATACACGCGGTCTCGATCACTCAGGGTGTAATTCAATCTGATATTCCCGTCGTAAAACCTGTATCGCACATCATCACCCGAAAAAGTGAGCAGATTGCCTCTTTTACTGAAATAATTGACCCATGGCTCGAAGTAAGTTGTTCTGCCCCCCAGAAGGAATGATGATTTCCCCTGTACAAGCGGCCCCTCCACCACGGCAGATGATGCAAAAAGTCCTGTATTCAACTCTCCCTTGTACGCATGCATGTTACCCTCGCGCGTGCGCACATCCAGCACAGACGAGGCTCTTCCGCCGTACCTGGCGGGAAAATCTCCTTTCCATAACTTCACGCTGCTTACAGTAGAGGGATTGTATATGGAAAACAGCCCCAGTGCATGACTCGGACTGTAAACTGGTACGTCGTCGAGCAAAAACAGGTTCTGATCGGCGTTACCCCCACGGATATGCAGTCCACCTATTCCGTCTGTACCCGTTTGTACCCCGGGCAACAAGGCCGTCTGTCTCAACAGGTCAGCCTCCCCTCCCGGCATGGGCAACCGGCGCATTTCTTTGAGATTCAGGTATCTTGGGCTCCCTGCTCTCCGCTCTCGCGCATCATCGGGTTGTCCGGCGCTGATTACTACTTCGCGCAGGCGGGTATCAGGCTCCAGCAGGATATGCAGTTTTTGATCCTCTGTCAGACTGAATTCTGTGATAACCGGTTTATATCCGACATAACTCGCCTGCAAGCGATATTCCCCCTCCTCCTCTCTCAAGCTGAAGAAACCGAATTCGTTGGTTACAGCCCTGTGGGAGCTGCCGTTCAGCAAAATCAACCCGGCACCAATCAGGCGTTCGCCGGTTTCAGCATCCTCTACATAACCGCTGATGCTGTGCCGTGCAATATTGCTGAAAAACACCACCTGACTGCCGATTACCCTGTAACTGACCCGTGCACAAGCGGTAATCCTGTCGAGCGCTTCGGCTGTTGTAACCTGCCGGAAACTCCACGTAGAAGCCCTGCAGCCTTCAAAAAGCCTGTCGCTGAATACTATATTGATGCCCGTCTCCCGACTTAACCTGACCAGAGCCTCGCCCGGACGACAGTTTTCGCAGGAAAAGTCTATGCGGCGCTGCACAACGCCCTGAGCCCCGGCAATACCGGCCAGCTGCACCAGAAGAAGTATCAGAAAAAGGGTTCTTGACATACGAGGTCTTGGCGACTGAAAGGTACAACAAATTCACCGCAGGAAACGCTACCTTTGCACCGTTTACCGCAATCAGTGTGTTCAATGCCGGAAATTAACGACAAAAACAAAGGTAACGTCAGAATTGGCGACATAGATCTCGGAGAATTTCCTCTCCTGCTGGCGCCAATGGAGGATGTCAGCGACCCGCCCTTCCGCAAGCTCTGCAAGGAACAGGGAGCAGATATGGTGTACACGGAGTTCATCAGCGCCGATGGCCTGGTGCACGATGCCATGAACTCGCTGAAAAAACTCGAGATTTTCGACTACGAACGCCCGATTGGTATCCAGTACTTCGGTGGCCAGGTCGAAAATATGGTCGAAGCCGCCGAAATGATCGAAGCCAAAAATCCGGATGTCATTGATATCAACTTCGGTTGCCCGGTAGCCAAGGTAGCGTGCCGCATGGCAGGCGCCGGACTCCTTCGCGATATCCCCAAAATGGTTGAACTGACCGCCTCTGTTGTTAAAAGCACCAAAAAGCCGGTCACCGTCAAAACCCGCCTGGGCTGGGACGATTCCACGATCAATATCATTGAAGTGGCAGAACGGCTTCAGGATGCCGGCATTCAGGCGCTTACCATCCACGGTCGCACGCGCGCGCAGATGTACAAGGGCGAGGCAGACTGGACCTGGATAGCCCGCGTGAAGGATAATCCGCGCATGCATATTCCCATTTTCGGTAACGGTGATGTGGACAGCCCCCAGAAAGCACTCGAATACCGAAACCGGTTCGGAACAGATGGTATTATGATTGGCCGGGCCAGTATTGGTTACCCCTGGATTTTCCGTGAAATCAAACACTTCTTCGAAACAGGTGAGTTGCTCCCGCCCCCGGATATTCACGAGAGGGTACGGGCAGCTAAACAACACCTGTCCGACAGCCTGGACTGGAAGGGACTCAAACTGGGTGTACTCGAAATGAGGCGCCATTACGCGCCGTACTTCCGCGACCTTCCGCACGTCAAAACATTCAGAGCCCGACTGGTCACTGAAATGGAACCGGAGGTGCTTTTCGGTATTCTCGACGAAATGGAAGAGTTATACGCCAATCTGGAACCGGAAACCGCCTGATTTCATGATCCGCCAGTCATTCATCTCCGTAGTTGGTATCCTGCACAGTCAGCAGGATGTACGCACACTGCCTGCGTGGCTCTCAGGTGTGTACCAGTCGCTGCAGGCCGGCTTCTCCGATTTCGAAATTGTCCTGGTCAACAATCAACGCGATTTGTCCGACATAGAAAATGTCATCAAACCGCTCCCCGAGGAACTCCGGAAGCAGATTTTCCTCCTTAACCTGAGTTCGGCTGTAAACAGGGATAATGCCATTCTGGCTGGCCTCGACAGGGCCAATGGCGACTATACCGTTCTTTTTGAATCAGACTTTTCCGGCAATCCGGACCTGATAGCACGCCTGTGGGATACCTGCCGCAAAGGGCAGGATGTTGTCTATCTGCGTGCACGCGAACGGAAACTGCCCGCGGCGCAAAGAGTTCTTTACCATTTATTCTATTATATACTGAAACGGTATTCCAGGTTACAGATTGATCCCTGGGCGCACCATTCCCGCATAATCAGCCGAAGAGCCCTCAATTCATTGCTCCGCCTGCGTGAAAACAGCCGCTACCTGAAGGCAAACTATGCACTGGTGGGTTACAAAACCGGCCATATTGATGTTGATGTGCCGCTGCACCCCGATCCGGAAGCCGGTTTCGGCGAGCAGTTCCGCACAGCTCTGGTGGCCGTCACCTCCTTTACTACCTTTCTGCGGTCGCTCCTGCTCTGGATTTTTATGTTCTCCGTCATCGTAGCCTGTACCGCGGTTTACAATGCTGTCAAAGTAAAACTCACCAGTGTGGATATTTTCGGCGACCCGGCCGAATCGCTTTCCGGGTGGGCTTTCCTCGTTGTAATCATCTCTGTCTTTTTTGCCATAACGTGCCTCAACCTGTATGTTATGTCCATTTATCTATCGAACATCTATAGTGAAATTAAAAACAGGCCCCTTTACATTGTAGAGTCGGTCAAACGCTATTAACTTGCCGGCTAAAATGCCTGCGCTATGTTCCGTCTTTTCTCTGTAAGGCTCCTCCTGCTGTTTGTTTTCAACCCCGTTTATGCACAGTCTGATGTCGAAAAACGCATACAGACGCAGTGTATCCTGGCTGAAGACGGTGATATCATAGAAATCCCCGCTGGAAATTTCTCTATCTCCGGTACACTGTCGCTCGATGAAAAGAAGAATGTAACCCTGCGCGGTGCCGGTCAGGACAAGACAATACTGTCATTCAAAGGACAGAAACAGGGGGCTGAAGGTCTTAAAGTAACCAACTGCACCAATATCATTCTGGAAAATTTCACCATGGAAGACGCCAAAGGTGATATCATTAAAACACAGAATGTCAGTGGTATTATTTTCCGCGATATTACTGCACGCTGGACGGGCAAGCCGGATGAATCAAACGGCTCCTACGCGCTGTACCCGGTTCAGTGTCAGAAGGTTCGTATAGAAAGATGTACCGCCATCGGTGCTTCCGATGCAGGTATTTACGTGGGTCAGTCCGACAGTGTCTGGGTTACTGAATGTACAGCCAAAAACAATGTGGCGGGTATTGAAATTGAAAACACCACCAACGCGTGGGTCTGGAAAAATCACGCGTTCGAAAATACCGGCGGTATTCTGGTATTCGATCTGCCCGATCTGCCCAAAAAACGGGGCGGACATGTAAAGGTGTATGATAACCTGGTCGCACGCAATAATTACAGAAACTTCGCACCAAAAGGTAATATTGTGGGTACCGTGCCCGCAGGAACCGGCGTTATGGTACTGGCAACCAATGATGTAGAAGTTTACAACAACAAAATATGGGAAAACAAGACGGTATCAACCGGTATAGTGAGCTACTATATCACCGAGACCCCGATTAACGACAAATCATATATTCCGTACCCTTCCGGTGTGTCTGTTCACGACAATATTTTCTCCGACGGTCGCCGGATGCCCACCCTGAAAAACAAACTGGGGTTTATTTTCTGGTGGAAATTTGGCAAAAGAGTGCCTCATATACTCTACGACGGAATCAGCAATCCCGACTGGGTGAATGCTGACGGCTCGTTCAAGCCGTCTTACCGTATATGTATCGGTGAAAATGAAAACGGCACCTTCGCCAATCTGCGGGCCGACAAACTCAGTCTGATGAGCGACCGCATTTCCAGAGACCAGACCCATTTCAACTGCAACAAATGACCGCCGGATTTTATTTCAGACTTGTTACCACTGCATTCATTATCCTGTCGCTCATCGCCGGACTGTCGTTCAATGTCAGGAGTATTGATGCCCCGGAATTGTATCTGTCCGGTTACAGGTTCTTTACCGGAAATCTGTCAGACCTGACGCCTGCCGACGGAGTTTTTGAGTACGAGGTAAATGCGCCTCTGTTCACTGACTATGCCGAAAAGAAGCGGTTTATCTATCTGCCGGCTGGCACTTCACTGACATACACCGCTCAGGGTGCTTTCGAGTTCCCTGCCGGTTCGGCTATCATCAAGAATTTTTTCTACTACAACGATGCCAGTCGCCGGGGTGAGGGAAAAAAAATGGCTGAAACTCGCATATTGCTAAAGGGTAGTACCGGATGGAAAGCGCTTACCTATGTGTGGAATGAAGCACAGTCTGATGCAAATCTGGAAGTAGCCGGCGCTGTTTTCCCGGTTGAATGGAAAAATCGGGACGGAAAGCAGATGCATGTTGAATATGTGGTTCCCAATACCAACCAGTGCAAGGGCTGTCACTCTTTCGACGGAAAATTCACGCCTGTTGGTGTGAACGCCGCACAACTGAACCGGAACAACCAGTTACAACTGTGGGCAGACTCGGGCAAACTCTCGCAACTCCCCGAGCCCTCGGCAATTCCTGCGCTGTTCGATTACACCACCATTGAAGATCCTGTTCATGCCGACAATACACTTCTCGAGAAGGGCGCCCGCGCTTATCTGGAGGGCAATTGTGCCCATTGCCATAATCCGCACGGACCAGCCAGCACGAGCGGCATGTTTCTGGAAGCAATACAGGCAGACCGTGAAAGACTGGGAATCATGAAACCCCCGGTGGCAGCCGGAAGAGGGAGTGGTGACAGGAAGTTCGGGATAGTACCCGGAAAACCACACGAGAGTATCCTGTTGTACCGGATGGAAAGTACCGACCCGGGCATAAGAATGCCTGAACTGGGCAGGCAACTTGTTCACAATGAAGGCATTACACTGATAAAGGCCTGGATCAGATCCATGTAGGCGATTATCTGCGCGGTACTGGCAGCATTTGGAGCGGCGTATGCCACAATTGCTCCAGTGCAGCCTTTCGCTCCTCTGTTGTATTGGGAGCCACCGGTTTGGCGGTACCGGGCAGTGGAGCCGCTCTCTTCATGGAATTCAATGAGGGCTCTTCACTTGTTGTCTGCAGACTGATTGGCGTTTTAGCGGAATTATTTCTTTTCCTGACGGCAGGAGCAGTTACCGGAGTCGGAGGATTTTGCGTAACGTTCTCCTTCATTACCGGAGATTCAGCCGCAATAACCTGATTTACAGGTGGAATTTCGGCGGCATTTTTGTTCACTTTGGTGGTATCCGCACCTGTGGGCAGCAGTAAATACATCCCTGCAACCACGATACCGACGGTAAGCGCTGCCAGCATCCATCTGCCGTTTTTGCCCGTTACGGCAGGCGAGAACCCGATTTCGCGGCGGATACGCATCCATACCTGTTCCGAAGGGGTATCCCAGCCATCGGGAGCGGGCGTGTCGGGAAGGCTGCTGAACGTATCCCGGAACAATTTGTCAATCGAGTTCAATTCTTTCGGATCAGTCATTGCGGATCAGTTTACGAGAAGGATTATTTTGAAGGAATGAAGGACTTGTCAATGATTTTTTTGATATACTCTCTCGCTTTGAACAACTGGCTTTTACTGGTACCAACCGTAATATTGAGTTGTTCGGCGATTTCCTCGTGACTGTAACCGTCAATAGCATACAGATTGAACACAGCCCGGTATCCGGGTGGAAGTTTCTGCAGATATCCCATGAGTGTCTGTGCATCCAGTTGAGAGGCAAAATCCTCGTCCGTGTGGAATTTCGCCTCGTAGGGAGCAAAATCCGGCACATCTTTCACAAAATCCTTCTGTTTGCGAAGATGGCTCAGTGCCGTATTTACCATAATACGTCTGATCCATCCTCCCAGAGCCCCATCGCCCCTGTATTGGGCAATATCCCTGAACACACGCACAAACCCGTCCTGCAACATATCCTCAGCTTCAGACTTGTCCCTCGAGAAACGGAGCAACACCCGGAACATCGGCACACTGTACTGTTTATACAGCGCCAACTGATGCGCCGGACTACCCCGCAGGATCCCGCTAACCAATTCCTGATCGCTGAATTGTTGCATTAGTACGATTACGAAATGATGATGTACCTGATGAAAAAATGGTTGCCTTCGATGGCAAAAATATACCGTTTTCCTGAAAATTTATTTGGCCGGAGGCAATACCGCCGTATAAACGCTAGCGAATAACAACATCCTCCAGGTATTCCTCCCCGAGTTCTCTGTTTATCATGGCTTTTATCTTGTCTTTTGAATAGGAAAGTTCCTGCTTCAACGGTGCGGAAATTATACTCAGGTAGAGTACATTTTTCCGCACCGTGATGCCGGAAGTATAGGTAGAGATCGTTTTCCCCATCAGTGAATGCCACAGGCTCTGAATTTTCCGCTCGTGAAGTTCAGATCCCAGACGAAACTCGCTGAGCATCATCTGCATGGCCTCCGCCAGGGTTGTCTCGTTACTTTTTCGTTTCATTATTCCTCTGCAAGAAACGGATAGCGGTAATCGGTGGGTGGGGCCAGTGTTTCTTTCATGGTGCGCGGCGACAGCCACCTGTACAGGTTAATCATCGAGCCGGCCTTGTCGTTGGTGCCCGAAGCCCGACCTCCGCCGAACGGCTGCTGCCCTACAACAGCTCCAGTTGGCTTGTCGTTGATGTAATAGTTACCTGCGGCGTGGCGAAGCCTGTTGTTTGCCAGCTCGACAGCCGAGCGGTCTCTGGCAAAGATAGCGCCTGTGAGTGCATAAGGCGATGTAGTGTTTGTCGTATCCAGTATCTGTTCAAACTGGTCATCTTCATAGACATACACGGTAAGTACCGGGCCGAATATCTCTTCACACATGGTTACATAGTTCGGATCACTGACTTCCAGTACAGCAGGTTCAATGAAATAGCCCACTGACTTGTCAAAATTACCCCCCGCGATAACCTTTACCTTATCTGATTTTTTAGCCTCCTGAATATAGGCTGATATTTTGTCGAAAGCTTTTTCATCAATAACCGCATTGATGAAATTCCGGAAATCTTCCGTTGTGCCCATCTGCATGGTCTTCAGATCAGCCAGCAGGTGTTCCTTCACCTGTGGCCAGAGGCTCGCGGGCATGTACGCACGCGAAGCAGCAGAACATTTTTGTCCCTGAAACTCGAAGGCTCCCCTGCCCAGGGCCACAGCCACAGCTTTCGGATCGGCAGATTTGTGGGCTACGACAAAGTCCTTGCCGCCTGTTTCACCCACGATTCTCGGATAAGACCTGTAACCGGCAATATTTTCCCCGATGGTTTTCCATATACGCTGGAAAACCCCGGTACTACCTGTGAAGTGAATACCGGCAAACTCGGGATGGCGGAAGACAATATCTCCGATGGTGGGTCCGTCAACATACACCAGATTGATTACACCGGCTGGCAGACCGGCCTCTTCCAGTATCTCCATGATGAGAGAAGCGGAGTAAATCTGGGATTCGGCAGGTTTCCAGACCGCTACATTGCCCAGCATGGCGGGAGCCGTGGGCAGGTTACCGGCAATAGCTGTGAAATTAAAGGGCGTCAGTGCAAAAACAAACCCTTCCAGCGGACGCCAGTCGGTTCGGTTCCACATACCGCGTGAGCTTGCAGGCTGCTGTTTGTAAATCTCCTGCATGAAGTAAACATTATAGCGCCAGAAATCCGCCAGTTCACATATACAGTCAATCTCCGCCTGAAAAGCATTTTTGCTCTGACAAAGCATGGTGGCTGCGCTCATACGCGCGCGATACGGCCCCGTGAGCAAATCGGCTGCACGGAGGAAAATAGCTGCACGTTCCTGCCAGGGCATGGCTTCCCAGGACGGCTTGGCCGTGAGTGCCGCGTCAATAGCTGCGTGAACATGCTCCGCTGTACCGCGGGCGTGATAACCGAGCGTATGTGCACGCTCGTGGGGAGGATGCATGGCTACCTTTTCAGCAGTAAAGACATGCTCACCTCCTATATACATCGGAACATCCTTTTGAGAAGATTTTGCCTCTGCAAGCGCCTTCTTGAGGGCAAGTTTTTCCGGTGAACCCGGAGCATAATTCCATACCGGCTCGTTAACCGGCTGGGGAACTGAGAAAATTGCGTCTGTCATGGTATTGAATTTGGAAAATGGTAAAAGGGCTGTATCGGAAGTGCAAAGATATGCCGAAAAACCGCATCGGCATGTAACTGTGGTTACGGTTTGAAAGGTTCAATTCTTATTTCATCGGGCAGGAAAGGTGTTGCATCGGCACCTCCAATGATTACCTCCCGCACAATCGTGCTGCTGATATGGGAATACTCCGGCTGAGAAATGAGAAAAACAGTTTCTATACCCTCTCCGACAATATGATTAACCTGGGAAATTGTTTTTTCATAATCGAAGTCGGAAGCATTCCTGAGGCCTCGAAGCAAATACCTGGCACCGATTTTCTGGCAGTAATGTGCCGTGAGATGCTGAAAATGATCCACTTCAACCTTTTCATGCACCTTAAATACCTGCTTCAGCCACTCAATACGCTGCTCCAGCGGAAAAAGATACTTTTTGGACGAATTGATACCAACGGCTACTACAATCTTGTCAAAAAGTGGCAGTGCCCGCTCTACAAGATTAACGTGGCCTACGGTTATCGGGTCAAATGACCCCGGGAAGACAGCTATTTTCATGATAACAGTTTATGCAGGGCAAAAATGGGCAGAAATTATCACGAAGCCAAAAAACAGGGCCGAAACATGCCAAAAATCAATCCGACAACACTGAAAAAGAGCCTTGTTGCAGGATAATTTGTTTTAAAAATCTTAATGTCAGTACCAATTGCACAAGGGAATCATAACTTAGCGCAATCAAAAAACGGGCCGAAGCCGAAAAGCCCCGAGTGAGTAGGCATAACCAACACCATTCCTTGTACTATGAAACAACTCTGCATTGCAATGGTCTTTCTGTTTCTGATCACCGGAAACACAAAGGCCGAAACGACTGTCAGTCTGAATGACATGAACAGTGCAACAGCCGTGAAAGAAATTGATCCAAACCTCGTCAAAATGGGTGCGGAAAAGTTTCTCAATCTTACGCCTGCAAAATATCGCGAGATGACTGGCCAGCGCCTCGGCATAAAAAATGCTGTCGCTCTTAAAGCTGCGCAGATTAAAGTAAAGAATGAACTCGGCGATATGCAGAACAGCGATCCGGATATTGACAAGAACGTCTATATCCTGCTGGCTATCTTCGGTCTTGCATGGATTGCCATGGGTCTGTTCAGCGACTGGTCGGGTTCCGACTGGATTGTCAATCTGCTGCTCACCATGTTGTGCTGGCTGCCCGGACTGATCCACGCACTCACCAAAATGAAAGACTACTACAAGTAATTGTCTGACATCGAAAACAACGGCCGCGGTGTCTGGTAACAAACACCGCGGCTGTTTTATTTAGAAATGAGGAAAGAAAAGCTAATTCCAGCAATAACAATCGCAGCAATGGTACTGATTCCGGTTGTTCTGCTTGTCCTGCCAGCCGACTACTTCGACGCTGGTCCGACCATGTGTCCGTCCAAAAGATTTCTTGACATAGAATGTCCCGGATGCGGCATGACAAGGGCCGTCATGCACCTCATTCATTTCGACCTGGAGAGTGCAATTTATTACAACAGCCTGAGCCTGGCTGTAACTCCGGTTCTGGCTGTCTGGTGGTGCTGGCTTATATGGAAAACAGCCTCGGGAATGAAGCCTTCTTCTTCAGAGGAATTCTGACTCACTCCTCCTCAAACATCTCCGCAATCGGCGGGTCATTCTCTCTTCTCCTGTTTTTCCACCACCAGAATCCGATAGCTCCCACGAGCAGGTAGGGCATCGCCAGCATGTACAATATGCCGTTGTTCAGACCCTGCGGATCGCCGCCACCCTGTTTCAGTGCTGTTTCGGCTGCACCCTTGCACATGGCACACTGTGCCGAAGCAGACGCATAAAGTGCGATCAGAAGGAAAAGTATCAGTGCTGTTTTTTGAAAAAAGGAACGCATAATATTGCTTTGTGTGGTTCAATAATATGGTTTGAGCATCAAATAACAAACCGGACCGGTTACTGCCACATAGAGCCACAGCGGGAAAACCCAACGGGCCATCTTCTTGTGTCGGTCGAACTGGTCGGTATATGCCCTGTTGAAAGTCAGCAGAATAAAAGGCAGCGTTAGAGCAGCAAGTATAATATGGGTAATCAGGATGAAGAAGTAAACATACCTGATGATACCCTCACCACCGAAACGGGTTTCCGGAGTAGTGAAATGATAGAGGACGTAGCTGAGCAGAAACAATGCCGAAGTAACCATGGCGGCATAAATTGCTTTTCTGTGTTGCTCTACCCTTCCGTTCTTGATGTGAATGAATGCCACTACCAGGATAACAGCAGTAAGTGCGTTGAGCGAGGCGTGCACCGGTGGCAAAAAACTGAAGTCAATGTCAGTTTGAATTTTTACACGGCGCATGAGTCCGACAAGCAACAGTACCACCACCGATACCACGTATGCCAGCGTATTGAGTTTTTTTTCGAGTGCAATGTTTGCCATGACGTATGTTGAACGAGCAGCAGGAATTGTTCTGATCAATTATTTGGGCAGCATGATAGCAATGTGCTGTACCATTTTGTTGATTTCTTCTTTGTCGAGTGCATTGTAGAAATGCCTGATCTGACCGGTGGCATTGGAAACGCCGAAGTAGTACTTCTCCGGGTCAACATCTTCGGATTTGCAGTATAAATCGTAGGCATTTTCCATGATAGTACGCCAGTGCCCGGTTGAGCCATTCCATGCCCAGGTTACAAAGTCGGAGCTGGGCATCTTCTGGTAATGAGAGCGAAACTCGGCAGTCCCGTCGCGGGCAATCATCACCAGACGGAAATTATTATCGGTACCGAACTGATCGAACAACTTTTCAGCAGTATCGAGTATCTGTCTGTTCTCGGGTGTGAGATCCGGTCCCTCTCCGAAATAGTGGATGACACAAACCTTGTCTTTGATTTGGTCTTCCTTCAGGCCATCGGGATAAATGACATAAATCGGTCTGACCTGACCGTACGTCTCTTTCTTGCCTATGGCATCCTTCCTGAGCTGTAGTCCTCCGCTCAGGTAGTAGTAGGACAGAGCGGGTAGTACTACCAGCATGAATACAATGACAGCAGTACGAACAATTTTATTCGGGCCGGCAGATTTGCCTGTATTTTCTTGATTGGACATATCGGAGGATTCCGGTTTTAGCAAGCGTATAACTTGCGAGATAAAACAGACTGACTGTTTCAAAAAACAAAAAAGGCGGGGTTTTGTTCCCCGCCTCAGATTTTTTATCCTTTCAACGTTCCCGGCAGGATGTAATAACCCTGAGGTTTTGGAGCCGGTTGAACAACTTCAAGATTTTTCTCCTTAATCTGTTCACGTCTGCTGCCCCATGATCCCCCTTCCTGGAAGAAAGCAATGATTGCCCAGATGAGCAGTGTAGTAGGAAGCAGTACGCTGAGCACAAGACCACGTACCTCGTGCGCCATGTGCATGAAATAGAACACAATGAAATAGGCCTTGTAGGCACTGGCACCTACCATGGCGACCATGTACAGGGCCTGTCCGAAACCGCCATCCTTACCGAAAGTGATCGTCGGTGAAATATGTCCTTTAGCAAAAAGTGCGAAAGCGACTTCTACAACGGTAATTACGGCAAGCAACTTGAGTCCGTAGAATACCAGTTGCTTCTGCTCTTCGTATGTTTGATGTCCATCCATGTTGTTGAACTTGAATAGTTGAGAGTGATGAGTTATAAGGGTTTAGAGCAGGTAGAACACGAGGAACACGAATACCCATACGAGATCCACGAAGTGCCAGTAAAGGCCGATTTTCTCCACCATCTCATAGCCGTTCTTGCGGGAAACATACAGTCCGCTCATGGCATTGATCATGATGATAGTAAGGAAAAGCACGCCTGAAAATACGTGGAAGCCGTGGAAGCCGGTGATGAAGAAGAAAAGTGCACCGAAAGCTTTCGGGCCCTGACTCACCTCGTGTACCTGACCGGCATAATTTCCGGAAGTATATTTAATGTACTTCTTTTCAAGTTCAATCTTGCCGTCATGTTCGTGGCCATGAAGCAGATAGGAATCATCCTTTTTGACCACAACCGGAGCCCCGTTCTCCATGACAGGTTTGCCACTGGCATCAACCAGCTCGCCATCGGCCATGTAGCGTCCGAACGGATTCCTTTCAAGAGTAACATTCTCATATTTAATCAGGGTAGTCCATTCGTAGGCCTGACTTCCGAGGAATGTAGCTCCCCCCAGAATGGTAAGGAACATCCAGAAAACAACCCCGCGCCTGTTCTCGCGATGACCCTCCTGCACAGCGCGCACCATGGTGACGGAACTGAAAATCAGGACGAAAGTCATGAAAGTAACAAACACGAGTGGCCAGTGGGCCTTTACAAACGGGAATGATGCGAACACAAAGTCGGGCTCTGGCCATGTAGGGCTGCTGAATCGAAGGGATCCGTACGCAATGAGGAATCCAGCGAATGTGAAAGCGTCTGATACCAGAAAGTACCACATCATCAGCTTTCCGTAACTTGCCTTCATTGGCTCTTTTGCGCCACCCCACAGATTTTGATCTTCTCCGTGAGCGCCATGTCCGTGTGTAACAGATGAATCTGCCATGATATTGAATGAGTTTGGTGTAATCCTGTTTGTGTCGCTCAACTTCCGTTAAGCATGAAGAATATGATGAGATATACCCAGAGTAAATCCACAAAATGCCAGTACTGAACAACCAGTTCAAACCTTTGTCTGCGCCTGAGCGTAGGTTTGTAAGGAAGAATAAAAGCATGTGTGAGCGCTACTCCAAGCGCAGCAATGCCCCCCAGTACGTGGGCTGCATGCAGGCCGGATATCACATAAATAAAAGAACTGGAAGGGTTTACTGTAAAGGTGGCTCCAATTTCATTCAGAGCCTCCCAACCCCTGTATTGCAGAATAACGAAAGCAAGACCAAGAATTGCGGTTGCTATCATCATCAGTTTGTACCTTTTTTCATTACCGGCTTTAAATCCGGTGTAAGAAAGATGCAGCGTTACACTGCTCAGAATAATAACGGCCGTGCTCACAAAAAACACGTCAGGCAGTTTGAATTCCAGCCAGTTCCCGGCAGCACGCCTTACAATATAGGCGCTTGTGAAGGCACCGAAAACCATCACCATACTGGCTATGGCAATCCATAATGCCAGCTTCTGGGGATTAATCTTGTTCTGGTTATAACGTTCAGCTGCGGAACTCATGGTTTACAGTTTGTCTAGGAGCAATACAATCAGAGAAAATGGAAGGTGTGCAAAAGAAACGAACATCTGAGTCCTTGCGGCCTCTCTTGAACATGTTTTGTACAACTTCCAGCATTTCAGGGCCCACCATATATTGATGACAGCGAGAACAACCGTTGCTACAGTACCGGTGTAACCCAGATACCAGGAAAGAACAGCATTCACAACCAACAAAATACAGAACCAGAATGATAAATATCCGGTCGTTTTGTCTTTGGCGCCATCAGTACCGGGAAGCAAAGCAAACCCGGCTTTCTTGTAATCCTCGTCGGCAACCCAGGCGACTGCCCAGAAGTGAGGGAATTGCCAAAGGAATTGCAGGGAAAATAACATCCAGGCTGTAGGTGAAATACTCTGCTCGAAAGCAAGGCAACCAATAATAAGCGGCAAAGCACCCGGAACAGCTCCGACAGCTACTGCCAGCGGAGTTGATCTTTTCATCGGGGTATATACAAACGCATAACTAATCAGGGAAAGGGTTCCTAGAAACCCGGCCATCGCGTTCAGCATGGTAAGCATTACAATACCCGCCAACGCCATCAAACCGGCAGCGAGCACTGCAGTTGAAACGGTCATCCTGCCTGCAGCAAGTGGCCTGCCGGCAGTACGAACCATCATCCGGTCATAGTCGCGCTCGAGTACCTGATTGAGCGCATTGGCAGCACCTGTAATCAGAAATCCACCCATCGTCAGCAGGAACATGCCCGAAAAGGTCACATTGCCCCCGCTGACGATAGCGTAAGACATAACAGCAGAAAAAAGAACTAACAGCGTCAGTTTAAACTTGACCAGCAATCCGAAATCAGTTACGGCCTGCTTCAATCCTGAAAAAAGTACGAACTGTTTGACTTCCTCGCGATGCATGAATCAGAGTTTATACCAGTGGTTTTTAGTGGCCCATATCATGCTCACCCTCTTTAAGGGGAACATACTGAGGGATGAACTCCTGACCATCTTTGGAATAGTCATAAGACCAGCGCTGAACCGTAGGAATACGGCCGGGCCAGTTGCCGTGACCTGCCTCGATAGGCGTTGTCCACTCCAGTGTATTGGAACCCCATGGGTTCTTCACAGTAACCTTTCTGCCACTAAAGATGGAATAGAAGAAGTTGATGATGAAAAGAACCTGCAG
>Ga0172372_10005440_pt1 | contig 17712 bp, 24 predicted proteins | sample LakKiv5m_2_FD_114544 | JGI IMG/M metagenome (GOLD analysis project Ga0172372, IMG submission 114544) | Freshwater microbial communities from Kabuno Bay, South-Kivu, Congo - kab_092012_9.5m | ecosystem: Environmental > Aquatic > Freshwater > Lake | place: Democratic Republic of the Congo...
GAGAAACGACGAGTTCTCCCATTGCTTAAGGTATATAAGGATGGTTTAACCCAAGAAGTGGCTAAGGATTCGTTCCTTGACTTCATACACCACGTGTATCCGGACTACAAAGTGGGGGCTCACCACAGAAAACTGGCCAAAATCTTTGAGGAGATTGCCGAAGGTAAGAAAAAACGCGTAGTCGTGAACATCGCACCGCGTCATGGTAAGTCTGAGATGATATCGTACCTAGCTCCGGCGTGGTTTTTGGGTAAATACCCACATAAAAAGATAATTATGGCGTCACACACGGCTGACTTGGCTGTTAACTTTGGCCGAAGAGTACGTAACTTGGTGGGTTCAGACCCGTATAAAGACATATTTCCACAGGTGGAGCTACAAAGTGACTCAAAATCTGCTTCTAGATGGGGTACTAATTTTAACGGGGAGTATTTTGCGATTGGTGTCGGAGGCGCTCTTGCTGGGCGTGGTGCTGACTTATTTATTATTGATGACCCTCATTCTGAACAAGAAGCTAAACAGGGGAGAGCCGATGTATTTCTTCCTGCTTGGGAGTGGTTTCAGTCTGGCCCTATTCAACGTCTTATGCCAGGTGGTGCGATTATTGTTGTGATGACAAGGTGGTCTAAGCTTGACTTAACCGGACAAATCCTAAACCAGATGATTAAGAACGACGAGGCGGAAGAGTGGGAGGTAGTAGAGTTCCCTGCCATTATAGAGAAAGAAAAGAAGATAGATTATAAGGTTGTGGACGAAGATGGCGTAGAAACCACTGAAACCCGCACTGAAAAATACGAGGCACCTCTCTGGCCTGAGTTCTGGACCTTGGAGGAGCTAGCTGCAAAACGTGCCGTGCTTGACGTCCGTTACTGGAATGCACAATATTTACAAAACCCTACGTCGGAAGAAGGGGCGCTGATAAAGAGGGAGTGGTGGCAGATATGGGAGAAGGAAGACCCGCCACAGTGTGAGTTTATTATTATGGCGCTGGACGCGGCTCAGGAGACTAACAATCGGGCTGACTATAACTCATTGACAACATGGGGTGTTTTTTATAACGAGGAAGTGTCTAATTATAATATAATCCTGCTAAACGCAATAAAAGAGCGTTTAGAGTTTCCGGAGTTAAAAGCGCTAGCACTTAGAGAGTATAAAGAGTGGGAGCCAGACTCGTTCATAGTGGAGAAGAAGTCCAACGGCTCGGCGTTGTATCAAGAGATGCGTAGGATGGGTCTTCCGCTAGGTGAGTTTACACCAGGAAAAGGGCAAGATAAGATAAGCCGAGTAAATGCGGTGTCTGACTTATTTCGCTCTGGGATTGTGTGGGCGCCGGACCGTAGATGGGCTAGAGAGGTTATTGAAGAGTGCAACGACTTTCCGAGCGGGGCAAACGATGACCAGGTAGACTCTACAACACTAGCACTATTTCGTTTCAGACAAGGGGGGTTCATCAAACTTCCTAACGATGAGCCTGATGACGACATGTTATATACATATAAAAGAAAAGCTGCATACTATTAAAGGAATAAATTATGGCAACTAATATGGACAAAGCGTTATACCAAGCCCCCCTAGGTATGACACAAGAAGACGAGAATGCACCACCCATCGAGATAGAGATTGAAGACCCAGAGAGCGTGGGCATCAAGATTGGGAACTTAGAGATAGACATTGAACCGGCCGTCGACGAGGATGAGTTTAATAAGAACTTGGCCGACGATATAGATGATGGCACTCTGACTTCTATGGCGTCAGAGCTTATTGCGGATTACGAAGATGACTTAGCGTCCCGCAAAGACTGGATACAAACATACGTAGACGGCCTAGAGTTGCTAGGTATGAAGATAGAAGAGCGCAGTGAACCGTGGGAGGGCGCGTGTGGTGTGTATCACCCATTGCTGAGTGAAGCGCTAGTTAAGTTCCAAGCTGAGACTATGATGTCGATGTTCCCTGCAGCTGGCCCAGTTAAGACGCAGATAGTTGGTAAAGAGACCGTAGAGAAGAAAGATGCGGCCCTTCGTGTGCAAGACGACATGAACTACCAGCTAACAGATGTGATGAAAGAATACCGCCCTGAGCATGAGCGCATGTTGTGGGGCTTGGGTCTTAGTGGTAACGCGTTCAAGAAAGTATACTTCGACCCGCATCTAGACCGTCAGGTATCCTTGTTTGTCCCAGCAGAAGATATTGTTGTGCCATATGGCGCTTCTAATTTAGAGTCAGCTGAGCGTGTAACCCACGTGATGCGTAAAACAGAGAATGAGCTACGTCGCCTACAAGTAGCAGGGTTCTACCGTGATGTTGATATTGGTGACCCAGTAGATGTACTAGATGAGGTAGAGAAGAAAATAGCTGAGAAGATGGGCTTCCGCGCCACCACTGACTCACGCTACAAAGTATTAGAGATGCATGTCGACTACGACTTGCCAGGGTATGAGCATAAAGATGAAGACGGTAATCCTACAGGCATTGCACTACCGTACGTCATTACTATTGAGAAAGGCACTAATACTGTATTAGCAGTACGCCGCAACTGGGACCCAGAAGATGAAACCTACCAAAAACGTCAGCACTTCGTTCATTATGGTTATGTTCCGGGTTTCGGCTTTTATTATTTTGGGCTTATTCATTTGGTCGGGGCTTTTGCTAAGTCTGGTACTTCACTTATTCGCCAGTTGGTTGATGCAGGTACGCTCAGCAATTTACCGGGGGGTTTTAAAACTCGCGGACTTCGTGTCAAGGGTGATGATACACCGATAGCTCCAGGTGAGTTCCGTGACGTAGATGTCCCATCAGGCACGATGCGCGACAACATCATGCCTCTACCATATAAAGAGCCTTCACAAGTTCTTATGGCGTTGCTTGGTCAAATCGTTGATGAAGGCCGTCGTTTCGCTAACACAGCGGACTTACAAATCTCTGACATGTCAGCTAACTCTCCAGTCGGAACAACACTTGCTATTTTAGAGCGTACCTTGAAGGTTATGTCAGCCGTACAAGCTCGCATACACTATTCTATGAAGCAAGAGTTAGGTCTCCTTAAAGAAATAATTGCAGCATACACTCCAGACGATTACAGCTACGAGCCTTCAGAAGGTAACCGTAGGGCTAAGAAATCTGACTACAATAATGTAGAGGTAATCCCTGTATCTGACCCTAACGCCTCAACAATGGCGCAGAAGATTGTACAGTACCAAGCGGTAATGCAGTTAGCACAGCAAACTCCTCAGATATACAACATGCCATTACTACACCGTCAGATGCTAGAAGTGATGGGTATCAAGAATGCGCAGAAGCTAATCCCGATGGACGAGGACCAGAAACCTACAGACCCTGTGACCGAGAACCAAAATATCTTAATGATGAAACCGGTCAAGGCGTTCTCATACCAAGACCATCAGTCTCACATTGCTGTTCATACAGCGGCGCTGCAAGACCCAAAAATTATAGCTCTAGTGCAGAACAACCCTATGGCTCCGCAGATTCAAGCAGCTATGATGGCTCATATTAACGAGCACTTAGGCTATGCGTACCGTGTTGAGATAGAGAAACAGTTGGGTATGGAGTTACCACCAGAGAAAGACGTAGATGGTGAAGTAATGGAGATGGACCCAGAAGTTGAGAAACGGTTAGCCCCTATGTTGGCGCAGGCTGCACAACGCCTATTGCAACAAAATCAAGCAGAGGCTCAGCAACAAAAAGCTCAGCAAATGCAACAAGACCCAATCATTCAAATGCAACAACAAGAGTTGCAGCTTAAAGCAGCAGAGCAAAAACGCAAAGATGCTAAAGATGCGACCGATGCTCAGTTTAAAGCACAACAACTCAAGCTAGACCAGGCTCGTTTACAGCTAGATGCGGTTAAAGCCGACAAACAGCAAAAGAATGATATGGCTAAAACAGCGTCACAACTTAAGTTTAATGCAGAGAAAGAAAACACTAAGCTTGTTGCCGATGCAGTTAAACAAGTGTCCGCGCAGAAACACACTGCTGATATGAAGAAACAAGAAGTTATTAGTAGGAATCTTCAGGCAGCAATGAACGCACGACGCAACACCCCCAAAAAGGATAACTAATGGATTATAAAGTATATGATGTTCTTCTAAGCGAGTACAAAGACCGCATGGACATGCTCTCAGAAGCGCTTGTTCGGGGCAACTGCCCAACAATAGAAGAATACAGGTATATATGTGGTCAGCTACGAGGTCTCGAAGCCGCATGTTCAATTATAGTAGACCTCAAAAAACGATTGGAGAACATAGATGAGTGAGATTTTATTGGCTACAAACCCCAATAATCCGCAAGTAGTAGGCTCATATAAACCACAAGCAACAGACGAAGAAAAAGCATCACAGCTTCCACAACCGTCTGGCTACCATATTCTTTGCGCAATACCAGAAATGGATAAGGAATACGATAGTGGTCTTATTAAAGCTGATGAAACAATACGACATGAGGAAGCATTAACTACAGTTTTATTCGTAGTTGAGTTAGGCCCAGATTGTTACCAGGACAAAGGCAAGTTTCCAACAGGCCCTTGGTGCAAAAAAGGTGATTTTATTTTAGTTCGCCCCCATTCTGGTAGCCGTTTGGTTATCCATGGCCGTGAGTTTCGTCTAATTAATGATGATACAGTTGAAGCGGTTGTAGCTGACCCTCGCGGTATCCGTCGCAAATGCAGCTACTAAAGGTGTAACCGAAGGAGGACAAGATGCCTGAATTTGACAAAGAAGAGTTTACATTCCCAGATGAGGAAAAAAAGGTCGACAATCTAGAGGGTGGAGCAGACGATAGCTTTGAAATCGAGATTGAAGACGATACCCCTGAAGAGGACCGCAATCGTCAACCAATGCCAAAAGAGCTTGTAGAAGAGCTTGATAAGGATGAGTTAGACAAGTATGACGAGGCTACTAAGCAGCGTCTAAAACAAATGCGTAAGGTATATCACGACGAGCGCCGTGAAAAAGAAGCCGCAATACGTGAACACCGCGAAGCCGTAAACCTTGCTCAACGCCTGATAGAAGAGAATAAACGTATTAAGAATGTTCTTACTACAGGTGAGAAAGAATACGTAGAGTCAATGCAGACTTCAGCTAACTTGCAGCTAGAAATGGCTAAACGGGCTTACAAAGATGCATACGATTCTGGGGATACAGACAAACAAATTGAAGCTCAAGAGGCAATGCAGAACGCTAACCTCAAATTGATGCAGATAAAGAATTTTAAACTTCCCTCTTTACAAGAAGAAAATAATAGTGTACAAACACAACATCAAGAGCAAATTCAGCAAGCTCCTGTACGCCAATCTGACCCTAAGCTATCAAAATGGCTAGATAATAATGAATGGTATGGTTCTAATAAGGTAATGACTGCCGCAGCTTTGGCTATACATGAAGACCTTGTAGACTCAGGATATAAAGCTGGCTCTGACGTATACTACTCCGAATTGGACAAAACAATGCGGAACACGTTTAGCGGTTACTTTAGTGATTCTGAACCCGTTAAGGAAAAAGTTGAAAGTGCTTCTACAAGACCAAGCACAGTTGTAGCGCCTGCTTCTCGAAGCACAGCGTCAAACAAAATTAAACTTAAAGCTAGTCAAGTACAATTAGCAAAGAAATTGGGACTTACTAACGAACAATACGCACAAGCGGCCTTAAAATTGGAGAACAGATAATGACAAGCACTAATAATAAAGTATTACGCGAACTAGAAACCCGAGCAACAACTGAACGCCCTAAGCAATGGCAGCCAGCGGAATTGCTCCCAGAACCTGACAAACAGGCCGGGTATAACTACAGATGGATTCGTACTTCAACGCTTAACAACGCGGACCCTCGTAACCTTTCTGCCAAACTCAGAGAAGGATGGGAACCTGTAAGCATAGAAGAACAACCGAAATTTAAATTGCTAGTCGACCCTCAAAGTCGTTTTAAAGACAACATTGAGATAGGCGGATTATTATTATGCAAGACCCCTACAGAATTTGTTGACCAACGTAATGCACATTACAATCAGTTGACTCAATCTCAAACAGAGGCTGTAGATAATAATCTGATGCGCCAAAGTGACCCACGTATGCCTCTATTTAATGAGCGCAAATCGTCTTCATCTTTTGGCAAAGGTAATTAATTTTAATTTTTAGGAGTTTTATATGGCATATCCAACCGTATCAGCCCCGTATGGGCTAAAACCAGTCAATTTGATTGGCGGTCAAGTATTTGCTGGCGCAACTCGTCAATTTAACATTGCTAGTGCTTATAATACAAGCATTTTTAATGGTGACGTAGTTAAATTAGTAGCCGGTGGTACAATCGAGAAAGACGCTGGTGAAGCAACAGCGACCCCAGTAGGTGTATTTTTGGGCTGTTCTTATGTTAACGCACAAGGTCAAACAATTTTCCAACAATACTTCCCAGCTAACACTGCAGCTCCAACTGGCACAGTAATCACAGCGTTTGTTGCTGATGACCCTGACCAATTGTTTAAAGTAGTTTTAGTAGCAGGCAACACAGAAGACGGCAACGGTTTAACACCAGCTTACTTAGGTCGTACAATGATTGGTTCTAACGCTGAACTAGTTCAAAATACCGGCTCTACTGTAACAGGTGATTCAAAAGTTGGTATCTACTCAGCTGCTGGTGCAACTACAACAGCTTCATTACCAATCCGTATCGTTGATGTAGTACCTGATACAGCTAACTCTAGCGGCAACTATGTTGAGTTTATTGTGAAATGGAATGCTCCATACATCACATTGGCTGAAGGCACACCAAACACAGTAACATGGGCTGGTGGTCATCAATATCTAAACCCAACTGGTATTTAAGGAGTAATATACTATGGCAATTTCACGCGCACAGCTCCTTAAAGAGCTATTACCTGGTCTTAACGCATTATTCGGTTTGGAATATGCACGTTATGGTCAAGAACACGAAGAGATTTACGAAACTGAATCTTCAGAGCGTTCATTCGAAGAAGAAACAAAACTATCCGGCTTCTCAGCTGCACCTGTTAAAAACGAGGGTTCTGCCATCGCTTACGACAATGCTCAAGAAGCTTGGACTGCTCGATACAACCACGAAACAATCGCTTTGGGCTTCAGCTTAACTGAAGAAGCTATCGAAGATAACTTGTACGACTCATTGTCTGCTCGTTATACCAAAGGTTTGGCTCGTGCTATGGCTTACACTAAACAAGTTAAAGCTGCAGCTGTATTGAACAACGGTTTCTCTTCAAGCTACGCAGGTGGTGACGGTCAAGCTTTATTCTCAAGCGCCCACCCACTTGTTTCAGGCGGCACCAATAGCAACATCCCATCAACCCCAGCAGACTTGAACGAGACTTCATTGGAAAATGCAGTTATTCAAATCGCAGCTTGGACTGATGAGCGTGGTCTATTGATTGCAGCTAAACCGAAGAAATTAGTTGTTCCTCCATCATTGCAATTCGTTGCAACTCGCTTGTTGGAAACTGAACTTCGTGTTGGTACTAACGACAATGACATCAATGCCATCAAGAATAACGGTTCTGTAGCTGAAGGTTACACAATCAACCACTTCTTGACTGACACAAATGCATGGTTCTTAACTACTGACGTGCCAAATGGTATGAAACACTTCGTTCGTACCCCATTGCAAAACTCAATGGATGGTGACTTCGATACAGGTAACGTACGTTATAAATCACGTGAGCGCTACAGCTTCGGCTGGTCGGACCCGTTGGGTATGTACGGTTCCGCAGGCGCTTAGTCTGTAACCCTGTAGTATCAAGGGTTTGAAAGGGGCTTCGGCCCCTTTTCATTTAGTACTTGTGTTATAGTATTAATTAGTGTAATCTACATATACTTAATAAGGAGATTGAAATGGCACAAGGTATTTATAAAATTATTAATGTGGTAAACAATAAGTTTTATGTAGGAAGTGCAGTTGACTTTACCGCACGCAAACGTAGACATTGGTGGGCACTGCGAAATCAAAGGCATGCAAATAAACATCTACAATCTGCATGGAACAAATACGGTGAACAATCATTTACGTTTGTAATAGTCGAAGAACTGGAAGTGGGCACAGATATACTCGCCGCAGAGACTGTATGGCTTAAAGAACATGTCGGCAAAGAGTATTGCTATAACCTAGGTACGGAAGCAATCGCATTTACTCGCGGATGGAGCGGTGAAAAAAACCCTATGTGGGGTAAGACCTTTAAACACACAGCCGAAGCAAAAGCTAAAATATCGAATGCAAGTAAGGCACGCATCCAATCAGAAGAAGAAAAAGCTAAACGCAGAGAAAGTATGAAAGGGCATTTTGTAGCGACAGAAACCAAACTAAAAATAAGCGCCGCGGTATCCGGTGAAAAAAATGGTAATTACGGTAAACCACGAACACAAGCATTTAAAGATAAAGTAAGTAAGGTAGTTGTAGTAACTGCTCCTAACGGAGAGAAGTATGTGTATTACAGTATAACTGAGCTACGCAAAGCGCTGAACATAACACCTACTACTGCCAACCGCGCATTAAAATCAGGGAAACAGCTTACACGTGGCCCGTATACAGGCTGGGTATTCAAGTACAAATAATGATTTTCTCTATGGTAACGTGTATAAAAAAGAGCAAAATGTATACATATGCACAATGACGTGTATAAAAAACCGCAAAATTTATACATATGTGCAAATTTTGCACATTACTAATTAGGAGAACTATTATGTGGACAACACCAGCAGCTACTGAAATGCGTTTTGGCTTTGAAGTTACTATGTACGTAATGAACAAGTAAGTTTTTAGGCGGTTAAGCCGACACTAGAGGATGTAGTAAGTAACGAGTTTTTCGGCTTTCTGCGTTACATGTAACAACTACCAAATCTACGCCTACTTCTCTGTAATCTGCCCTGCTTGTAATTGTCGTTCTTCGTGATGGTGTTTGCGGTGGCAGTTGGCGCATAGTACTATGCATTTGGATTCTATCTCTTCACGGGCTATTTTATAGGCTCCGTTCTGTACTAATTCACTTATCTTTCTATTGGCTGGGTCACGTACGACGTGATGAAAATCTAATGCTGACGGATGGTTTTCGCCGCAGTTGGCACAGGCTAGAGTAGCTTTATAGGCTTCCCATTGGACGCGTTTCTTTATCTTACCTAACCGCACTCTTTCAATCTGGGCAGGTCTATTGCCTTCGTAGTGTTTCTTTGAGTATAACTTTGCTTTTGCCTTGCGTACTTCCGGGTCTTTATAGGGCATAAAATATCCACTAATTAGTTGACATGCAAACAGTATCATAGTATAAAGGCTATATCAACCGGGAATATTAAATCCGGCATGTTAGGCTGTCCCGGCAGACGCATATAAGACTAGCAAGCCAAACTCTATATGGAGAAGTTCAAATGGCTAATACCACATTCACCGGCCCAATACGTGCAGGGTCTATCCGCAACACAACAGGTACAACTGTAGGCACAAACATCGCTAACGTTGGTCAAGTTGTAATGGCACAATCCCAAGCAATCACACAAGCTTCAGCTGCAACTACAATCGTAATCCCAGCAAACAGCCAAATCGTAGAAATCAACGTATACGTAACCACAGTATGGTCAGGCGCAGCTACAACATTTGGTGTAGGTACAACAGCTTTGGCTACAGCGTTCACAGCTGCTGGTGCAGTTGATGGTGCTGCTATTGGTGTATTGTCAGTTACTCCAGGTACAAATGCTACTCGTACAGGTGCTTTCATTGATGTAGGTTCAACAGATGTTAAGATTGCTGTTACATCAACAAACACTGGCGACGGTGTAGGTGTAATTACAGTTCGTTACATCCAAGCTAACAACTTGACTGCTTAATTAATCTAGGGGCTTCGGCCCCACTTTAAAATCTTAAGGAGATTAATTATGGGTATGCAAACCGACGTAAAATCCCAACACCTAACCGCAAGCGGTGCGGTTAACAGCTCAGCACGTAACCGATTTAAAGCCCTTTCATATCGCGGAGATGGTCAGGATGGGTATGTTCGACTACGTGATGGCAGTGCAAGTGGTACAATTTTATGTGAACTCGATGTGGGTACTAGTGACTCATTTACAATCTATATATTACTTCCAGGGGAAGGGATTTTATTTCCTAGCGGAATTTATATAGATATATCTCATGTTAGCGCATGTACAGTGTTCTATGGCTAAGAAGAACCCATCATTAGCAGTAGGTCGTGGTGAGAAGCTCCCTGTGTCGAAAGGCGCAGGTCTCACAGCAAAAGGCCGCGCTAGGTATAATGCGGCTACAGGCTCAAACTTAAAAGCCCCTCAACCAGAGGGCGGTCCACGTAAAAAATCATTCTGCGCACGTATGTCAGGTATGCCCGGTCCAATGAAGGACGAAAAAGGCCGTCCAACACGCAAAGCAGCTTCATTAAAAAGGTGGAAATGCTAATGAGTGTAGAACGGGAACTAGCAGTACATGAGACTGAGATTAAACATCTACAAGCTGATATGGATAAATTGGTCCAGGATATGGAGTCAATTAAAGCTACGCTTAACTCAATTAATACAACTCTTGCAGAAGCTCGTGGGGGTTGGAAAGTATTGATGATGGTTGGCGGTGCCGGCGGTGCGCTAGGTGCTGTTGTTACTCAGTTTGCACATAAGGTGTTTGGATAATGCCAAGCACAAGTAAAGCACAAGCAAGACTAATGGCGGCTGCAGCCCACAACCCTGCCTTCGCTAAAAAGGTAGGCATCCCCACTAAGGTTGCCAAAGAGTTTAACCAAGCCGATAAAGGCAAAAAATTCGCAGGAGGCGGTATGGCCAAAGAAAATAGTAAGCTGGACTTAGCACAGGATAAAAAGATAGTTAAGAAAGCTGTCAACATGCATGATAAACAATTGCATGGTGGTAAGAAAACTGACTTAACCAAACTTAAAAAGGTGGCTGTACTTGTAAAAAGATGGCTAAAGGCGGCGGCATTGAAGTTCGCGGTAAAACTAAAGGGAAGATAATATAATGGCTAAGAAATACGGAATGATGGAAGACACCCTAGTACAGGGCGCTGGTAGGTTTGGTGGGCCTACTGGTTCTGGAAACATGAGTTCTAAAGCGGCTACTAGAGCGGCGGTTGATGCAAAAGATGCCGCTGCCGAAGTAAGACGTCAACGCAGGTTAGACGCACTTTCAAAAAAACGTGACGCACTACGGGAATCAGATAGTCCAGAAGGGATTGCTCTTCGTAAACAGGATTATGACTATGAATTTGGTATGAAAAAAGGTGGTAAAGTTTCATCAGCATCTAAACGCGCAGATGGTTGCGCAATACGTGGAAAAACGAGGGCATAATTATGGCTGACAATAAAGAAAAACCAGTAATAAAACCTGTAAAACCTGTAATAAAACCCGTAACTCCTAAAATGGATGAAGAGGATTACGGCCCTATTCCACCAGAAGCTGTGGATAAAAAACAAGACTGGGCTAATCAAAAAGCTGCAGAGCAGTACCAAAAAACGAAGAAATTTTCTAAAGGTGGTTCTGCTTCAGCTCGTGCTGACGGCTGCGCTACTAGAGGCAAAACTAAAGGTCGGATGGTGTAACATGAGAGCGTCTCGCGGAATGGGCGCAATAGCACCAAGTAAAATGCCGGGGGCTAAAGGTAAGACTATTGTTCGTAAGGACAAGCCTCAGTTCGTTAAAGAGTACAAAAAAGGCGGCCAGATAAAGATGCTTGCTGAAGGCGGTGAGTCTAAGGTAAATGCTGCAGGTAACTACACTAAACCTAGCAAACGCAAAGCGTTGTTTAACAGCATCAAAGCAGCTGCCACACATGGTACAGCCGCAGGCCAATGGTCAGCTCGTAAGGCACAGCTACTAGCTAAGAAATATAAAGAGTCTGGTGGTGGGTATAAGTGAGTGCATTAGCTAAAAGCCAGAAGTCACTAAAGGCCTGGGGCGACCAGAAATGGCGTACTAAGTCAGGTAAGAAGTCGTCTGATACAGGTGAGCGGTATCTACCAGAAAAAGCAATTAAGGCATTGACCCCTGCAGAATACGCAGCAACAACCAAAGCAAAACGAGAAGGTAAGGCAAGTGGCAAGCAGTTCGTAGCACAGCCAGCCAAGATTAAAAGCAAGGTGAAACCTTACAGGAAGATAAAATAATGCATTTATTTAGTGTTGGGATGATATGCGGGTTTGTAGTAGGTATCCAACACGAGACGATTGAAAACGATAATTATGTCATTGTAAGCTTAGGCATAATTGATATTGTAATTATTTGGTAAAACATATGGCAACCACAGGGACCACAACATTTAACCTAGAACTTAACGACCTCATAGAAGAGGCGTTTGAGCGTTGCGGGAAAGAACTTCGTACTGGGTATGACTTCCGCACTGCACGTCGTAGTCTTAACTTGATGACTATTGAGTGGGCTAACCGTGGCATTAACTTGTGGACTATTGAGCAAGGCTCTATTGTAATGGCTACTGGACAAGCAATATACCCGCTTCCTTCTAATACGATTGACCTGCTTGACCAAGTAATTCGTCAAAACAACGGTACTACAAACCAGATTGATATCAACATCAACCGTATATCTGAGTCTACATACTCTACAATCCCTAACAAGTTAACACAAGGTCGCCCTATACAGGTGTGGATTAACCGCCAATCAGGTGCATCAAACGCTACGTCAGTGACTCTAAACGGTGGGATATCAGCTACGGATACTTCGATTACAGTAAGTTCTACAGCTAACCTAGCCTCATCAGGATTTATACAAATTGGTAGTGAGATTATTAGCTACCCTAACGTAAGTGGAAACCAACTTATTAACTGTGCCCGAGGTCAGAACAACACCACTGCAGCAGCTCATTTAACAGGGGCCGCAATAACTACAGTGAATCTTCCATCAATTAATGTATGGCCGACACCTAACGCGCAGGGTAATCAATATACGTTTGTGTACTGGCGTTTACGTCGCATCCAAGATGCGGGTGATGGGGTTAATACAGAAGATATACCGTTCCGGTTCTTAAACTGCATGGTTGCGGGCTTGGCTTACTACTTATCTATTAAGCTTCCTGATGTGCCACTAGATAGAATTACTGGGTTAAAAGCTGACTATGAACAACAGTTCCAGTTAGCCGCGGATGAAGATAGAGAGAAGGCATCAATACGGTTTGTACCTAGAAATATGTCCTACACGAGGTAGTTATGCCTACCAAATATGCTAGTGGTAAACATAGTATTGCAGAGTGCGACCGTTGTGGTCAGCGCTACATGCTTAAACAGCTTAAAAAGCTAACTATTAAAACAAAACAGGTCAGTATTAAAGTGTGCCCAGAGTGCTGGGACCCTGACCAACCGCAGTTACAACTAGGTATGTACCCAGTTAATGACCCACAAGCGGTAAGAGAACCTCGTCCTGATACTAGTTACTTAGTGTCCGGTATAGGCCCCGACGGTAATCCAGAAGGGGGTAGTAGAGTATTTCAATGGGGTTGGAATCCTGTTGGAGGTGCAAGGGGTCCGGATAGTGGATTAACACCAAATGACTTGATTGCTCAAGGACAAATTGGTACAGTAACGGTACAAACAACTTAAGGAGTTTTAACATGGCATACAAATCAGGCGCCGATGGCGTAACAAAAAAAGGTAAGACAAAAGGTAAGAACTTAGGCGATTCAGGTCCTACAGTAGGTGTTCAATCTGGTAAAGGCGGTAAAGGTGCTTCTACAGTAACAGGCGAACAAATGCGTAAAGTAGGTCGCAATTTGGCTCGTGCTAACAACCAAAAATAAGGAAGCATCATGGCAGACCAAGATAAACGCAACGTAGACCCGAACAAACAATCATACGACAGCATTGGCCCAGAGTCAGAGGCTATGAATGTTAGCATCGGTAACAAACGTCCAGCAGTAGAAACAGCAGGTATTAAAATTCGCGGCACCGGTGCAGCTACTAAAGGTGTAACCGCTAGAGGCCCAATGGCGTAATGAACTACATAGAACTTAGCCAAGCAATACAAGCGTACGCAGAGAACACTGAGTCTCTGTTCGTGGAGAACATCCCTACGTTTGTAAAGGAAGCAGAGCGACGCATATTTAACACAGTGCAATTGCCTTCACTACGTAAAAACGTGACGGGTACGATGACTAGTGGGAATAAATACGTAGCGCTTCCGGATGATTGGTTGGCTAACTATTCTTTGGCAGTTATCGATGCCGATGGCGCTTACAGTTACTTGCTAAATAAAGACGTTAACTATATACGCGAAGCATACCCAACACCGACAAGCACAGGCCAGCCTAAGTATTACGCTATATTTGGCCCTCGGATAGATGAGATAAACGAGCTGTCACTAATACTAGGCCCTACGCCTGACTCTGCGTATGGTATGGAGCTTCATTACTTCTACTACCCAGTATCAATAGTGCAAGGAGTAATAACAACACTAGGTACAATTACGGGCGGGTCAGCGTATAACAACGGTACATACTTCAACGTGCCTCTAACAGGTGGGTCTGGGTCCTATGCCTATGCTACAATAACGGTATCAGCTGGAGTAGTCTCTAACGTCACACTTGTTAATGGTGGTTCACTTTATGTTATAGGCGATGTGCTATCTACGACCAATACATACATCGGAGGTACAGGTACTGGGTTTTCTATTCCCGTATCTAACATAGCTAATTCTGGTGGTACTAGCTGGCTTGGTGATAACTACGACCCAGTGCTGTTTTACGGAGCTATGCGCGAGGCAATTATTTTTATGAAAGGTGAACAGGATATGGTCACTTATTATGAGAAGATGTTCCAAGATGGTTTAGGTCAATTGAAACGTTTAGGTGATGGCTTAGAACGTGGCGACGCGTACCGTGATGGACAGACAAAACTTAGAGTAACTACATAATTTAGGAGTAAGACATGGCAATTTCACAAGCAATGTGCACGAGCTTTAAAGTTCAATTATTGAGCGGCTCACAAAACTTTAACACCGGTACAACAAAGGTTTATAAAATCGCGTTGTATACATCATCTGCAACATTGGGCGCAAGCACAACTACCTATTCTGGCACTTCAAACGAAGTAGCTTCTGGTGGCGGGTATACTACAGGTGGTAATACGCTTACTGTATCTCAAATTCCAACCTCATCAGGAACTACAGCATTTATTGACTTTGCGGATACTACTTGGTCTGCAGCAACAATTACTGCACGTGGCGCGTTGATATATAACAGCACCGATGACACTGCAGTTGCTGTGTTGGACTTTGGGTCAGATAAGACATCAACAGCTGGTGACTTTACAATCATATTCCCAACAGCGGATTCAACAAACGCAATCATCCGCATAGCTTAAGTTAGGAGTCTCAAATGGCTCTAGTGCTGAAAGACAGGGTTAAGGAAACCTCAGTAACCACGGGTACTGGGGATATTGCGCTTGGTGGGGCTACAGGTACATATCAAACATTTAGTATTATCGGTAATGGCAATCAAACCTACTACTGTATAGCAGGACAAACCACAACTGAGTGGGAAGTAGGTATTGGTACTTATGTATCTTCTGGGGATAAAATAACCCGTGATACTATCCTTGCTTCTTCTAATAGCAATTTAATTGTCACGTTCTCTGCAGGCACTAAAGATGTGTTTGTTACCTATCCGTCAGAAAAAGGCGTATGGCTAGACGCAAGTGATGATTCTAACTCTGCTGCAACAATAGGTACTACGCCCGTAAAGTTGGGTGCTACTTCACTAACCCTAGCTGGGTTAACATCAGTAACAGTAACCCAAGACCCTTCTGTAGCTTTAGACCTAGCAACCAAACAATACGTAGACACGCTAGTTTCTTCGGGCATTACATACCATACAGCGGTTAAATACGAGGTTCCTGATACTACAGGCAACCTAACTGCTACATACAGTAACGGTACAGCAGGGGTAGGCGCTACGCTTACTAATGCAGGCACTCAAGTTGCATTTACTCCGGACGGTATAGTAGCTTCTGTTAACGACAGGGTTCTAGTTTATAACCAAACAAATGCCTTTGAGAATGGGGTTTATACTGTTACTACCGTGGGCAGTGGCGCTACAAATTGGGTACTAACTCGTGCTACAGACGCAGACTCATACGGCTTAAAAGACCCCGATGCACTTGGTAATGGCGATGCTTTCTTTGTATCAAGCGGTAATACCGGTGCAGGGGAAACATATGTATGCAATACAGTAGGCGTAATTACGTTTGGTACTACTGCAATTAACTTTGAACAAATTAGTTCTTCTCAAGTTTACACCGCTGGTACAGGATTAACCCTAAGCCCTGCAACTACATTTAACATTGCTAACACTACAGTTACAGCAGCTTCATATGGCGCTGTTAGCAAAACACTAACGGCTACAGTTAATGCACAAGGTCAGTTAACAGCATTGGCAGATACCGACATTGCTATAGCAATGAGTCAAGTTACAAGCGGTACGCTAGGTGCAACTCAAGGGGGTACAGGCCAAAGCTCTTATGCTGTTGGCGATATCCTTTATGCTGATACAACAACTTCTTTAGCTAGATTAGCGGACGTTGCTACAGGCAATGCATTAATTTCAGGAGGGCTAAATACGGCTCCTTCTTGGGGCAAGATAGCCCTTGCTTCCGCTGTTTCAGGGACTCTAGGCGTTGCTAATGGCGGTACAGGTGTAACTACTTCAACAGGTTCGGGCAGCGTGGTGCTATCTACAAGTCCAACACTTATAACTCCTATACTAGGAACCCCCCAATCAGGTAATTTTAGTACAGGTACATTTACTTGGCCTACATTTAATCAAAATACAACGGGTACAGCAGGTAACGTATCAGGTACAGTAGCAGTAGCCAACGGGGGTACCGGGTCAACAACGGCACAAACTGCAATAAACACATTAGCGGGTGCAACAACATCAGGTTACTATCTACGAGGTAACGGCACCAATGCAGTGATGGCTGCGATTGTAGCAGGCGATGTCCCAACTCTAAACCAAAATACAACTGGGTCAGCGGGTTCAGTGGCTAATAGTGTTACCTTTAATAACGGCGGTGCAGGTGCAGCATCGGGCACAACATATAATGGCTCAGCTGCACAGACAATATCATACAACACTGTTGGCGCATATGCTGCGACTAACCCTAGTGGGTTTACATCTAATACAGGTACTGTAACAAGCGTATCTGGCGGTTCCTACTTAACTGGCGGCACAATAACAACATCAGGCACATTGGCGGTTGATGCCACTACAACTAATACAGCTTCTAAAGTAGTAGCCCGTGATGCTTCAGGTAACTTCTCTGCAGGTACTATAACGGCGACATTAAGCGGAAATGCTACTACGGCTACCACGGCAAGTGGTGTTTCTGCTTCCGCAGACCAAGCAATTGTTAACCAAAACAACGGAAATAGTCATGTATGGTATGGGCGCATTCTCTCTAAAAACGCAACAAGCGATAAAGCGGCATTTTTAGGCACATACGCTGGCATTGCAGGTGTTTTTTCCCACAATAATGCATTGAATGCTTGGGCAGATTTATATGTTAATACTGTAGATGGTAGTGTTGGTGGAGATGTAAGATTGCCTCCAAATACATTTATAAATGGAAATCAATCAATTCACGCAGGCAACTACAACTCCTACGCCCCAACGCTAACAGGTACAGGCGCATCTGGCACTTGGGGGATTAGTGTAACAGGCAACGCGGCAA
>Ga0172372_10005441_pt1 | contig 17710 bp, 14 predicted proteins | sample LakKiv5m_2_FD_114544 | JGI IMG/M metagenome (GOLD analysis project Ga0172372, IMG submission 114544) | Freshwater microbial communities from Kabuno Bay, South-Kivu, Congo - kab_092012_9.5m | ecosystem: Environmental > Aquatic > Freshwater > Lake | place: Democratic Republic of the Congo...
GATCGACTCAGTTCATCGAACAGAGCGCGGTAGTAACGCATCACGCGCAGCGGGTCCGAGGTCGCAGGACTTTCGGAAAGGCAGTAGCCCTCGAAGCCGTTCCCCTTCAGCAGCGCGAACAGTTCGCGATACGGGTATTCGCGATCAAACAGATCGTGGATGTGAACCACGGAGCCAAGCCGGTTCTTCAGCAGATCGAAGCTGGGTTTGAGTCGTCCGTCGATGGTTTCGCCGGGATTGGAATTCCAGCAGACAGTCACGGACGGATGATTCGCGATCTCCATGATCTCCTTCATGACCGCCGGCTGAGCCGTGCCGCTGCCATGCACTTCGACGCGGATCTCCTGTCCGTGATCCTCCGCGAACGTGCCGCACTCCAGCAGCGCCATGCCGATCCGTTCGACCGTTCGTTTGCGGTCTTCGTCCTTGACCAGCCCGTTCGGCCGGACCTTCACTCCAGAAGCGCCGATGTCCCTGGAGAGCAGCACGAACTGTTTCGTGAGTTCGATGTTCCGCTGCACAATGGCCTGATCCGGATGGTGATATTCGCAGGCCGAACCCAGTCCGACGCAGCGAACCTTTGAGTTCGCGAACCGCTGACGAACCTCAGTCCGTTCTGCGGCGGAGAGCGATGGCTCAACGCCATGTTTGTGAGTGGACCGCAGCTCCACGCCTTCAAAGCCGGTCTGTTCGCAGTTCCTGATGAGCGTCGGCAGATCCCAGTCCGCGCCCCACATGTAAGTGACGATGCCGAGTTTCATCGGAAATGGCTCCAGAGATACTGGTTGGGCAGTGGACAGTGGCAACTGCGGACGCTGAATGCGGAATGCTTCACTCTGACGTCCGCGCTTCCAGTCGGTCAAATCGACCGGTGATTTCGATCGTGCGGATCACAGGGGTTACTCCATCGGACAGTCGTTTCAACCGGACCCGGAAACTCTACGCAATCCGGAATGTCCTGCCTCTCCTGCCGGTTCTGAGTGGTAGAGTGAAGTGGACTGCCAGGTCTTGCGCGAGCTGGTCTTTTCATTTCGAGTGAAACCATCGGGAGCTGACAGTGACGGTTTATCTTGTGACGGGCGGGGCCGGGTTTATCGGGTCGCATCTGGTGACGCGACTGGCGGCGGACGGTCACGAAGTCCGCGTGCTGGACAATCTGGTGACCGGACACCGGAATAATCTGCGACACATCAGCGGTCAGTATGAGTTCCTCCACGGCGACGTGTCCGATCCCGCCGCCTGCCTGCGAGCGACTCGTGGCGTCGAAGTCGTGTTTCATCAGGCCGCGCTGGCATCGGTTCCGTTGAGCATTGAACGTCCGCTGGACTGCCACCGGGCCTGCGTGACCGGCACGGTGACTCTGCTGGACGCCTGCGTGAAGAACAATGTGCGGCGAGTGGTCTATGCGGGATCGAGCAGCGCGTATGGAAACGATCCAGAGATGCCCAAGCGGGAGACTCAGCTTCCGCAGGTTCTCTCGCCTTACGCCGCCGCGAAACTGGCGGCCGAACTCTACTGTGAAGCCTTCGCGGCCTCTTATCCGCTGGAAACGGTCCGGCTGCGGTACTTCAACATCTTCGGCCCGCGGCAGGATCCGGACAGCCCGTATTCCGCGGTGATTCCGCTGTTTGTCAACGCGCTGGTCAACGGCCGGCAGCCCACCATCTTCGGCGACGGGACTCAATCCCGCGACTTCACGTATGTCGGCAATGCGGTCGAAGCCAACGTGCTGGCCGCGCGGGCACCGGGAGTCTCCGGCCGCGTTTACAACGTCGGCTGCGGACAGGCTCTGAGCCTGCTCGATCTGTTGAAAGAGATCTGCCACCGGCTGGATGTGGAGTTCAATCCTGCGTTTGCCCCGCCTCGCGTCGGTGACGTGAAGCATTCGTGGGCCGACATCTCCGCGACGCGGCGCGATCTGGGCTATGAAGTCAGAACCGACTGGCGTGAAGGGCTGGTTCCCACCATCGACTATTACGTCAGCCAGGCACGAGCAGCCGTCGCTTCCAGTTCCGGCATCCGCTGAGTCATGAAGAGACCTGATCATGCCGTCCGCATTTGATGAACAGCCATTTGATATCACCCGGATGACGAGCCACGGTGATCCGGTTCGGCCGGTCAGCGGCCATGTGGACGCCGCGCGGCACGAGGCCCGGCCTGGAATTCAATGGCAGGGAGCCGGCCTGGATTATCACCGCCTGCTGCGGCAGTACTGGCTGTGGCTGATCTGCGGCACGATCGCGGGCGCGCTGATCGGACATTTGATTTATCAACGGCTGGGACCGGAATACGTCGCGACCGCGCGGGTCATGATCACGAACCGCAACATCGCTCCGCTTCCGGGGCAGAGCGGTTCGGGGATCAGCGTTGATCGCGGCGTCGATACAACGCTCATCAAAAGCCCGCTGATCGTGGAGAAGGCCATTCAGCGCAGTGAACTTCATCGCCTGCCGTCGCTGGCGCAGTCGAAGGATCCGATCGAAGACATCACGGACAGCCTGCAGGTGAAGCTCAGCGCCGGACAGGGAACTTCAGACCGGAATGTGCTCGACATCTCCGCGCGGCTGGCCAGTCGTGACGATGCGAAGAAAATCGTCGCGGCGTTGATCGAGGCTTATCACGCGTATCTGCAGGACGATCATTCCGAGAGTCAGTCGGATCTGGCGGCGCTGGTTGGCCGGGCCACTCAACAGTTGCAGAAAGAATTGCGGGAGCGTGAAGCCGAGTACGAAAAGTTCCGCGTGGCCGCGCCGGTGCATCTGAAATCCCCGACTCGCAACGCGAACGGTCAGCGGCTCAGCGTGTCCAGCAACGTCCATCAGGAGAACCTGGAGGCGCTGGACCGCGAGCGGACTCAGCTTCTGCTGCGCAAGGCCGAGGTCCAGTCGCAGATTCAATCGGTCGAGTCGGCTCTGGCGGCGGGGCGATCGCGTTCGGAAGTCGCGGCGAGCATTCAACTGTTCGTCGCTCCGACCAGCCGGTTGAACGACTCCTCATCGGCATCCGCGCTGGTATCATCTCCGGCTGCCGAAGCGCAGCTTCAGAATGATGGCGAACTGCTGCGGCTGATCCTCGAAGAACGCCAGCTTCAACAGCAGTACGGCGCCGACTGGCCGGCTCTGATCACGGTGCGAGAACAGATCGCCGCGCTGCGGCAGTACTACCACAGCCAGGGGCTGCTGATGCCGGACGAACGTCGCAAGGCGTCCGGCAACAGTCCGGCCCCCGGATCAAACCAGAATGCCGCCGCCCCTGCTCAGCCGTTTGAAGTGCTGCCGGGTCTGGACATCGTCGATGTCTACCTGGCCTCGCAGAGGCAGTTGCTGGCCGGCTTCATTCTGCGCGAGCAGGAGCTGGACCGGGTCTACCGGACCGAATTCGACAAGGCTCGACAGCTCTCAAAGTTCCTCGAAGAGGATCGTCGTTTCACCGAGGAACTGGATCGACTCGACGGACTGTGGAACTCGATCCAGGTGCAGGCCGCGAAGTTCAATCTCGAAAAGGAGAACCTGGGCTATGCGCTGAAGATCATCGCTCCCCCGCGCGATGAGGTGTCGCTCAAGCGAGTCATCAAGCTGTACGGTGCCGGGCTGGCCGGAGTGCTGGGCCTGATCGGCGCGTTGATCTTCTTCCGCGAATGGCAGGACACCACACTGCGGTCCGTGGAAGAACTGCGGCAGAGCCTTCCGCTGCCGATTCTGGGAACGGTGCCAGTGTTCTCTTCCAGCCTGCGCCGGCCAGGCAGTGCGTTGCCGGCGGCACTGTGCAGCTTCCATCGTCCCGGCTCGGCGGAATCCGAGGCGTATCGCTCGGTGCGGACCGCGTTCTTCGTCAGCCTGACGGACCAGCAGCGCGTCATTCAGGTGACAAGCCCCGAACCGGGAGATGGCAAGAGCACCTTCATCGCGAACCTCGCCGTCACGATTGCTCAGGCCGGCCGCCGAGTCCTGCTGATCGATGCCGATCTGCGTCAGCCCGCCATCCATCGGTTGTTCGGGCTGCGGACCGATGCCGGCACAACCGAAGTGCTGGAAGGCCAGCTCGACTTCCTGACGGCACTGCAACCCACCAGCATGTCCGGGCTGACTGTTCTGACCAGCGGACGGACACCTGAAAATCCGGCGGAACTGCTGGCCTCCAGCCGGTTCACTCAACTGCTGCGCGATGCCACCGAACACTTCGATCTGGTACTGATCGACACGCCGCCTCTACTGGCCGTCAGCGATCCCTGCATTGTCGCCCCGCGCGTGGACGGCCTGCTGCTCGTGCTGCGGATGGGCAAGAACCGCCGTGTCGCTGCCAACCGCGCGACGGACCTGCTGGCGACACATCATGTGCCGGTGCTCGGCATCATCGCCAACGGGACGGATGCCGTCATTGAAGGCTATGGCTACGGATACGATCGGGCCTATCGCGGATATGTGTCGAACGAGTCTTCGTCTGCAGCGGACACCGCGAGAGAACCGGCGACCGTCTGAATTGACCGAAAAGAAGGCGTGCAGGAAGAGCCTGACGACCTGCCGAGAGACCTCACGCGGTCAGAAATGAGACTTTCGATTGTTTGACCCGCAGCCAGAGGCGCAGGCGTCGATGGCTGTCGAACTCCGAAAACGCCTGCGCCTTCGGCTGCGGGTCAAACGACAGCATCAGCGGTCACGGACATCTCACTGTGAGCCGCACGAGGTTTAACACGGAATACGCTGTCCGCTCGCGTGCTTTCCTGCGGGGAAGGTACGCGGGAAACGCGCTCCACTTCCTCTGCCGACAGGCCGTTATGCCTGTTGAGGATTCGCGGCGGCCCGCATCCGATGCGGATCGGGCAGCGTGAAGCACAGCAGACTCGACAACACACTGGTCACAGTGAAGATCTGGAACGTAGTCTCGAAAGCGTTGTACCGCTGACTGATTTCCATGATGACGGCCACGATCGCGCCGCTGCTGCCCCAGCTCACGCCCATCGTGATTGAACTGGCCACTCGCGGGCTGGCGGGAAACAACTGCTGCCCGAAGCTCACAAACACCGGTTGCGACAGGCCGAGCAGCAGCCCGCAGATGAGAGTCACAGCCGGCAGCACGAAGCCACTGCTGACGGGAATCGCCCAGAGGAACGGTCCGGCCAGAACCAGCGGCAGCCAGAGCGCGGGACGTTCGTGACGCGGGCCGACGGCCAGTGCGCAGAGCAATCCGCCAGCACCGATGCCGAACAGGAAGGCAGACTGTACGAAACCAGCATCGCTGCGGCTCATCCCGCGCGACTCCAGCAGAAACGCCAGCGCGACCGGCACACCCGACGCCGCCACGAAACGCAGCGATCCGAACAGAAACAGCAGACCAGCTTCATGCCACCGGCCGCGAAAGGCTTCTCGCACGGGAATGGAACGATGGGCCGCAGACGAGGAGGGCTGAGGGCAGCGACTCCAGTGCCATCGCAGAACCAGCAACGCGAGCAGTCCGAAACTGATGCCGTACGCCAGAGCGTTGAGTCCGAACCGATCGACGACGTGACCGCTCAGAGACGGGCCGATCGACTGCCCCAGGAAACCGCCCATCGCAAACAGCGACATGGCCCGGCTGCGCGCGGATGGCAGCGTCGATCCGGCCAGCGTCGCGCCTTCGGGATGAAACGCGGCGATTCCCAGTCCCCCCAGCACGATCAGCAGGCTCAGCACAAGCGGCGAGGAAGTCAGACCGATGCTGCCCAGACAAACGGCCGCCAGGGCCGGTCCTCCCCAGAGAATCCACCGCCCGAAAGCCCGGTCACCCAGCAGGCCAAAGCCAAGCTGGCTCGCGGAATTCGTCACGGTCCACAGAAAATACAGTCCGGAGATCTGACTATCGGACATCCGGAAATCCTGCTTCAACCCTGGCCAGAGCGGGTTGAGCTGCGAGGCGATGATGTCCACCACGAAGTGAAGCACCGACAGAACGAGCAGCGTGTGAGCCAGAGCCGGCAGGCGGGTTTCGGACGAGGGGCTGGTCACGAGAAATCCATTGAGGGGAAATTCGGCAGGGCGAATCGTGCGAGGTGTAGCGTCTGAATGACCTGGATTTGCACTCTGTGCCGCATTCTGCAACCTCAGTCATGAAGCTGCAGACTGCTTCTTGCCGCTCGCCGGAGCCGGTCGTAGGATCATGCCGTCAGGAACGGAGCGTTTCCGCAACACGCGAGGAACTGGTACGCCGCTTGCAGATCCGCTCCATCTCGCGGTCCCCGGAATTCTTCAGGCGGACCGGCACGATTCATTCACGTTATTCACTCATCACATCTTTTCCGTTCTTCGATCATCAGCAGGAGCCGGCTGATTCATGGATTCCGCACACACTTACGGAACGCTGATTCCCTGCGGCGGTGGTGATCCCATTCCACTGCTGAAGCGCAAGCTGCTCATCGGACGGCGCAGTTCCTGCGACATCATTCTGGATTTCCCGAACGTGTCGTCGAAGCACTGCGAGCTGGAGCTGATCAACGGGTACTGGCATGTCGCAGATCTGAACAGCTCCAACGGCATCAAGGTCAATGACGCCCGCTGCGATCAGAAGTGGGTGCTGCCCGGCGATATTATCTCAGTGGCCCGGCATCGCTACGAAGTCGCCTATGAGGCAACCGGTGACCGTCCGGCTCCGGAAGATGACAACCCGTTCGCGCGAGGTCTGCTGGAAAAGGCCGGTCTGGCGAAAGCCGAATCGCGACCGCGCAGCAAGCCGCCGACCCGCGTGGATGCCGAAGAAGACATCGCGCTGAAGTGGCTCATGGGCGATGATTGAACCGGCGCGAAGACTGAAGACGGCCAGCCGTTTCAGTTCAGTTCCGGATCGTCCAGAGAACCGGGAATGATGCGGTGAGCGGCGTGAAAATCCCGCAGAAGCTCATCCCAGATCTCATAAGGATCTTCGAGGAAGATGTAGTCCGCGGTGGCCGGCAGGACGAACCAGTCGCCGCGAGCGATTTCACCTTCCAGTTGCTGCGCCCCCCAGCCCGCATAGCCCGCGAACAATCGGTAACGGAACGACGGATCCGGTTCGCGGGAATGGGCGACAACTCGATCGAAAATATCGGCGCTGGTTCCGACAAACACTCCGGGGACGATCTCCGGATATTCCTGATCGTGCTCGGTCGAATTGTGCAGGATCAGCAGTGCGTTGGCTTCCACCGGTCCGCCGCAATAGACGACATCCATCGTTTCGCTGACGGGAAAGTGCTTCGCGAGCGCTTCGGACACCGTCAGTTCGAGCGGCCGGTTGATCACGACGCCCATCGCACCGCCGTCGCTGTGCTCCAGCAGAAGCACCACCGTCCGGAAGAAATTCTCGTCCTTCAGCCGCTTCACCGCGATCAGAAAGCTGCCTCGCAGCGATTCGGACTTCACGTTTCGGTTCTCCGTGAATGACTCCGGTCATCCCGTCGGATACGAGAGGGTTCATTCACCAAACAGGGCGCGGTAACGGCGCGGCGAATAGAGACGGAAATGGACATCGCGGATGTACTCGAAAGGCCCGTCTTCGCGGAGCTTTCGAACCAGTTCTTCAATCTGCAACTGAGAAGCATAAGCCGCGATGCTCTGCAGCTTGGCTTCAAACGCGGACGCATCGCCCACGATCTCCAGATGCGGATCTTCCGGAAAATCGCAGTAGACCGCCATTTCGTGAACCTGCGGCACTTCCAGCGGATCGCCCAGTTCCGGCCAGATCTTTCCGGACGCATGGAACAGGCTGATCATCAGCTCGTTGTGAGTCATCTGATGGTCCGGATGCAGATCCATCTTTGTCGGGACGAACACATGCGTCGGACGCAGCTCCCGCAGCACGTGAGTGAACGCGTTCTGCAGGCCGGTGTAACCCGCGAACTGCGGTTCGCATTCCAGCGCGGGACGCCGGCCGATGAAGCGGGTCAGTCCACCGTCGGGAAATCCGAGAAACGTGACCTGATCGGGTTGAATGCCGAGGATACGGAACGAATCGAGCGTCTCCGCCCGGCGCACTTCCACGATGTCCGCCTTCTGGCCGGACTGGCAGTAACCGAGACAGCCATCGGTCACGATCACGCACTGCACATCGACGCCGGCCTGCACAGCGGCCTGCATCAACAGACCGGCTCCGATGCAGAGATCGTCATCGTGCGGCGAGAAAAAGGCCCAGACCTGTCCAGCCGGATTCGCTCCACCCATCGCCTGCTGCAGCGAATCATGGCGGACCAGGTCACTGCCCTGACGACGCGTAAAGCGAAACGAGCGGGTTTGCGGAATCGACGGGGCAATCGCGGAAACGGGCATGAATCAACCTGTGGTGCGAGGGCGTTAAGCGGCGGGACCGGACTGTCATGCTACACAGCCGGTGCAGCCCGCAGAAGTATCAGACTCCGCAGAGCTGCCAGCCTGGAGGGACTCATCTGCGACAGCTCAGCCGCCCGTCAGCATCGACATGGAGAGCAGTTCTCATGACAGAACATGGACGCTGCGGATTCTGCGTCACACCGGGTCTCATCGGAACCTTCGTTGCGAGGCATCCAACCCCTGCTGTTCCACTCTGACAGCATTTCCGGCTGGTCCGGATTCTTCGCTCGGAAACCTTTCATGTCCGCCCGCGCCGCAGAGTTCGCAGTGCGTGTTTCACGATCCATTGCGTTTCCGGACACGGGGACTCCTGCTCCCAGCGCCCGCAGACATCCCGCACCCAGTCCGGGCGGCTTTTACTGGCGTCATTGAGCCAGTTACCCACCGATGTCTGCACATAGCGACTGCCATCTGCGCGGCAGTGTTCAAGCAGAGTCAGTCCCGGTGATGGATCGCGCTTCAAGTCTGGAAGATGAGCGCACCAGACACCACACGGGCGGGTTGCTTCAACGGCGCAGCGTCGAACGGCCGCTTCCGGATGACAGACCCACGGCTTCAGCAGCGGGAAGGCGGCATTCAGTTGTTTCGCCAGCCAGGGCCGCAACGAATCCCAGGCGCATTCGCGGACCGCCATGCTGCGATCGGCCGCGAAACGCTGCGCCCGGTTCAAGCGGTCTGCCAGCGTCAGCGAATCGTCCGCCATCAGCGAGTACGCGGCCCAGCCCCGGACCATGTCCGAACGATGCACGACCAGTTGCTCGAAGCAGGCTGTGCCGTTTTTCAGTCGCGACAGCACCCGCCGCAGCGCGGCGCCTGTGCCTTTCATCCGGGTGGTGATTCCCTGTCCGGCCAGGTCCATCACGAGCGATTCCAGTTCGTCCCGCTGCCGGCTCAATCCCACCTGCGGAGCAATGGCGCGCATCAGAACCGCCATGTCGATCGCCAGCCACTCGACCAGCGTGATGGTTTCTTCTTCTCCGGCGTTGAGCGCTGCCAGAACTTCCGGAGGAATCTCGGAAATGCGCCGCGCGCCTTTCCTGCGGGGACTGATGCCTGAGTCTGATATTCCTGATGACATTGCCATGACCTCAAACGCGGCGACTGGTCCCGACCATGTTCCGATCCGGCAGATTTGCTCCTGACGCGTGTGTACCGTAGGAATGCGTGGCTGCTGCGTCGAATGCGATGACTGGTTCTCACTACGGACCGGTTGCCGGAATGGGACGGCGGCAGTTCAATCCGGGAGCGGTTCTGAACTTCAACCTGGGGGAATCTGCGATGCGTGCTTTCGGCATCCTGTTCTGCGGTCTGCTGCTGGCGAATGTTCCAGCCTCTGATGCGGCCGATACGCCGCGGGATACGAGCCGCGGAGATCGGATGATCGCGGCATATTTCGCGGACCAGACGAGCGACGTTACGAAACAGTGCCTCAGCGATATCAAGACGCGGGAAGACTGGGAGAAGGCCCGATCCGTTTACAAGCAGCAGCTCCTGGAGATGCTGGGACTGGACCCGCTGCCGGAACGAACGCCGCTGCAGCCGGTGGTGACTGGGACGGTCGATCATGAAGAATTCGTCGTCGAAAACATTCACTTCCAGTCGCGGCCGGGACTGTATGTCACCGGCAACCTGTACCTGCCGAAAAAGCAGACCGAGCCTCTGCCAGCCATTCTGTATGTCTGCGGTCACGGCGGTGTGAAGCAGGATGGAGTCAGCCTGGGAAACAAGACTCACTACCAGCATCATGGGGCCTGGTTCGCTCGCAACGGGTATGTGTGCCTGACGATCGACACTCTGCAACTGGGTGAGATTGAAGGGATTCACCACGGAACCTACCGGTATGGCCGCTGGTGGTGGAATTCGCGCGGATACACACCGGCGGGAGTGGAAGCCTGGAACTGCATCCGGTCCCTGGATTACCTGCAGACCCGGCCCGAAGTGGATCCGGAACGACTGGGAGTCACCGGACGCTCCGGTGGCGGCGCCTATTCGTGGTGGATTGCGGCCGCTGATGAACGGATTAAAGCGGCGGTTCCGGTCGCCGGAATCACCAGTCTGCACAATCATGTGGTGGATGGCGTGGTGGAAGGTCATTGCGACTGCATGTTCATGGTCAACACTTATCGCTGGGACTACGCGCAGGTTGCGGCCATGGTCGCGCCGCGGCCGCTGCTGGTGACCAACACGGATAAAGATCCAATCTTTCCGCTCGATGGCGTGGTCGATGTCTACGGAAAAGCCCGTCGGATTTATGAGCTGCACGGGCAAGGAGGTCACATCGGGTTGCAGATCAGCGAAGGCGGACACAAGGACATTCAGGAACTGCAGATCGCGGCGTTTCACTGGTTCAACCGATTCCTGAAGAAGCAGGATCCGCAGATTACCACCATCGCCGAGCCGAAATTTGAAAAGGCGCAATTACGCGTCTTCAAAGAACTGCCGTCAGACGAACTGAATACGAAGATTGACGAAAGTTTCACTCAACTGGCCAGGTTGCCGTCTCCAGAGCAGATTGATTTGAGCGCACAGGCGACGGCAGCTTATCGCGGCATCCTGAGAGAAAAGTCTTTCCGGGGGTGGCCGCAGGAGTCGCCCGCCCTGACGAAGAAAGCACGGAAGCTCGGCCTGGCGGACTCGACTGTCCGACGGCTGTTTGAGGCAACTCATGCGAAGGTTCAGCTCACGGCATTCGCTTTCGAACCGCAGCCGCATATCGAGTTGACGCTGTATGTCTTGAAGCCCGCCGATCTCACCAGTCCGCAGGCGATCCGGCTGGAGGTGCTTGACGAAGCCGGCTGGACCCGGTTTCTACAGGGCATCCGTTCCGGCTTTGCGGATAACTTTACCACAGAAGTAGAAGCCCCGGCAGACGACGCCCTGTGGAACAAACTGGTGCGGCCCCTGGAGTCGCCGGCTCAGGTTCTGGCTTTCGTCTGTCCGCGCGGGATCGGTCCAACGGCGTGGAATCAGAGCGAGCGAAAGCAGACTCAGCATCGACGACGATTCAACCTGCTGGGGCAGACACTGGAGGGAATGCAGGTCTGGGATGTCCGTTCTGCCATCCGTTCGTTGCTGGAAATGGACAGCCTGCAGCGAGCCTCTCTGGAACTGGCTGCGGAAGGTCCGCTGGCCGGCGTCTGCGTCTACGCCGCATTGTTTGAAGCGGAGCAGGTCCGGAAACTGACGCTTCGCAACCCGCCGGTCTCGCATCGCGAGGCTGTCGAACTTCTGAACATCCTGCGTGTCACGGATCTGCCGGAAGCGATGGCAAGACTGCTCCCTTCAACGCAGATCGCCGTACAGTTGCCGGCCGATTCCACGGCAGACTGGAACTGGTTGAAGCTGGTCGCCTCCCGCGATGAAAAGCTCCGGTCGCAGTTGCAGATGACATCCGGCCGTTAAGGAGTCCGGTTCGGCCGGGAACGCCGCTTTCACATGAAGTACCGGTTCGACAGGTCATACTGGTTGAGCCTGACTGTCATAGCTGACTGAAGTGATTGCGACCGGCCGGCCGTGAAACGAGTTGAGTCCGGGCGGCGGGCAGCACAGACTGCGGTCCGCCGTTGACGTTCGCAACCGCGGACAGGTCTTTATCGCGGACAGACGGGTGGCTTTCTGCTGGTCAGTTCCTGGATTGCAAAACCATGTTTCGCATCGCTTTGACCGCTCTTGTTGTGTTAACGCTGAATCTCTCCACGCAGGCACAGGGCCTGATCTGGAGTCTGCCTGAGGAAGGTGCGTGGGTTCGTTTCGAAGGGACTTACCAGCAGGTGGAGGCCAGGCCCGAGTCCACCGAAGGCAATCTGACGATCGACTGGATTCAGCATTTGACGTTGAAGTCCGTCGGCCAGGAATCCGCAGAGTTCCGCGGTGAGACCGTGCCCTGCCGATGGATTGAAATCAAAGTTCAGACAGGAAAGATCAAGGATGGCCAGGTCAGCACGCGCGGACATGGCGAACGCCTCTACAAAGTGCTGGTCCCCGAGAAAGTCATCTATGGATCGACTGTGGATGACAAGGGACTGCCGGTGCAGCATCTTCCCATCGTGAAAGGCTGGCGACGCATCAGCGAAACGGACAACACTCCGAAAGAGCTGAAATCGGGCATTCTGCAGGTCTATCCTGTCATTGGTCTGTTGCGGCACTACAAAGAGATGGAAGAGTCGGACATCGCCGAATCCATCACGGTGGGTATGGAAGACGTGCAGGCGAAGCGGCTCAAAGGCACGCTGGACCTGGAGAGCGAAATGACTCGCGTGCATCATGAATCGGAACTGTTCCGTTCGGACTCCGTCCCGTTCGGGCTGGCGAAGTGGACGGCCCGTATCGTTCAGGAAGAGAAGGCCGCCGTTGCCAACCGGTCCGAGTTCAAGATGGTCTCGGAGATCACCATTGAAATGACCGCGCGCGAAACCGGCCGCGATGCGAAAAGCGAACTGATCATTCCCGGAACCTGACCGCTCTGCTGCGAACAGAACAGCGATCGGCAGCCTTTGGTCCATGAGGCGAGCTTCATTGTGCGAAGCCGATCCGCCGTGATCTTCGGCAGACTGATTCCCGCGGGGTTTCTGGTCGCGCTGCTGGTGGTCATCCGTCTGCTGCTCGCTGGTCACAGGACTGCGGAGTATCGCATTCGTGGCCGCGTCCTGTTTGGCATGCAGCCGGTCTCTGAAGGGACCGTTCATCTGGAGCACATGAAAACCGGCCGGTCGTGCTCGGCAGAACTCGATCCGCAGGGAAGGTTCTGGATCCGGCTTTCTGCCGGCCGATACCGGGTGGCGGTGACTCCGCCTGTCGGACTGGCCGGAACATTCGATACGACTGTGATCGGCGAGTCTTATCTGCAGGTGGAAAACATTCCGGAGCTCTACTGGTCTCCCGAAACCTCAGGGTTCACTCTGGATGTTCCGGGGCGTTCGCTCGATGTTGTCCTTCTCATGAAAGCCCAGAGCCTCATCGATCCTGCCGGGAAAATGGTTCCCAACATCATTCAGTTGCCGTAACGCTGCCGGGGACATTGCCGGCAGGCTCAAGGACTCCGGTTGCCCGGTTCACTGTCCCGCATCAGGTTCACTGTCCCGCATCAATCGTGAAGGCCCGGATCAACAGTGAAAGCTGCGAGCTTCACGACGTCCGGTCACGTTGTGTTCAACGTACGTCTATCCGCGGCGAATGGCATCCATCGGCATCATGCGTGTGGCCCAGACCGCAGGATACAGACCGCCCAGGACGCCGAGCACGATCGAGAACAACAGACTGAAGATCAGCAGACGCGGTGAGGCCACCAGATAGACGTGCTCCGGCCATTGCGCGTTGATGAGGCGCGTCATTACGACGCCGAAGCCGCAGCCAGTGATGCCGCCTGCGAAACCGAGCACCGCGCTTTCCAGTGTGATCAGTGTCATCACACTCTGGCCGGACCAGCCGTTGGCTTTGAGAATTCCGAACTCGATGATGCGTTCCGAAACGCTCATCAGCATCGTGTTGATGATGCTGAGCACGGCAATCGTCAGACCGATGCTGGTCATGATGGTCAGAAAGATCTTGAGGTCGCCGCTGAATTCCTCGAAGCGTTCGGCCCAGTCCGCCGCACTGCGGATGTCCAGCGGGCCACTTTCTTCGTCGTTTCGCGCAGGATCGGAGCCGATCGCGTGACTTCCGGCGGAATCGGCTGGCCGGGAGTCGGTGTCCGGAGACACGGCCTCAGGATTCGGACGCAGCCTCTTGATGGAGCGGTCCGCGGCGTTGATCGCATCCACCAGCGGATTGCCGGAAGGAGACTGCCAGCGCAGCCGCGGCGAACCACCGAGACTGCTCAGCAACGAAGAGGACGGCGACCACGAATCCAGGGGGCGATCTCGAAACCGGTCGCGAATGCGGGCGGCCAGTTCCTCATTGGGAATCTCGCCAGTGGGTTCGATGTAGAACGACGACACGGCGAGGTCATCGAACAGGCCCTGCTCGCGCAGGAATTCCTGATCGACGAGGATGACTGTGTCCAGAAGCAGCGATCCGAGGTGGTAAATCCCGACGACCTGCAGTTTCAGCCCGTTGACTTCCATCGCGTCGCCGGGCTTGAGCTTGTACTGCTCGGCAATCTGCCGACTGATCACGGCGTTGGGGCGGCCTCGATCCTCCCGGTTCAGATACCGGCCCTCTTTCACGGCGGATTGATAGATGCTGAAGCGCATTTTCAGATGCGCGTCCACATCGGCACCGAACAGGAACCGAGGCGGGCTGACCACCGTCTTGCCGTTGACGATGTTGGCTCGCAGCCAGACCTCCGCACTGACCGCGTGGACGCCCGGCATCTGTTCGACTTCCTCGGCCCATGCTCGCGGGACTCGCGAGAACAAAGGGATGGGCGCACCGCGCTGCATGGCCGCCAGTCCGGGGATCCGGCCGAACGTATCCGAAATCATGTGGTCGATGCCTTCGGCGACAGCGAACAGACCCACCATGCCCAGGATGGCAACAGTCAGGCCCATCAACGAAAGCAGCGATCGAGCCGGCCGGCTCAGCAGATTCCGGATTGCGAACAGGAGCATGTGAGGTCTCATCACAGGTGCTGCCGGAACGCCACATTCTGAGTGATTCCGGCGACAGTCAGCCAACTCAAGGAACAGTAACAGGTTGCGGTAGTAATCCATCACAGCGGATGGAGCGGGTGCTGCCTGAAAACCACATCCCGGCCTTAAGCCGGGTTGAGTCCGGCCGGGCCTTCGCACTGACTCTTCTGTCGTAACCCTTTACTTCGATTCACATTACGAGCACGCAAACTCCGCATCGTTCAGATTTCTGAGCGCCAGGACCGTGAATGGCATTCAGCCTGCTTAACACTCCTGCGTTCCCGACGTGAATCAGTCCCCCGCGTCGCAAGTAGCCCCGACCCACAGAAAGCCCGCATCATGAATACCCTCATCAGCCGCCTGTTTCACGACGACCATGGTTTCATCGTGTCCGCAGAACTGATCCTGATTGCAACCATTGCAGTCCTCGGACTGGTGGTGGGATTGTCGGAAATCTCGTTCGGAGTGAACAACGAACTGGAGGATGTCGGTTCGGCTCTGGGTTCTGTCAATCAATCCTTCCGCGTGAGCGGTCTGCATTCGCCCGGTAAGGGCTGTCTGTCCGGCAGCAGATTCAACGATCATGCCGATGAGTGCGACAGCGAATGGAGCATCCGGGGAACCGGAACATCTGCCGAGTAGTCGGAGCAGCCTGAAAGGCAAGGCGTTTTGCGCAGTTGATCCCTGAGCCTCAAGTGCCGGGGCGTGGACGAAGAGAATTCATCCACGCGATTCGGTCAGTCGATCCGAAGGCGGGATGGAGCGAGGTTTCTGCTGCGTTCTGTTGATCCCGGATGAATTTTTGATGTCGGGGCCGGTTGCGAACCGAAATCAGCCGCAAACCTTCAGCGAAACTGAGGGCTGGAACGGTGCGCATTATGGGCAGCGGTCACACTCACAAGGGCCGCTTGACCATATTCCGGGGCAGAACTAGTATCCGGGAGCAGCTTCGTGATGGCTGGAATCTTCAGTGAATCCGGTTGTCCGAGCCTTCGCGGACGGTGTTCAGCCCGCGGTAGTAACCTCCAGGATTCACTTGTCATTCAGGTATTCAGGCTGACTGCCGGGTTTCGCGCGATCCGGCCGACTCAAGGAAAGGGACTCTGATGGCTCACGTCGTTGCCGAACCCTGTTTCAACTGCAAGTACACCGACTGCGTTGTCGTCTGCCCGGTGGAATGCTTCTACGAAGGCGAAGCCATGCTCTTCATCCATCCGGATGAATGCATCGACTGCGAAGCCTGCGTTCCGGAATGCCCGGTCGAAGCGATTTTCCACGAAGACAACCTGCCCGAGCAGTGGGCGGCCTACAAAGAACTTAACAAGGAAATGGCTCCGACCTGCCCCGGCATCACCGAGAAGAAAGAGCCGATGGGCGGCAAGTAGTCTTCGTCCTGTATAGTCTTGAGCGAGTCACCGGAGGTTGTCTGTCTACGGGCAGACAACCTTTTCTTTTGCGTGATGCTTCGAGTGAGGTTCCGTGAATCCGGCCGTTCTATCGGCCGGCCGGTTTTCAAAGACCGATGTAGCGTGCAAAGAGCGCGCGGGCCTGAATGGGATCATCTGTGCCTTTGATGATCGCCCGGCCGTCACTGAAGAGTGTCACTTCGCAGTCGGAACCTGAGGGCTTCAGCCGCAGCAGGAACGGATTGACTGAAACGTCGCCGATACTGCGAAGCCTGTCGGCCATTTCGCGCAGAACCAGCTTCGCCGGCTCCGACGGCCGCACCTGAACCGAATTCCGGCCGCAGAGCACAGTGGTCTGCGATCCCTGCTGACCGGTGAGCCACAGCCGTTCGTTCTGATGGCAGGCCGGGCAACCCGCCTGGTCGCGCAGGTCTTTGAGGCTCATCTGCCTCAGTGTGCTGTCCCAGACATCGACCATGGTCAGAACCGGGGCGACTTCATGGCGCAGCCCCGCGAGAATCTTGATTGCGGTGACCGCCTGCAGTGACGCGATCACGTTGACGGTTGGCCCCAGGATTCCCGCCGTATCGCAAGTCTCTGTGCTGCCGGCATCGGGCGGAGAATCCATCAGACAGCGGAGGCACGCTGTTTCACCGGGAAAGACCGGCATGCTCTGGCCGTGGCTTCCAATGCAACCGGCGTAGACCCACGGCGTTCCGGTTTCCAGCGAGACGTCATTCAGCAGAAACCGGATTTCGAAGTTGTCGGTTCCGTCGAGAATCAGATCGACTCCCTCGGCGAAGTTCCGGACGTTCGAACATTCCACGTCGGCCACGATCGGCTCGATGGTCACATCGCTGTTGATGCGCGACAGCTTCCGCGCAGCAGCAATGGCTTTCGGCAACTGCCCGCGAACGTCGTCTTCATCGAAGAGCACCTGGCGCTGCAGATTGCTGAACTCAACGAAGTCGCGATCGACAATCCGCAGGAAACCGACTCCGGCCCGGACCAGCGTTTCCGCGAGGACAGTCCCGAGTGCTCCGCATCCGCAGAGAAAAACGCGGCTTTGCAACAGGCGCTGCTGGCCTTGCTCACCCAGGCGGGCGAATCGAATCTGGCGGCTGTACCGGTCGAGGTTCATGCGGGGAAGTGTAAGCCACCATCGCGGCTTCGCCACGCGCAGAGTCCGCTCAGCGGCTCAATGCCAGTCCCGATCCTTCGATCTCGCGCGCCAGTTTGAGCAGACCGGGATGATCCGGCCAGTCGGAAATGCTGCGTCGCACGATCTCGCTGGCTTCAGAAGATCGCCCCTGCCGCATCCGGACCAGGCTGCGCAGCAGTTCGATGTCCGCCGATCGCACGCCGCCTTCCTGCACGACGTCTTCCAGGATCTGCTCGGCTTCCC
>Ga0172372_10005442_pt1 | contig 17709 bp, 17 predicted proteins | sample LakKiv5m_2_FD_114544 | JGI IMG/M metagenome (GOLD analysis project Ga0172372, IMG submission 114544) | Freshwater microbial communities from Kabuno Bay, South-Kivu, Congo - kab_092012_9.5m | ecosystem: Environmental > Aquatic > Freshwater > Lake | place: Democratic Republic of the Congo...
GACGCGCAACGGTGGCTGTCGGCCGCGGAGACCGACATGGCCCGCGGCGACTGGCACGACCCGCGCCTCGGCGACCTCCCGTTCGGCGACTGGGCCGAGCGGTGGATGGCCACCAAGGCGCCGACGATCGCGCCGGCGACCCAGGACCTGTACCGGTACCTGCTCCGCAAGCACATCGTCCCGCGGTTCGGGGCGATGCCCGTCGGACGGATCGCCGCGCGTGACGTCCAGGCGTGGCTCGCCGAGCTCCACTCGAGCCGCCTGAGCGCGAACACCGTCGCGAAGGCCTACCGCTGCCTCAGCGGCGCGATGGACGGCGCCGTCGACGCCGGACTCATCCCCCGATCACCCTGCACGCTCAAGGGCGCGGGAACCGAACGCCACGCCGAGATGAAGATCGCCACCCCCGAACAGATCGCCGACCTCGCCGCCGCGGTCGGACCCCGCTGGGAGGCGCTGGTGTTCGCGGCCGCGTACACCGGGCTGCGCTGGGGCGAGCTCGCCGGCCTCCGCCGCTGCGACGTCGACCTCGACCACAACCTGATCACCGTCGCCCGCAAGCTCGGCGAGGTCAACGGCCAGCTCTCCTTCGGACCGCCCAAGACGGCCGCCGGGAAGCGCACCATCGGCATGCCCTCGTTCGTCGCCCGGTCCCTCGCCGTGCACATCGACCTCTACGCGCTCCCCGGGCCGGACGGGCTCGTGTTCCCTAGCGCCGACGGCGAGCCCATGCGGCGCAGCAACTTCCGCCGCCGGGTCTGGGAGCCCGCCACCGCCGAGGTCGACGTCACCGGGCTTCGGTTCCACGACCTCCGCCACACCGCCGCGACCCTCGCCGCCGCGAGCGGCACCAGCCTCAAGGCGCTCATGGCCCGCATCGGCCACGCGTCGGCGGCCGCGGCGCTTCGCTACCAGCACGTCATCGACGGCCAGGACGCCGACATCGTCCACTACCTCGAGCGCTTCGGCGATGACCCGCCCGTGCCCTCCCGTGCCCACGATCACACGCCAGAGACCGTCCGTGGTGGGCACGTAGTGGGCACGCCCACCGACCCGCCACCGGTCACCGACGACCAGCAGGCCCCTGACCAGGCATTTCGCGGTGGAGACGATGGGACTCGAACCCACGACCCCCTGCTTGCAAAGCAGGTGCTCTCGCCAACTGAGCTACGTCCCCGGCCCGATCAGCGTACCGGCACCGTCCCGGCCGGACCTCCGACGCCCGCCGGATGCGGCCGTCACGGGATGTGCGTCGCATCGCACTGATGACCCTTGCCGCGACCGCGGGACCGCCTCGGGGACCCGGTCCGCGGCGACGCTGGTCCACCTCGAGTCCCGGGCACCGCCGCTGCTCGCCCGGTACCCGAAGGTCCCCACGGGGAAGCCCTGCGGTGGGTTGGCCGATCCACGGCTCACCGTGCTCGCGACGGGCGCGTTCCGCCAGGGCCCGACCGTGTGGGAGCCGACCCAGCGGGGCATGCTCGACATCGGGTGCTCGGTCGACCTCCGGCCGGCGATCGAGCCCATCACGCAGGGCCTGGTCGAGATCCCCGGGTCCGGATCCCCGGACCCGGTCCCCACGACGCGCAGAATGGAGCGGTGACCGACCTCGCGATGCCGCCGGGTGATCCGGTGCCCACCGCGCCGGACGTGCCGCCGGACGCGATCGGGCGGCGCCGCTCCCGGACCTGGTTCCGAGGCCGTTCGTACGCCGCCGGCGTGCACCTGGAGGCGTTCTTCGTCAGCGCTGCGCTCGGCGTGATCTTCAACCGGGTCTTCCTCATCCTCACCGGATACCCCCAGATCGGCAACGCCACCCTGCACATCAGCCACGCGATCTGGGGAGCGCTGGCGATGATGGCCGCGCTCGCCCTCTACCTGGCCTTCCTGTCCCCGAGCCTGCGGGGCTTCATCTCCGTGCTGGGGGGCCTGGGCTTCGGATGGTTCGTCGACGAGTTGGGCAAGTTCATCAGCCGTGACGTCGACTACCTGTTCCAGCCCGCGCTCTCGGTCATCTACTGCGTGTTCATCGGGCTGTTCTTCTGGTTCCGGTATCTGGCCTCCCGACCGCCCGACGCCGACGACGCCGTCCTCAACGCCCTGGCCGCGCTCCAGTCGGCCCGGCTCGGGGTGCTGACCGAGGCCGATCGCGATCTGGCGCTGCACCGCCTCGACGAACTGGCGGACGGCACACCGCTGATGCGGGAGGTCCGGGCCCTGCTCACGACGACGGCCCCCTCACCCCCGCTGCCGTCCTCCCGCATCCAGCGGTGGGGCGACGACCTGCGGTGCCGCTACGAGGCCTGGACCGAACGGCCGTCGTTCGTACCCCTGGTGGCGACGCTCTTCGGGGTGCTCGCCGTGGCGGTCGTCGCGAGTGTGCTCGCCGACGCGTTCACCCGGCGCGGCACCACCTACTCCACGTGGGTCGGTGCGGGTGCCGCCGCGGTGTACACGGTGCTCCTCGTGATCGGCGTGGTCCGCCTGCCCCGGGACCGGGCGGTGGCGTTCCGGTGGTTCAACCGGGCCGTGCTCGTGTGGATCCTGGTCATCCAGGTCTTCCGCTTCGACCGCCAGCAGTTCGGCGCCGTCGCCGGGCTGCTCGTCGGCCTCGGGATCTGGGGGCTGCTGCGCTCGGCCATGGCGATCGAGGAGCGCCGAGCGACGCAGTGACGTCGGCCCGGTGACGGGGGCCCGCCGACGCAGGCCCACCGCTCACCTGGGGGCGACGCCCTCGAACGTCGCCGCAGTGATGCCCCGCCGCGCGAGCTCGGCGAGGAACGGCACCGGGTCCGTCACGGCCCCGAGTCGGTGGCGGCCGGTCGGCGCCGCCAGACCCACGGTCGCGTCGCCGGCGAGGCCGAGGGCCGCGACGGCGAGCACCGCTCCGCTCACCACCGCGGTGCGGTCGACCACGCCGTACACCACGGAGCGGGTCACCCCGGCCCGACGACCCGTCACCTCGACCCGGGCGGCCCCCCACCCGCGGTCCTTCGGGTCGCGCCCGAACCCCCGCCGGAGCCGGCCGGTCGTGGGCGGCACCCCCAGACGGGAGGTCACGAGGCGGGCGGCCGGGACGGCAGCGCCGGCGGCCTCGACCCCGTCGTGCACCAGTCGGCACTCCCGGGCCTCGATCGGCTCCGGGAACCACAGCAGCTCCGGGCCCCCGGACGGTGCCGGGCGCCACCCCCCGTCGCGCCACTCGCCGGTCGGCTCCTTGCGCGCGTCGCGGGTCGCCTCGACGCAGGCGGGACCGGCGGCCCCGACCCGGGCGACGTGCACTGCGTCCACCTCGTCGAGGTCGGCCGCGGCGTGGCGGGCGAGCACGTCGGTCAGCCCCGGGCCCAGTCCGCAGCCAGTGACGAGCGGAATGCGCCGGCTGCGGGCCTCGTCGCCCAGGTGCCCGAACCCGCGGTCGACCACGGTGGCCACGGGCACTGCGGCCTCGAGCGCCGCGCGCACCCAGCGGTGGGCCTCGGGCTCCGGGACGGCGACCGCGACGGCCGTGGCTCCCTCGGGGAGCGCGGGCACCCCCCCGCGGGTCCCCGACAGCGCCGAGGCCCGGTCGCCCAGCGGGCCGACCATCGCCGAGGCGCGGTCCTCCGAGCGCGACGCCACCCAGAGCCGCTCGAGGCCGGGTGTGTCGACGAGCTGCCGAGCGGCCCGCACCCCCACCTGCCCCGTGCCCACGAGGAGCACGGCGCTCACCGCAGGTCCGGTCCCTCGAGCGGACGCCAACCACCGGAGGCGGGGACCGCGGCCGGACGACCCGTGGCCCGGACCACCACCCCGGCGAGCAGGGCCATCCCGGCGACGAGCAGGCCGCGGCGGAGGTTCTTCACGCCGCCCAGGTTACGCACGCCGCCCCCGGCGGGCGGAGTGGGGCTAGCTGGAATCGAACCAGCGACCTCATCCTTATCAGGGATGCGCTCTAACCGACTGAGCTATAGCCCCGGGGCCCGAAGGCACGAGATCCTACCGCTTGGGCAGGGTCTCCTCCTCTTCCCGGATGACCACCTCGATCCCCCCGAAGAGCTCGGCGAAGATGTTGTAGAACGACGCCCCGATGATCGAGAAGGCGACGCTGAGGGCGACGAACACGACCCCGATGAGGGCGGCACCCCGGAGCACCTGACCGGAGACGAACTGGAAGTTGTCGGCCGAGAGCAGGTCGCCGACGAAGTTCTCGACGCTGTCGATGATGCCGGCCGAGTCGGCCACCACCCACAGGGCCATCAACGACACCACGAGCACGCCCATGGCGCTCGCGTAGAAGCAGAGCGCCATCTTGGTGACGGACCAGAGGTCCACCTTCTGGATCGTCTGGCGGAAGCGCCGCTCGGGCCGCGCCGGAGCCTTGCCCGGACGGGGCGCCGGGGCCCGTGTGGGGCGGGGCCCCTGGGCCTGTGCGGGGCGGGGCCCCTGAGCCCGTGCCTCGACCGGACGGGGCGCCGGGGTCGGCTCGACGATCGCTCCGGGCGGCCGGGTGGGCTCGGGCTCGACCATCCGGGTGGGCTCGGGCGCCGGCGGGCGCCCGGGGCCACCCTCCGGGGTCGGCGCCCCCCGCCGGACCCGGGGCGGCGGGGTGCGGGCCGGCTCGGGCGACGTGCGCCAGAAGTCGCTGGTGTCGTCCGGACCCGTCATGCCTGGTCGGCTTCCTCTCCGGAGTCGCCCTCGAGCACGGGGGCGGCCGCCACCACGATCTCCCCCGTGGCCACCCGGGCGACGCGGACACCGGTGGCGTCGCGTCCCTGGGCCGAGATCTCCTTGGCGAACATCCGGATGATATTGCCGCCCGAGGAGAAGACGAGGATCTCGTCGTCGGCCGCGACGGTGAACGCCGCCACGACCTGACCCCGCGCCTCGGTCACCTTCATGCCCCGGACGCCCTGACCACCCCGGTTCTGGGCCTTGAAGTGGTCGAGGCGGGTCCGCTTACCGTGCCCGCTGCTGCTGACGAACAGCATCACCGCCCCCGGGGTGGCGACGGTGCAGCTCACGACCCGGTCACCCGGCCGCAGGCGCATGCCCCGGACCCCCGCAGTGGCCCGGCCCATCGCCCGCACACCGGCCTCGGTGAACCGGATCGCCTGGCCCTGCTCGGAGACCATCACGATCTCGTCGTCGCCGGTCGTCTGGACGACCCGCACCAGCTCGTCGCCCTTGGCGAGATTGATCGCGATCAGTCCGTTGCGCAGCGCCGAGTCGTACTCGGTCAGCCGGGTCTTCTTCACCGTCCCGTTGCGGGTGGCGAACAGGAGGAAGCGTCCGTCCTCGTAGGTGCGGGTGTCGATGATCGCCTGGATCCGCTCGTCCTGGGCGAGCGGGATGAGATTCACCAACGCCATCCCCCGCGCGGTGCGGTCCTTCATCGGGATCTCGTGGGCCCGGACCCGGTAGACCTTGCCCCGGTTCGAGAACATGAGCAGATAGGAGTGCGCGGTCGTCATCAGCAGGTGCTCGACGTGGTCGTCGTCCTTGCTGCGACTGCCCCGCACGCCCCGGCCCCCTCGGCCCTGGCGCCGGAACGCGTCGGAGGCCACGGTCTTGACGTAGCCCTTGTGGGTGCAGACGACGACGATCTCCTCGTCGTCGATGAGGTCGAGGTCCTCGATGTCGCCGGTGTCGTTGGTGATCTGGGTGCGCCGCTCGTCGGCGTACTTGCTCCGAAGCTCACCCAGCTCGGTCTTGATGACACCGAGGAGCTTCGCCTTGCTCTTCAGGATCGACTCGAGCTCCTTGATCGTCGTCCGCAGCTCGCCCAGCTCGTCGCGGAGTTTCTGGCCCTCGAGCTGGGTCAGGCGGCGCAACTGCATGTCGAGGATGTAGTTGGCCTGGATCTCGGTGAACTCGAACGGCTTCGCCATGAGCCCGGTGCGGGCGGTCTCCACGTCGGCGGCGCCGCGGATGAGGGCGATGATGGCGTCGATGACGTCGAGCGCCTTGACCAGGCCCTCGACGATGTGCTCGCGGTCCTTGGCCTTGCGCAGCCGGAACTCGGTCCGGCGCCGGACGACTTCGACCTGGTGGTTGACGTAGACGAGCAGCGCCCGGTCGAGCGACAGCAGGCGGGGGACGCCATCGACCAACGCCAGCATGTTGGCCGCGAACGACGTCTGCATCGGTGTGTGCTTGTAGAGCTGGTTGAGGACGACGTTGGCGTTGGCGTCACGCTTGAGCTCCACCACCAGCCGGGGCTGGTTGCCGGCCGACTCGTTGCGGACGTCGCGGATGCCCTCGATCTTGCGGTCGTTGACCAGCTCGGCGATCTTCTGCCCGATGACCTCGACCGAGGTCTGGTACGGCACGGCGGTGATCACGATCCGCTGGCCGGCCTTGACCTCTTCGATCTCGGCGATCGCCCGCATCTTGATCGAGCCGCGGCCCGTCCGGTAGGCGTCACGGATGCCCTCGCGCCCGAGGATGAGCGCGCCGCTCGGGAAGTCGGGGCCCGTGACGAACTGCATGAGGTCCTCGACCGTGGCGTCGGGGTTGTCGATCAGGTGGACCGTGGCGTCGATCACCTCGCCGAGGTTGTGGGGCGGGATGTTGGTGGCCATCCCGACGGCGATCCCACCCCCGCCGTTCACCAGGAGGTTGGGGAACCGGGCCGGCAGGACGGTCGGCTCCTCGTTCTCGCCGTCGTAGGTGGCGAGGAAGTCGATGGTGTCCTCGTCGATGTCGCCGAGCAACTCCATCGCCAGGGGCGCCAGCTTGGCCTCGGTGTACCGGGCGGCCGCCGGGCGGTCGTTGGGGTCGGGCGATCCGAAGTTCCCGTGGCCGTCGATGAGCGGGTAGCGCAGCGAGAAGTCCTGGGCCATGCGGGCCAGGGCGTCGTAGATCGCAGAGTCGCCGTGCGGGTGGTACTTGCCCATGACGTCGCCCACGGTCTGGGCCGACTTGCGGTGCTTGCGGTCGGGGCGGGTCCCCGCCTCGTACATGGCGTAGAGGATCCGCCGGTGCACCGGCTTCAGGCCGTCCCGGGCGTCGGGGAGGGCGCGGGCGGTGATGACCGACATCGCGTAGTCGAGGAAGGAGCGCTCCATCTCCTCCTGGATCCCGATGTGCTCGATGTTGGCGTTCTCGAGCGTCTCCTGCACGCCGTCGTCGGGCATGGGTCAGATCCGTTCTCTCGGCTCGGGGCCCCCGCAGCGGGGGCGCGGCGGCGGTGCGCTACGCATCGATGAAGCGCACATCCTTCGCGTTCTCCTGGATGAAGATCTTGCGCGACTCGACGTCGTCCCCCATGAGTCGGGAGAAGATGTCGTCGGCGATGGCGGCGTCCTCGACCGACACCCGCAGGAGGGTGCGGGTCTCGGGGTTCATCGTGGTTTCGCGCAGCTCCTGCCAGTCCATCTCGCCGAGGCCCTTGAACCGGTTCACCTCGATCTTGCGTCCTTCGTGGCCCGCCTCGAACGTCCGGAGCGCGGCGTCGTCCTTCAGGTAGTGGCGCTCCTTGCCGAGGTCGGCGCGGAACAACGGGGGCTGGGCGATGTACACGTGCCCCCGACGCACCAGCTCGGGCAGCTGGCGGTAGAAGAACGTCATCAGCAGCGTGCGGATGTGCGAGCCGTCGACGTCGGCGTCGGTCATGAGGATGACCTTGTGGTAACGGATCTTGGTGGCGTCGAACTCGTCGCCGAGGCCGGCGCCGACCGCCTGCACGAGGGCCTGGACCTCCTCGTTCTTGAGCATCTTGTCGAGGCGGGCCCGCTCGACGTTGAGGATCTTCCCGCGGATGGGGAGGATCGCCTGGGTGCGCGGGTCGCGCGCCTGCTTGGCGCTCCCTCCCGCGGAGTCGCCCTCCACGATGAAGATCTCGCACTCCTCGGGTTGGCGCGACGAGCAGTCGGCCAGCTTCCCCGGCATCGCCGACGACTCGAGCAGCGACTTGCGCCGGGTGAGGTCGCGGGCCTGGCGGGCGGCGACCCGGGCCCGAGCCGCCTGGGTCGCCTTCGCCACTGCGGCGCGTCCCTCGGTGGGATGCTCCTCGAGCCACTCCGCGAGCTTCTCGTTGGTGGCCTTCTCGACCAGCGACCGCATCTCGGTGTTCCCGAGCTTCGCCTTGGTCTGCCCCTCGAACTGTGGGTTGCGCAGCTTGACGGAGATGATGGCGGTCAGTCCTTCACGGATGTCCTCGCCCTGGAGGTTGTCGTCCTTCTCCTTGAGGAGGCCCTTGCCCCGTGCGTACTTGTTGACCACGTTGGTGAGGGCCTTGCGGAAGCCCTCCTCGTGCATGCCGCCCTCGGTGGTGGCGATGTTGTTCGCGAACGAGTGGATGCCCTCGTAGTAGCCGGTGTTCCACTGCATGGCGATGTCGATGTCGTAGTCCTCGCCGGTGTCCCGGAACGCGACGACCCGCTTGAACAGCGGCTCCTTGGTCGCGTTGAGGTGCTTCACGAAGTCGGTGATGCCACCGGTGAAGCGGAAGTCCTGGGTCGCGGGCGGGTCGCTGCGCTCGTCGCGGAAGCGGATCTCGAGGCCCTGGTTCAGGAACGCCATCTCGCGGAGGCGCTCGATCAGGGTCTGGGCCCGGAAGTCGACCTCCTCGAAGATCGAGGGGTCGGGCCAGAAGGTGACGGTGGTCCCGGTCTTCTTCGAGGCGCCGGTCTTCTGGATCTTGCCCTGGGGCACGCCCCCCTTCGCGTAGGTCTGCGTCCACTTCCCGCCGTCACGGTGGACCTCGAGCTCGAGGCGGGTCGACAGCGCGTTGACCACCGACACGCCGACGCCGTGGAGACCCCCGGAGATCTTGTAGCCCTCACCGCCGAACTTCCCGCCCGCGTGGAGCACGGTCATCACGACCTCGGCGGCCGACTTGCCCTTGTAGTCGGGGTGGTTGTCGACCGGGATGCCCCGGCCGTTGTCGGTGACCCGGCAGGCGCCGTCGGGCAGGAGGGTGACGTCGATGCGGGTGGCGTACCCGGCCATGGCTTCGTCGACCGCGTTGTCGACGACCTCGTAGACGAGGTGGTGCAGGCCCGACAGGCCGGTGCTTCCGATGTACATCCCGGGGCGTTCGCGGACGGGCTCGAGGCCCTTGAGGACCGTGATGTCCTTGGCGCTGTACGCCACGCGGGGTCACCTCTCGGACGTCGTGGGCCCGCCCCGTCATCCGGATCGCCGGGGTGCGGGAGCGGCCCCGCGGACTGGTGGGTCGGTTGGGGTGTCGCGGTGGTCGAACGGTCCCGGGCGAGCCGCGAATCCGAGCGAAACCGCAGGTCAGAGGGCGTTTGCCCGACACCTGATGGTACCAGGCGACGCCCCCCGATCCGGGGCTATCCGGGCCGCCCCGGGCGTCGTCGCGGCGGCGGTCGGCCCTCGGGTCCGGCCCCGCCCGGCGTCCGGACGCTCGCCCGGACCGAGCGCACGACACCGTCGCCGACCAGGCGCGACACCCGGGCCACGAGGTCGGCTTCGAGGTACCGGAACTCCGTGGCCCAGGCCGGCGAGTCGACCACCACCTCGACGACGCCGTCGCGGACGGAGCGGATCTCGCTGTGCGCGGCGACGGCCTCGCCGACGAGCTCGGGCCACGCGGCCACGACCCGGCCGAACACCTGCGGATCGGCCAGGCCCAGCTCGGCGCCGATCATCGCCGCGGCGTCACCCACCGAGACGGCATCGCCGAGGTCGCCCGGGAGGCGCGGACGCGACAGCCGCCGCCGGGGATCACGGTCGGGTCGGCTCACGCCGCACCCCCGAGCACCCGGCCGGCCTCGACCCGGAGGTGGCGCTCCGGGCGGACCGCGGTCGGGATGGTCGTCGCCGTCGTGATCAGGGTCTGGCCGGACGGGAGCGCCGCCGCGAGGGCGTCGGCCCGCGACGGGTCGAGCTCGGAGAACACGTCGTCGAGCAGGAGCACCGGCGCGACGCCGATCGTCTCGTGCCCGACCGCGTGGCCCCCGAGTCTCAGCGCCAGTGCCAGGCAGCGTTGCTCCCCCTGCGACGCGTGCGTCCGTGCATCCATGCCGTCGAGGAGGATCCGCCATTCGTCGCGGTGGGGCCCTGCGAGCGTGACGCCCCGTTCGACCTCGCGCCGGTGGAGCGTGACCAGCGCGTTGCGGAGAACGGTCTCGGCCTCGTCGGGGTCGATGCCGTCGGGAGCCCAGTCGGCTTCGTAGCGACCCGAGACGTCGGCGGGCCGACTGGCCAACGCGGCGTAGGCCGCTCCGAGATGGGGCCCGAGTCGGTCCACCAGGCGGAGTCGGCCCCGCACGAGCTCGGCCCCGGCCCGGGCGAGCTGCTCGTCGAACACCTCGAGGGTGTGCTGGGCGTCGGTGCCCCGGAGCCCGCCCTTGAGCAGGGCGTTGCGGTGGCGGAGCACCTTCTCGTAGTCGGCCCGGGCTGCGTCGTAACGGGCCGCAAGAACACCCAGGAGGTCGTCGAGGTACTCCCGCCGCCCCGCTGGGCCGCCCTTGACCAGCGCCAGGTCGTCGGGGGTGAAGATCGTGACCCGGAGGAGGTCCAGCCGATCGCGGGCCCGGGCCAGAGCGTGGCCGTTGACCAGCACCCGGTTGCGCCCAGCGCGCCGGAGCTCGGCGTCGAGGGTCTGGTGCCGACCGGCACCGTCGATCCCGGCCCGGACGACGGCGGCTTCGGCACCGTCCCGGACCAGCGTGGCGTCGGGCACCCCCCGGAACGACCGCCCGAGCGCGACCCAGGCGGCCGCCTCCAGAATCGTCGTCTTGCCCGCGCCGTTCGCCCCCTCGAGCACCGTCACCCCCGGGCCGAGCTCGAGGTCGGCGTGGACGTACCGACGGAAGTCGCGCAGCTCCAGGGACGCCAGGTGCACGGCCGACGGACGAGCGGGGGCTAGGCGATCCGGACCGGCATGAGCAGGTACAGGAAGTCGGGCGCCTCGGGATTCCGCATCACCGCGGGACGGAGCGGGTCCTGGGTCTCGAGCTCGATCTCGGTCCCGCCGACCGACTCGATGCCGTCGAGGAGGAACTGGGCGTTGAACGCGACGGTGAGCTCTCCGCCGTCGAAGGTAGCCTCGACCGACTCGTGTGCCTCACCGATGTCCTGGGCCACCGCCGAGAGCTCGATGCCGTCGGGGTTCATCCGGATCCGGATCGGCGCGGTGTCGCGGCTCTGGCTGACGAGCCGGACCCGGTTGACCGCGGCACCGAGCAGGTCGCGACTCACCTTGAGGCGGTTCGGGTAGTCGGAGGGGATGAGCTGCTGGTAGTTGGGGAACTCACCCTCGATCAGGCGCGTGGTGATGTCGGCGCTGCCGACCCGGAAGGTCACGTCACGCTCGGCGAGGAACACCTCGATGTCGCCGTCGCGCAAGAGCCGTTGCACTTCGGCGAGCCCCTTGGCCCCGACCAGGACGCGCTGGTCCCCGGCGAGCATGCTCACCCCGGGGAGGTCCCGCATCGCCAACCGGTAGGAATCGGTGGCGACCAGTCGCAGGCCCCCTTCGTGCGCGGCGAGGAGCACGCCGGTCAGGATCGGACGGGCGTCGTCGCGCGACGCGGCCGGCACGACCTGGCGCAGCGACTCGGCCAGCGCGGCACCGTCGACCCGGACCCCGTTCTCGGGGACCTCGGGAAGCCGGGGGAACTCCCCGACCGACAGGGTGCGCAACGTCGTGGCGAACCGGCCGGCCTCGATCCGGGCGTCTTCGCCGACGAGCTCGACCGAGACCGTGTCGCCGTCGAGCCGGGAGAGGATGTCGGCGAACAGCCGAGCCGGGAGGACGGCGCTCCCCTCCCCCTCGCCCTGCACCGGTGTGGTGACCCGGATGGTCATCTCGAGGTCGGAACCGACGAGCTCGACCGAGCCGGGTCCGAGGGTGACCCGGAGGCCCGACAGGACCGGAAGCGCACCGGTCCGGGACGCCACGGCCCGTTGCGCGGTCCCGACCGCGTCGGCCAGGGCTTCGCGCTCAGCACGGAACTTCACCGGGGCTCCTCTCGGTGGATTCCGGTTCTCCCGGAAGACCTGTATTTCATCTCGTTGCTGTCGTAGGGGCTGTGGATTGTGGATGAACGGGTGTTTGCCCAGGTCAGAGCGTTTTCGGTATCCACAGCAATCCACCGGCGTCCACAGTCGGGGTCGCCCGCGACCACAGCCGTGGGCGTCGTCCCCGGAACGGGTACCCACCGTCCCCAGCGATCCACAGGCTTGTCCACCGGGCCCGTCACACGCTCGTCCCGAGCCGGATCCGGGTGATCAACTCGTTGACCTGCTCGAAGATGATGTGCCGCTCCGTCATCTGCTGCTTGATCTTGTCGACGGCGTACATGACGGTGGTGTGGTCCCGACCGCCGAACGTCTCCGCGATCCGGGGGTAGCTCAGGTCGGTGAGCTCCCGCATGACGTACATCCCGATCTGGCGGGCGGTGACCAGCGGACGCCGGCGGGACTTGCCGCACAGGTCGTCGATGGTCCAGCCGAACATCTTGGCGGTCTCCTCCATGATGAGGTCGGAGGTGATCTCGCGGGGCTGGCTGGCGGGGAGGAGGTCGGCGAGGACCTTCCGGGCGATCTCCTCGGAGAGCGGGGCCCGGTTGAGGCTCGAGTAGGCCGCCACCCGGATGAGGGCGCCCTCGAGCTCACGGATGTTGTCGCGGATGTGCGCGGCGATGAAGCCGAGCACCTCGTTGGGGATGCCACCGAGGTGCTCCGCCTCGGCCTTCTTGCGCAGGATGGCGAGCCGGGTCTCGAACTCGGGCGGCTGGACGTCGGTGATGAGACCCCATTCGAACCGGCTCCGCAGCCGGTCCTCGAGGGTCGCGATCGACTTGGGCGACCGGTCCGACGAGATGACGATCTGGCCACCCTCGTTGTGGATCTGGTTGAAGGTGTGGAAGAACTCCTCCTGGAGTTCCTGCGTGCGTTCCAGGAACTGGATGTCGTCGATGAGCAGCACGTCGAGCTCCCGGTACCGGCGCTTGAACACCGGCATCCGGGTGCGGTCGCGGATGGCCTCGACGAAGTCGTTCATGAACGACTCGGTGGAGACGTACCGCACGCGCTTGCGCGGGAACATCGCCCGCACGTGGTGACCGATCGCGTGCAGGAGGTGCGTCTTCCCGAGCCCGGCGGGGCCGTAGATGAACAGGGGGTTGTACGCCTGGGCCGGTGCCTCGGCGACGGAGAGCGCAGCGGCGTGGGCGAAGCGGTTCGAGGCCCCGATGACGAACTGGTCGAACGTGTAGCGCTCGTTGAGCGTGCCCGAGGCCCAGGTGGTCTCGCTCGACCGGTTCGACGCGGTGGCCGGCGCGTCGGTGCGCGCCGGGGCAGGCTCGTCGGCGGGGAGGTCGACCGGGCGCGCCTCGGTGTCGACGAGGAGCTCCACGTGGATGTCGCGCCCGGTGGCGTCGCGCAGCGAGTCGTCGAGCAGGCCGCGGTAGCTGGACCGGATCCGCTCGCAGGCGACGGTGCTGGGGACCGCGAGCACGAGGACGTCGCCGTCGAAGCGCAGGGCCCGCACCCCCTGGAACCACGCGTGCCAGGTGGCCTCGGCGAGCTGGGTCCGCAACTGGGCGGCGCCGGCCTCCCAGAGCGCGTCGGGTGTCGTGGCCGAGACCGGTCCCCGGGGCTCGGAGGCGGGGCCGACGGCCGAAACGGAGTTGTCCACAGGCAGTTCCACAGATGTGGAGAACCTCGGGGCGGGGGGTCCCGTCCCGGTGGGATCTCGGGCGGCTTGGTCGTCGCCCCTCGGGAGCCGGGCTCCCGGTGGCCGCTCCGCGCCCCCGGTCCCCGGGTCCGCGAACCCCGGTCCGACCGTCCCCCGGGGACGGGGAACGTAGCACCAGACCCGAGTCGTCACAAACGGACCCGCGTTGCGGTTCGCGCCGGGTGACTCATAGACTCCGGCGGTTCGGCGCCACTTCCCCCACCCCTCGGGGAAGGGTCCGCCGAGGCAGCCCAGGAGGCCCGTTCCGTGAAGCGCACGTTCCAGCCCAACAACCGCAAGCGCAAGAAGAAGCACGGGTTCCGCCACCGCATGCGGACCCGGGCCGGCCAGGCGGTGCTCAAGTCCCGCCGGAGCCGGGGCCGGAAGCGGCTGTCGGCCTGATCTGGCGAATCCGAGACCGTGGGACCTTCGAGGCCCTGGGCCGGGCCCCGGCCCGGACGGCCGGCCCGGTCCGGCTGCGCACCGTGCCCGTCGCGCCCGGACCGCCGCGGGTGGCCTACGCCGTGGGCCGCCCGGTGGGCAACGCCGTCGCGCGCAACCGGCTCCGCCGCCGGCTCCGGGCCGCGGTGGCCGCTCGAGCCGAGGAGCTCCGCCCCGACACCGCGTACCTGCTGTCGGCCGGGCCCCGGGCAGCGGCCATGAGCACCGCCCAGCTCGCCGAGGCGGTGGCCCGGCTCCTCGCCGGGGCCGGGAACGACCGGTGAACGCGCCCCGACCGGGCCCCGTGGCTCGGACCCTGGCCCTGCCGGTGCGGGCCTGGCGCTTGCTGAGTCGGTACCTGCCTCCCCACTGCCGGTTCCACCCCTCCTGCTCGGCCTACGCGCTCGAGGCCCTCGAGCGGCACGGGGCGGTGCGGGGCTCCTGGCTGACCGTCCGGCGGGTCGGCCGCTGCCATCCGTGGCACCCCGGCGGGATCGACCCCGTCCCGGAACCGAACGTACGTTCGCACCCTGCCCCGGTCGGGGCCCGTCCGAGTGAAGGCGTCTGATGTCCATCTTCAACCCGATTCTCGACGCGATCGGCTGGTTGCTGTCGATCTTCTACGGGGTGGTGCCCAACCTCGGCGTCTCGATCATCCTGTTGACCTTCACGATCATGGGACTGCTGTACCCGCTGACCGCCAAGCAGGCGCGCTCGATGATCCGGATGCAGATGGTGCAGCCCGAGATCAAGCGCATCCAGGCCAAGTACAAGAACGACCGGGCGGCCCTCAACGAAGAGATGATGAAGTTCTACCAGGAGAACAAGATCAACCCGCTGGCGGGTTGTCTTCCCCTCCTGGTCCAGATGCCGATCTTCTTCGCGTTGTTCCGCGTGTTGCAGAACCCGTACAAGTACGTGCCCGAGTCGTCGTCGCTCTTCAAGGCCCTGTGCACCGTGCCGAAGGGGCCCGACGCCGGCGTGCTGGCCACGGTCGACCAGTGCTCGAAGGGCGGTGCGTACGGGTCGCAACTGCCCGTGCCCAAGCAGTTCCTCGGAATGAACCTGTCGCTCTCCGCCCCGGACCAGCTCACCACCTGGGCGAGCGTCCTCGGATTCGCCCTCGTCGCCCTGGTGATGCTCTCCGGGTACCTGCAGTCGCGCCAGGCCCAGAAGCGCACGCCGGCCATCAACAAGCAGATGGCCCTCGTCACCAAGATCCTGCCGGTCTTCTTCGGGTTCATCTCGCTGAACTTCCCGTCGGGCCTCGTGCTCTACTTCTTCGTGAGCAACCTCTGGCGGCTCGGCCAGCAGGAGGTCATCTTCCGGAGCATCGGCACGGCGGCCAACCCGAAGCACAAGTCGCTGACCGGATCGAAGTCGGTTGCCGTCGTGGAGGCCGAGAGCCGGGAGCGGTCCGACGAAGGGGCGAGCGACGCCACCCCGGTGCCGGCCAAGGCCAAGAAGGCTCCCGCCCCCCGGGCCACCCGCCCGGCCCCGTCCGGCAAGCCGATGATCGCCCCCACGGGCGGCGGCGGCCTGCGGGGGCTGTTCCGACCCCCGCCCCCACCGGGGGCGGGCGCAACGGTGCGCCCGGCGACCCCGCCGGCGCGCAAGCAGAGCACCCGGTCGACGCGATCCAGCCGGACCGCGACGCCGACCCCGGCCGAGCGGCCGGGGCAGGCGGGACGCCGGGTCTCGAAGAAGAAGAAGAAGCGCTGAGGCAGACACATGGAATGGGTGGAGACCACTGGTCGGACCGTGGCCGCGGCCCTCGACGCCGCGCTCGACGAGCTCGGGGTCGATGAGGACGAGGTCGAGTACAGCGTGATCGAGGAGCCCCGCAGCGGGCTGTTCGGTCGGATCGGCGCCCATCCGGCGCGGATCCGGGCGCGGATCCGACCGATCTCCCGGGAGAAGCCCGGGGACCGTGGCCCCCGGCGGGGCTCGGGCGGCCGCGGCGGTCGGGGTTCGCGCTCGGACGGCGGCGCTCGCAAGAGTGGCGGCGACCGGAAGGCCGGCGGCGAAGGCAAGGGCGGCGAAGGCAAGGGCGGCGGCGGCAACAAGGCCGGCAGTGCGGGCAAGGGTGGCGGGTCGCGCGCCCAGGGTGCCGGCCGCGCGGGCGGCGACCGCGGTCGCGAGGAGCCGGCGGCCGAGGCGGGAGCCACGGAGGGACCGAAGACCGGCGCCGCCGGATCGTCGGAAGGTGGGGCCGGAAACCGCCGGCGAGGGAGCCGGGGTGGCCGAGGGCCGCGCCCGCAGCAGGAGGAGACAGCGATGACCGAGACCACCGAGATCCCGATCGGGGAGCAGGCCGACGCGGCCGACGAGTTCATGCGGGGCCTGGTGGGCGCCTTCGCCCTGCCCGGTGACGTGGCCGTCCGCATCGAGGAGGACACGGTCTTCGTCGATGTCGACGGACCCGACCTCGGCATCCTGGTGGGCCCGAAGGGCGCGACCCTGCGGGCGATCGAGGACCTCCTGCGGACTGTGGTGCAGCGCCGGACCGACGGTCAGGGCGCCCGGATCCACCTCGACGTCGCGGGCTACCAGGCCAAGCGCCGGGCCGCCCTGGCCCGCTTCGCGGAGGATCTCGCCGGCCGGGTCCGCGACAGCGGCGAGGAGCTCTCGCTCGAGCCGATGTCGGCCGCCGACCGCAAGGTCGTCCACGACACCGTGGCCGGGATTCCCGGAGTCGGGACCACCTCGGAGGGCGAGGAGCCGAGGCGGCGCGTGGTGCTGCGCCCCGAGTGAGCCCGGCCCTGGCCTCGGCCGACGACCTGGAGCGCGTTCTCACCGAGGCGCGGGCGCTCGGGTTCCTCGGCCCGGGGCCCGTCCCACCGCAGATCGATCACGCCCGGGGGTTCGCGTCGATGGCGACGCGAACCCCCGAGTCGTTCCTGGACCTGGGCTCAGGGGGTGGCCTCCCCGGGCTCGTGCTCGCGGTGACCTGGCCGGACGCGACCGGAGTGCTGCTCGACGCCATGCGTCGGCGGGGCGACTTCCTGGAGCAGGCCTGCGGATCACTCGGTCTGGCCGGTCGGATCTCGGTCGTGTGCGAGCGGGCCGAGGTGGCGGCCCACGATCCCGCCCTGCGGGAGCGCTTCGATCTGGTGACCGCCCGATCGTTCGGACGCCCGGCGGCGACGGCGGAGTGCGCCGTCGGCTTCCTCCGGCCCGGCGGTGAGCTGGTGGTGAGCGAACCCCCCGAGGACGGCGACGACCGATGGCCGGCCGGGCCCCTCGCCGGGCTCGGGCTCGAGGTCCATCGAGCCGCCTCGGCGGGCACCCGCTTCGTGCTGCTGCGCCGCAGCGGTCCGGTGGGCCCCGGGATTCCCCGGCGGACCGGGGTGCCCGAGAAGCGGCCGCGCTGGCGCTGATTCCGCACCCCCTCCGTTGTTCCACGTGGAACGCCGGGGAGACGTGAGGCCGAGGGTTCCACGTGGAACCTCGGGGCCGCCACCGGCTGGTTCCACGTGGAACCACCCCGCCATCCCTGCCGGCAGCCCCAATCCGGGGACTGCGGCCGGACGGGTACGGGAGGCCGCGGGAAGCCGCAGGAAGAGGGTGCCGGGGGATCCGGCACGGGTTGCCGCCCGTTGGCTGCCAGTGGATGGTCGGGGGGAGCCGCGGGC
>Ga0172372_10005443_pt1 | contig 17707 bp, 11 predicted proteins | sample LakKiv5m_2_FD_114544 | JGI IMG/M metagenome (GOLD analysis project Ga0172372, IMG submission 114544) | Freshwater microbial communities from Kabuno Bay, South-Kivu, Congo - kab_092012_9.5m | ecosystem: Environmental > Aquatic > Freshwater > Lake | place: Democratic Republic of the Congo...
GCACTCGTTTTTCCATCCGGAGCGACCTTCATCAGGAAGCCTCGGTTCCAAGCGTGCGAGTAGTAGGATGCAGACAATCCAAGGGCGACGAATTGATTGCCTTGGGGATCAAGTTTCGATCCGAATGCATACTCATGGTAGTTGGCATAGCCCCAACCGTCGGAAATGGTTTCAAACCGATCAGCGATTCGGTCCCCGTCGGAGTCACTAACGCGGGTCAATTCGCAGCTTTGCGTGACTCGGAATGCATGGTCCTGCCAGACCAATCCAAAGATTTCATCGAGTCCCGATGCAAAGCGATGGAACGATGGGTTTGGCTTCAAGGCATCGAGACCGTCGATGAGATAAATCTCGCCATGCCGAGTGCCAACTGCCACCTGTCCATCCGGTAGCACAGCGAATGCACCGGCTTCGATAACCGTCTCCTTGGGCAACGGAATATTGACAATCGGGTAGAACTCACGCTCCCGTTCTTCGGTCCCCCAACGCTTGCCAACCTCTTCGGCATAGATGTTTCCGGTGAGGCAAGCAAGTGCCACGCAGGCGAGCGTCGTGATGGTTGTACCTAGCAACAGGAACGCAAAATTACTTGAGCGGTTCATACACAAGCTCCAAAGTGGATTTGCCTTGAGGAAGCTCTAAACGTAGCAACAATTCGGATTTCTTCGGCTCGTCGGACAATACTCTTAATCTCGAATCGATCGCGGGAATCTCGGGAATGCTTAGTCGCAAGCGACCACTGCGGAAGACTTGATCAGACTCGCCAAGGACATCTCCGACCAGCGCGCGAAACCAAAGTATTTGTGGCTCAGGGGATTCAAAGTGCAAGACCCGCTTGAGCCCTGGCTGCGGAGCGTCCCCGAATGCGACCGTCCGATCTTCAATCAGGATAGTGCCGCTGCGATACTGGAACGTCGGGATTGAAGACTCACCTAAGAAGTAGCCTCGAAACTGATAGCCGACATTCTTTGGATAAAGCGGATCGGGATTGGCAGGAGCCTCTTTGGTCATCACCGGTAACAACGGCCAAGGAGTATTCTCATCGGCTAGGGAAACAAACGAGACGTCTTGGGCGAGCGTGATCGGTTCGCTTGCCGGATTGAAATCCCCCGAACCCTGCCCGCTCCAATTGACTCCGATGAAGTTGCCTTGCCAAATCGCCGAAAGAGTTCCAGTCTCCGCGTTGAAGGTATAGCTTATTTTCTCTGGCAAACCCACCGCGATTCCCCGGAAACCAGCCACGCGACTGCGCCCTCGATGCACCACCGCTTGGTCGCCAACTTCAAGCTTGGTGCTCACAGCTCGAACCCCCGAGGGATCGGCGGCCGAAGTTCCCAGTGAGAGGTAATACCAGATGGCTTCGATCTGTCGATCGGAGTCACCATCCAAAATCGACTGGAATGCCGAAACACCATCCGGCCAAGCCGACGGCATAACGGTTCGAGGGCGAAAGGCTCCCGGATTTCGCAAATAGCGGTTGAACCACTGTGGCTCAAGCCGCTCGTAGCTCGTCAGCAATTCGATCCCCTGATTCACGTTGGCTGCTTTGGAGTTGAATCGGTGGCATGCAACGCAATTGGCGCCCTTGTCGCCGAGCAGTTCCCGGCCCGCAGCGCGCATGAGTTTCTCTTGCTCTCGTTCTTTTTCGTCACGTCCTTCGGGATTGGGGATATTCATAGGTGGTCCGTCCAATACGTCCAGCCGTCGGAATATTCCAGGTAGATGCTCTAAGTTTTTGGCCCCATACTGCGGCATTCGAGTCACCATGTAGTTGCGAACACTTTCACCATCGAAGAGGACTTTCTTCAGCCATGCCGGCTTGAGCTTGGCTCCCATGAGTGTCAGCGGTGGCGGTATACGACCGTCATCCCCGAGGTTCACTTCACTCCCTTGAAAATAAGTATTATGCGCCTCGTGCACACCTCCATAATCGTCGCGAACATGGCAAGCCACACACCGAAAGGCCGTCAGTGTTTTCGCCAACGCATCGTTGTCGGAGTCAACAGCCGTCCCTCCAAAGATCGCCGCAGCGATGGCCGCACGCTGGTTCTCATCGAGAGAAAATGTAGCCTTGCGAATATTCGCAGTTTTGATATCTGGAACGGACAGGCAGCCACTCGTCAAATCTGCGCCCTTGAGCGGCCCAACGGGTCGGGCCGTAGCGATGCCCTCAAGTGCATGGCAAGCTGCACAGTTCAGCGATTGAAAGTAATTCTTTCCTGCCTCAATCAACGCCGTATCAGGAACCAATGGTTCGTGAGTCGATGCTTGCTCTCCGATCAGGTATCCTGCGATCGCAAGCGACTCGGTCCTTGTGAGTTTCATGTCAGGCATACGGCCTGAACTTCGAACTTTCAGAGGCTCAAATAAAAACTCGGCCAGCGATCTGACGTTGTATTTGGACCCGAGATGCTCAAGCGACATGGCGATCGGCTTGGTCGAATTGACCTTGGTCGAATCGAGCGTGGTCGACTCGTCTTGCTCACCCTCTGGGTCCTCTTGTTTTTGATGGACGGATTGCTGTAGCTCCGAAATCGCTTCCTTGGGACCATGACAGGCGACGCATCCGATCGAATGGTACAACTCTTTACCCAGCTTGCGATCGATCGATTCGGTAGGCTCCGAGGGAGTAACGGTAATCGAGCGCGAGACCAAAAAGTGAGTCAGCGCCTCGGCAATGGTTTGCCGCTGGGATTCCGATCGTGATGCCAACAAGTCGGGCATCGTTGTGCCTGGATGCACCGTTAGCGGTGAGGCGAGGAATCGCCGCAAGTACTCTGGCGAAATCCGAGTGCCGACTTGTGCTAACTCCGGAGCCGTCTTGTCCGCTACCGCTATCGGTTCAATGCCGCTATGGCATGCTGAGCATCGCAGTTCAGCCATCAGGACGCTGCCGGCTTGTATCTGCGTTAGAGGATGGTGCCCTGGTATAGCAGGATCGCCTGCTAGAGCATGGGGTATGGCAACAAGGATTGCAATCAACAAGTAAATTCGATTCATGGTCGCTTCGATGGTAAGCACGATCCGCTTTCCCTTGCCCGGTCCATCTGTGCCCGGGAACGTCAGCCATGGTGAGTCTTGCTCATCCGATGCAAAGACATGACTGACCATCAGATGCATTAGAGCGCAAGCCCAAAACAGTTTCTTCACAATGGTTATTTGTCCTACTTGATTCGAGTAAGTTCCGGTTCATCCGTTGAAGCTTCGATGGCCGCGATGGTTTCACGCACAGATTGTCCCTTTTGTCGCATCAGCTCACGCGGGAAATCCTTCTCGTCCTTCTCAAAGTAATCGGCGATCTTGGTAAGCTCAGGAACGACCACCTGCGCATGCTTGCCATAACTCAACAGAATTTTCATGAGCTCGGGTGTGCGTATCTCACTCGCCCAAGGGTTCTGCTCACGGGTGTAAAACACCAACGCACTGATCCCCTCCTCGATATGATGCTCTGCAAGGAGACGAAGACCCTCGACGCGGATCTCATCGGCGAACATCTCACCACTCGGTGCAGGCTCGATGATCGCTTGGTGGATCGCTGGCAACAATGGCCTGATTTCCTCAAGCGTGAAATGCCGATATACAGATCCAATACTACCCCGAGCCCGACCATCCTGGTTCTGCAACCCAGCTCGAACCGCCGTGTAAAGCGATGCTCGATCGACTCCCTCAAGCGATCGTCCGAGCATTCCATCACGATCAAAAAGAGCAAACGATAAATACCTTTGTTGCATCCCACGTGGATCGTTATCGGCGTCGACTTGTGCAAGTAGCTCCAGCATGCGTGGAACGCTCTGCATGGCCGGCTTGCCGATCGCCGCGAGAGCTTCTGCTCCCTTGATTCGAAGCCAAAGGTCGTCGTGGGAAAGCACCCCATGTAAAGCCTCAACCGCACTGGCTCCTCGACCGCGAAGTTTTGCGAACGCTTGGCAAGCACCATAGCGTGCATCCAAATTCGGCGAGTCTAGCAACTCAACCAACGCCGAGATAGGTGCGCTTTTGCGACGCCCAAGTGCCATCGCTGCTCGCTCTCGCACAACAGGTGACCAACTCCCGAGTCGCTCGATGAGTTGGTCTTCGCTAAGCCCATCGTAAAAACTGTTCCGATCCTTGTTGTTCCAACCCCGCCCGTCGTCGATCAGAGACTCGGCCATGTCGGAACTGAGCTCCGGAACATCGATCTGTTTTTTTCCCGTCAAATAGAGTTTCTTCAGCGGCATCGAATACGCTAACAGGTAGCACCCTGTCGTGTCCCAACCTGCATAGCTATCGGCATCGTTCTCCGGTGGGCCTTGGTGCAGGAAGCTGCCATCCCAGCGCCGCGCCAGATCGAAATACCAGCTACCATACTCTTTCATCCACGCACCGGTAGCATTGGGGCCCGAGAGTGAAATCCCCGGCATGGCCCACAGGATATTAAAAAAATTCCCTGTGTGCCCTGTGTCGCGTTCGGGTCCATGCGCTGCAACACTCATCCGCGAAAAGAACTCAGCACCCTCGGACTCATCGATCAGTCCAAAAAGCATCGAAGCCATACCGCATTTGCCGTTGTCTTCATGGGTCTCAATCCAAGGATGATGATCACCGTAAGGGATCGCTCCCTTACGGATATAAAAACGCATCAATCGCACACTCAATTCAATGGCTCGATCCAAGGCTGGATCCTCTACTCCAGCTTGGCGTGCCAGGACCAGCGAGATCGTCAAAGGCAAACCGGGTGAGTTCATCATCCCATATCCATAAAGGCGTCCATCGGGTCGAGCAAACCGGTGTCCCCAGGATCCTACCGCACTCTGACCGTTGGCTGCCTCAAGCGCAAGACGCTTAAGGCCCGGCATGATTGAATCATCTCCGGTGGCCATCTTGTATTCAGCAAGAAACATCATGATGTAGCCGTAATACCATGTCGCCATCCCTTCGTCCTTGAAATCCGCTGCCCATTGGGCTTCTTTTTTGATCAGTGGCAAGTACTTTTGATCGCCGCTGGCTAGCAGGGCTAATGCGTTGAGTGCTCGAGGGATCGGATCGAGTCTTCGGGTATACGATGGCAGTTCCATCCGTATTGCAAGCTCTTGGCAGCCTTGTTCGAAAATACGCTGCGACTTTGGACAATCGTAGGGAGCCGTCGCGCTATAGGTTCCCAAAACAGGTATTTTCACAATGACTTGCTCTGTGCTGCCGGCTCGCCACCTGGTGAGCTTCAAAACGCCCTCGCCCCCTTGGCTCTCGGCCTGCGTAATTGCCTTCCCAAATTCAGTGCGAGGATCATACGAAAACGATGTTCCGCCAACGCCGAGAATCACATCGCCAGCCTCGAAGATGCCATCGGCCGGAGAACCTTTTGCAACTTTGGTGATCGCGATCTGTCGGGCATCGGTGGTAACCATCTTGTCGCAATGCATCCAGCCTCGTAGGCCAGTGGCACCAAGGTTCCAGTCATGCTTCGAGTCCTCTGGTATCTTCGAGCCTCGCGTAAGATCAGGGACTTTGGATTCCTGTGCTTGGGCTCGATCGATAACGCAACTCAAGGCAACTGTTGATGCAAGTATTGCTATCGCAATCGATGGGAATTTATTTGGCATTCTGAGGATCGTTCTGTTTCGTTTCTTTTGAAAACTGAGTTCTTCAGGAATTATTGTGGGTGAAAACTAGGTTCGTGCATCGCATCGGATTTCCTCGTACTCGTACTCAGCGAAGCGGTACTCAGTGCAACGGTACTCGTACTCGATGGCTGTTTGAACTGCCGATGCCGATGGTTGATCGAAGCGGATCGCGGTAATTTGCAGTCTACTTGGGTGAATCGCTATACTAAAATGCTTCGAGCACGAGCACGAGCACGAGAGCCAACTGAATAATTTATAGTTCGACTTCAATCTTGTTTGATGCTGTTGCGCCGCAGTTCTGCCATGGCTTCGGCAAGGCCTTTGCCGACACCGCCCAGTATCTTTGCCGAGCCCAAGTAATGGAATTCGAGGTTCGAGATCCCCTTGTCGATGATCAAGCGTTGGCGATCGCTTAAGCCTTCGCGACGCATCCGTTCCACGAGAGCTTTCTCCTGTTCAGGTCGCAGTTTCTCCTCTTTGGCTTGGAGCTTGGCTTTTTGTTCAAGCTCTTTCTCTTGTGCTTTGGCGCGTGTCAACTCACCATCCCAATACTTTTCCGCTAGCACCGTTGCTACGTTGCCTTGGAATTCAGGCATGAGTGCCGGAGCGGCCATCGCGGCTCGGAAGTTATCGTGCGTGCTTTTATAACGGAGTTGGTCTGGTGCGTATTCGGAGGTCGGACCACCAACACCAAGTACCCCGACGACAAAGGGCAATTCAGTTACGTTCAAGTCTTTTCGGACGTCTCGGATCAGGTGAGCTAAAGCGGTGGTGTATTCACTGTATCCACCCGGTTTATCGCGATTGGGATAAGTCCCCGAGTCGACCATGTCGTTCCAGCCTTGGAACCAACAAAAACCAGCCAGTTGATAACCGACCGATGGGTCGTAGTCGGGTATGATCCTGCGAATATCGCCTAGAACACTCCGCACGTGCTCGATCATCAGTCGATAATAGACTCCTGTCTGTTTTGCTTTAGCTGCCTGGATTTCTGCGATATCCTTGCCTTGTTTTTGAAGGTTGGCTAGAAGCGTTTCGTTGAACACGTAAGGGCCAGCGCTGGGGGGACGAAAGTCGGTGTGTAAGCTTTTGCCACCCCAGGCCGTTTTGATGATCAAAATGGGTGCATCGGTAAACTGCTGGGTGTAGATTCCGAAGGTAAATTCCGGTCCGATTTTCTCGGGCGATGCTCCGAAACCTGCAGTGAGTCTGCCTGTCTGCGAGGTATCTGCCGAGCCGATGGAGGAGATCCAAACCCGTTGGCATACGGTAGGCTTGCCATCGGCATCGATCATTCGATCGAGCATCGGCTTTGTAGCAGGATCCATACCGATATGCTCGAAAGTGCTGATTTTCGCATGGCCTTGCATGTTCGACTGGCCAGCAAGGATGTAGACCTGGAGCGGTTTATCGAGTCCCTGGCCTCCGGCTGGACTTGCGAAAACCAACAGGCAAAACAGCAGGCAGATATAGCGAAGCGTTGGATAACACACAGGATGGATTCAACTCAAGCAGAAAGACGGATACAACGACTAGAAACCCAGTATTGTACCACCGATCGGCCAACGTCGCTGATTTTTCCAAAATCAGTGCACGGCGCTCCAGACCACGCCGACCAGATCGAGCCGCGCTCAAAGCATCCGAGGTTGATTTCGGAGAAATCAACCGACGTGAAAGCCAGGTTGATTTCGGAGAAATCAACCGACGTGAAAGCCAGGTTGATTTCGGAGAAATCAACCGACGTGAAAGCCAGGTTGATTTCGGAGAAATCAACCGACAGTCGCTGATTTTTCCAAAATCAGTGCACAGCGCTCCAGACCACGCCGACCAGATCGAGCCGCGCTCAAAGCATCCGAGGTTGATTTCGGAGAAATCAACCGACGTGAAAGCCAGGTTGATTTCGGAGAAATCAACCGACGTGAAGGCCAGGTTGATTTCGGAGAAATCAACCGACGTGAAAAAAACAGAGTTCGTTAACGCAGTTCGATGCTGACTTGTTTGAGTTGGCCATTGAACGCATTTTTACGTCCTTCACCATAAGCCTCGTCGACTGGGGTTCCGGTATCGGCACCGGTGTCTGCGGTATCGTCGAGCGAGAACGTATTTGCGTGCGTCTTGGTGATCGCTCCTTGGCCTACCTTCTTTCCATCGACAAAGAGCATGGCTTGGCCCCCAGCACCCCGGCCGCCAACTCCCGACGTCTTGTCGTAATCGAACGCCATTTTGATGCTGTGTTTGCCATCGCTCATGGTTTCGTTGCCTTCAATCCGGAAAACCTCTAATCCTAAAAAGTTATAGGTATACATAGGCTTACCATGATCAACCCAAAGCGCCCAACCTCCGAAGCGCCCTCCTTGAGCAACTAGCACGCCATGGTTTTTGTCCCCTTGGACTTCCACCTCCGCGATCATATCGACCGAAGTGTTTTTGACATTGATGAATGCATTCTCGGCCATGTAGACCATTCCAGGATAAACCGTCAGTTTGGTTCTACCGTCCATCAGATCGGGTCGGCCTGCGACGTTAGGATCGAATCTCTCGATCGTTCGATCATCGATCGGTAAGACCTTGTGCTCAATGGCTTCTTTGGTAAAGAGGGCCTGCAACTCTTTGAGTTTTTCTGGGTTTTGAGCTGCAAGGTTCTTGCTCATGCTAAAGTCCTCTTCGACGTGATAGAGCTCCCACACATCGTCGGTGAGTCGATGGCGAGGCTGGGCCTCCCAAGGAGCCTTGTGGATGGTCCCTGCGAACCAGCCATCGTGGTAAACGGCTCGGTTTCCTCCGATTTCAAAATACTGAGTCTTTCGTCGATCGGATGCGTCCGGGGCATCGAAACTGTAAGCCATGCTGACCCCTTCGATAGGACGTTGCTTGACGCCATTGACTTCCTTGGGAGCGGGAACTTTTGCAGCTTCGAAAACCGTTGGTGCCAGATCGACTACGTGATGGAATTGATCTCGAACTTGTCCTTTGGCTTTGATTCCCTTTGGCCAATGGTAAACGACCCCATTTCGGATGCCTCCAAAATTACTTGCGACTTGTTTGGTCCACGTAAAGGGAGTGTTACCGGCCACCGCCTATCCGGCAGCAAAGTGGTTGAAGCACTCGGGTCCACCCCATTGGTCGATTTTCCCAAGCATGAACTCGGTCGACTCGGCAACTCCATTGAAATAAGTTCCTTCGTTGAACATCCCCAACATTCCTCCTTCGGCGCTGGCACCGTTGTCTCCGACGACGTAGATGATCAAGGTGTTGTCGAGTTCTCCCAGATCCGCGATGCCTTGGACCAGACGACCCACTTCATGGTCGGTATGCGAAGCGAAGCCAGCGAATACTTCCATTTGTCTTGCGAACAATCGCTTTTCGTCGTCGCTGAGATCCTTCCAATCCTTAATCGCCTCTGGCTTGGGCGCAAGCTTGGTACCTTTGGGAACAACCCCAAGTTCGATTTGTTTGGCGAGGGTCTCATTGCGGAGCTCATCCCAACCCTTGTCGAACTTGCCTTTGTATTTCTCAATCCATTCCTTGGGAGCATGGTGCGGAGCATGGGTAGCACCGGTGGCAAAGTACATGAAGAAGGGTTTATCGGGGGTGAGCGACTGCTGGGACTTCATCCAGGCGATCGCTCGAGTGGTCATGTCGGTGGTAAAGTGGTAGTCTTCTTGATCCGCAGGTTTGCGCATCGAAGCTGTTCCGTGGACGATCATCGGGTCCCACTGATTGGTCTCACCTCCGATGAATCCATAAAACTCGTCGAAGCCCGATCGAGTTTGCCAGCGATCGAATGGACCGCTGAGACTGACCTCCCAAGGTGGAGTCTCATGGTACTTGCCCCAAGCCGACGTCGAATAGCCGTTGAGCCGAAGAACTTCGGCCATGGGTGTAATGCTCTGAGGACGGACTCCGGTGTTCCCTGGAAATGCGGTAGCGACCTCCATGATGGCTCCAGCATTGTTGCTGTGATGGTTATAGCCGGTCAGCAACGCCGTTCTGGTTGGACTACACAGGGCAGTGGTGTGAAACCGATTGTACTTCAACCCGTTGTTGGCCAACTTTTCCAAGGTCGGCATGACGCATGGGCCGCCAAAGGCACTCGAATGACCGAATCCAATGTCGTCGATCAAAACCACCACGACGTTGGGTGCACCCTCGGGGGCTTTGACGTCCCAGCGTCCGGGAGCTTTCGCATTCCTTGCGTCCAGTTCGCTGTAGACCGGAGGTGCGGGTTCCCGAATCGGAAGGACACTTCTATCGAGGTTTTGAGCGCAAAGGCCTTGCGTCAAGCAAGCCACCAAGGAAACGGAAATCCAATGAGCCCTGGTCGATGCTGAAGTCCATCTGTGCCGCATTTTCAACTCTTATCATTTCTAAGTAAAGAAACTCCAACGAGCAGTTACCCCTTGGAGTCTAATACGAATACGGTTATTGCGACATCACAACTCCCATTCGGAATTGAAAAACATGGTTCTTCAGGAATGATTGTGGGTGAAACGTAAGTTCGTGCATCGCTTTGGATTTCTTCGTACTCGATGGCTTTTTGAACTTCTGCGATGCCGATGGTTGATCGAAGCGGTTCGAGGTAACTTGGGCACGAATGGGCTGAATCGCGACGCTAGACCGCTTCGAGTACGAGTACCATTTCATTGAGTAGCCACAATTATTCCTGAAGAACCTCAAAAAACGACAGAGTCGTTATACAATGGGCTTGATCGTCTTAAGTAGACTTACCCAACCTCCAACCGATCTGACTGCACGATGTTCTGCTCACCCCGTTGGCTCGCTCGACTCACACCGATGGTGTTTCTGACCCTGGTTGCATCACTTACTCGGGCACAGGAGCCGCTAGAAATCGTTCCCAAAACGATCCAACTAACTAGCTATCAACCTGAGCAGATTGTCAGTGTGCGCGAGGTCTTGGCCGATAAAGCGCTGTCAAAACCATTGTCAGCGCAATCAGGACTCACGCTTGGTGTTGAAGACCCCAACTTGGCCGAGTTGATCGAAGACCACGAGGGGACTTGGATCTTGCGAGCCAAGCAAACCGGTAGTACTCGAATCGTTGCTACTTGGAAAACTCCTCAGGGAGTCCAAGTGCACTCTGAAGCCACGGTTGCAGTCTCGGTTTCGAGTGATCCGACCGACTGGGAGTTCGACAACCACATTCAGCCGATCCTCTCTCGCAATGGTTGCAACATGGGAGCATGCCACGGCGCTTTGGCTGGCAAAGGTGGATTCCGACTTTCGCTACGTGGTTATGACTCTCAAAACGATCATTTCAATATAGTCAAGCAGGACAACTCCAGGCGTGTCGAATTGGCTCAGCCTGATAGTTCCTTGATTCTTTTGAAACCCACCGGTACGGTTGAGCACAAAGGTGGTGTTCGGTTGCAACCAGACTCTTGGGATTACCGAATCCTGCTGGATTGGATCGCTGGAGGTGCATCGGAAGTTCGACCTAGGGATCCAAAACTCGAGTCGATCGAGGTGCATCCAAGTGCGGTGGCATTGAAGCCTTCCGATCGAGATCGACTCTCGGTACTAGCACGCTATTCCAATGGGCGCATCGAAGACGTTACGCGTTGGGCGAAATTTTCATCAAGCGACGAATCGGTTGCGTTGGTCGATCCTCATGGTCGATTGCAAATCGTCGGACCGGGCGAAGGGACCGTCGTGGCTTGGTTCTCCAGTCGCATCGCTTCTTCACGTATCCGGGTTCGGTTTGAAAGTCAGAACGTTGCCGCTGTGAGTTTGGCGATGGTTCAAGAGAAGTTAGGGATGGCCAATCCCATCGACCAGCATATCGCTGCCCAGCTTGTAGCCCTTGGAATCGCTCCTTCGGAACTGTGCAGCGACGAAGAATTTTTGCGACGATCCAGCTTGGATGCTACCGGTTCGCTCCCAACTCCAGACCAAATCGTGCAGTTCCTTGCCGACAGTTCACCGGACAAGCGTTCTCGCTGGATTGAATCCTTGCTGAGCAGTCCTCAATTTGTCGATTACTGGGCCTACCGTTGGTCCGACGTCTTGATGCTCAATAGCAATCTGCTCAGAACCGACGGAGTGAAAGCTTATTATCAATGGATCCACAAAAGCGTTCAGGAGAATAAACCTTGGGATGCTCTGGTGCGTGAAGTCCTCACTGCCACTGGCGATTCCTTGGAAAACGGAGCAACAAACTTCTACGGCATCAACCAAGATCCAGAAACGATGACCGAGAATGCGTGCCAAGCGTTCCTGGGTCTTTCGATCGGATGTGCCAAATGCCACAACCATCCGCTGGAGAAATGGACCAACGACCAGTACTATGCGATGGCCAATTTATTTGCGAGAGTTCGAGCCAAGGGTTGGGGAGGCGAAGTTCGCAACGGCGATTCTGCTCGCACCGTCTTTGTCGTGGATCGAGGGGACTTGATCCAACCGCTTCGGGGGAAACCGCAATTGCCCGCACCTCTGGACGCTCCGGCGATCGATCCTGAGTCGACTCAGGACCGTCGATGGGTGCTGGCTCAGTGGATGACATCGCCAGAGAATCCTTATTTCACACGCTCGATCGTCAATCGAGTATGGGCCGCCTATTTTGGAATTGGGATTGTCAATTCGGTCGATGATTTGCGAGCCAGCAATCCCGAAAGCAATCCAGCCTTGATGGGATACCTGAGTCAGTACTTAATCGAGAACCGTTATGACCTGCGTGCGCTGATGCGACAAATCATGAACTCGCAGACTTACCAGCGATCCAGCATCCCTCAGGAGGGAAATCAAGCCGACCGGAAATTCTTTTCCCATTATTACCCCAAGCGTCTGATGGCCGAGGTCATCCATGATGCCATCGCATCGGTCACGGCTGTGCCAAGCGAGTTCAATAAAATCGCTTTCTTGGGTGGCGACAAAAATGACACGAAGTTTTATCCCAAGGGGACCAAGGCCATACAACTGTACGATTCGAGTGTCGAAAGCAACTTTCTAAAAACCTTTGGTCGCAATCAACGGCGGATCACGTGCGAATGCGAACGCAGCGACGAACCGAGCATCATCCAAGCCCTCCACTTGAGCAACGGAGATACGCTCAACAACAAACTCGCCGAGAAAGGTGGAATTGTCGATCAACTTATCGAGCAGTTTCCGCAAGACAATCAAGGCCTCGTTCGCACCGCATATTTAAGAACCCTGTGCCGTTACCCGACGCCCGACCAGCAAGAGGCCATCGCTGCAGAACTGGACCGCAATGCCCAAGACCGCCATAGTGCAATCGAAGACTTGCTATGGAGTTTGATGACCTCGCGCGAGTTTCTGTTCAACTACTAAACTCGCTGATTCAGACCGTGGGGCTGTGCTACTCACGCCAAAATGCTGGAGGGTTGTCGTTTCGATAGACAACCTGCATGCTTGGAGTTTCGTATTTGGCCCCACCGGCGGCAAGCGACTCAACCCCTCCAATCACCATTCCACTAGTCAGTAATGTTCGCTCGACAGGATAGGGCGTTTTGCCTTCCAGGACGAGCGTTTCGATATGCCTAGCCAGAGGGTTGAAGAAGTCGGCGGTAGTCGAACCATGCGTGGGCATTGGCAGATACATCTGGCAAGAGATGATCTGGCCGTTGTCCGAACGCATCCCTGCATAGTTGAAATCTTGGATCGGGCATAGAAACATCGTCGTTCGAAAACCGTCGCGGTGTTCGATGAAGTAAGCCGTGCTGTTTGCCATGACTTTCTTTCCCCATTCGTACGTCACAGGGGCGGTGGGAAATCCACCTTCGACTGGCAGATTATGAGAGCGGGTCATGGCCGCAACCATCAATTTGCGGGTGTCTTCTCGGGACGGTTTGTCCATTTCTGCCCAGAGTGCATCAGCTTTCAGAGCGGTGACCGAAGCGATACCGACTTCTCCTCCTTTGCGTCGTTCGGACATGCATTGAGCCGTCTCGAGGGCATGGAAGTCGTAACTATCGACTCCACCGTATCCGACGCAAACACTTTCCTTTAACGGCGTATCGACTGGCATATCGATGGCGGGGAATCGCCAAGTCACAGGTAGCGAAGAGCCGGCCAAAAAGGGGAACTTAAGCCGTTTGGAGTCCTCGACCATTTCAACGCATTCGGACCAAACGGTCGAGAGATGCTTGTCATTGAACACAGGACAGCTTTGGCCGGTCTGCTCGAAAACCTTGACGATCTGCTTGAACCACTCGTATCGTGGATATCTGCGCTGGCCTTTTTCGTTGGTAGGGTAGTCGCCATGCTCTCCGATGACGACAATCCCGTCTACGGCCAGCTTGGAGGAGCCCAGAGTCAACGCTTCTGCGATGCTAGGGACACGTTTGAGTTTGTATTTTTCGATGCGTTGTTGGGCCAAGTCGTTTTGTTTTTGCTCTTGTTCGATGTAGACCGACGCGACATCGAAACGGGGGGCTTGCCATCGACCACCCCAGGTGTATCCCATGCAATGCCGATCCAAAAAATGCTGTGCATGGGAATGTTGAAAGACGACTGTTCCCAAAAAGGCGACTTTCTTGCGTGGTTCTTGGGCATGCAGCGATGCAGGAAGAACGCCAGAATTTGCACAAGTGATCGTAGCAGCCGAACCAGCTAAGAATGTGCGGCGAGGAATCATTTCGGTGGGCTCCTTGGGGAAGGGTTTCGAGATTGGTAGGAAATTATTCGTTGTGGTCGTTTGGCCAAAAGAAATACAGTGCAAGCAACGGAAAGACCGGCAGCACGCTGATGAGAAACAGACCGATGTCGTAGTTGCCGGTTTGGTCTTTAAGCCAACCGAACCAGGGTTGAGCCAACGAGGAGGCCAACCAACCTCCAGTGGCCGAGACCGAAGTCACCTTGCCCTGGTGCATCGGCGATACGTCTTGGGCAAAAGAATAGTAGATTGGAAAAATCGCAAGCGCACCTGCCCCTGAGGCAAGCAAGATACCGAGCATTGCAAACTGAAGGGGTTGAAGCTCGAAGAATGCTTTTGCCTCCTGTTCCCAGGTCAAAGGGGATTGGACGGCCACCGCAGTGGCCACGGGTACTGCTTGGATGCGATGATTCAAAAACGGGACTGCGATGATCGCCGCAAAAAACGAAACGCCCAAGAGCAAAGAGAGCAGTCGAGAGGATTTAACCGACCATCCCTTTCGGGCCATGCTCAAGGCGATCAATCCCGAAGCCACACAGCCCAGATCGGTGGCGATATACCACAGCGAATTGAACAGAAGTGTTTGGCGTTCACTGAATCCATAGTTCTCTTGCATGATCAGTGGCAGCCATGCTCGGACGACTTGCCACATCGTATTGATGCAGATGATCATCAGCAGCACGATCGCAAACTTGGTCGTAAACAGATCGTGCCACCATCGGTAACTCGAGCGATATTGATGTTCCTGAGGATCCTCGGGTGATTGGATCACGAAGTCTTTATCGCGCACGACGTAGAGCCAAAGAAAGACCCAAAACGCACCGACGATCGCGATGGCTTGGAATCCAAACCGCCAACTTCCAGGCTGAGGGGTCAGGATGGCGAGCATCACGATAGGAGTTAAGATCGCGCCGATCGACGTGCCGCTTTGCAAAACACTGTTGCCCATCGCACGACTTTGTTTACTAAGCAGAGCTTGGGTGGTCTTCAAACCGCAAGGCCAGTGGGCCGATTCAAAGATCCCGAGCAAGAGCCGACAGGTAAACAGTTCGTTGTAATCCCTGGCCCAACCGGTTAGGAACCCCATGAGCGACCAACCCAGCAGACCGATTGGATAAATCCAGCGGACCGAGAATCGGTCCACGAGAAAACCCCACAGGATCGAACCCAATGCAAAACTATAACCGAAGACAGCTTCGACACGCCCGTACTGCACGTTGCTCAGTTCGAATTCGGTTTTGATTCTGCTAGCCGTAACTGCGAGTGTTTGGCGGTCCATGTAGTTGACCGCTGAAGCTAGCAGGAGCAGAAAGCAAATCACCATCGTCCGGCGGGAGACTGGGCCTGGGCTAGGCTTTGGGGAAGCAGGACGTTTTGGGTCGGACGAGGATTGGTCGATTGGTTCGTAAGGATTGGTAAACACGGTCTAATTTCTTTTAGGAGTCACTGCCAATTACCAATAGCGTTCGACGACATAGTGGCCAGGTTCGTTGCGTTTATGCTTGCGCATGCCCCGGTTGTTTAGGATCTCTTCAACCTCATCGAGCATCTGAGGGTTGCCGCACATCATGACCGCTGAGCTCTCTGGGCACAGCGGTACGCCTGCGAGTTCCTCGAGCTTGCCGCACTGGATCGCTTGAGTGATCCGGCCCTGAAACCCATGAACTGACAAAGCTCGAGAGACCACCGGAACCCAGATCAACCGACCACCGTAGGACTCTTGGTGCGCTTCGAGTTCTTCGGTATAAGCCAGGTCGCTAAGAAACCTTACACCGTGTACGAGGATGATCTGCTGATAGGATTCCCATATTTTGGGGTCGCGAAGCATCGCGATGTAGGGGGCAAGCCCCGTGCCGGTAGCAAGCAACCATAGATTCTTTGCCACCGGAGTATGACTGAGCGTAAAGCTTCCGGTGGCCTTTTTACATACATCGATGCTTTGTCCGACTTCCAAGTCCCAGAGTCTAGGGGTGAGCTCACCGTTTTGAACACGGACGATGAAAAAATCGAGTTCATCACCATGCGGAGAAGCGACTGAGTAAGGGCGGTGCAAATGCTTTTCGGGAAGTTGCATGCCGACTTGAAGAAACTGTCCTGGTTCAAAGGGACTGACCCCGGGGCAGTCGATCGTCAAGGTAAAGAGACCGTCGGACCAGACTTTTCGTTTCTTCAAGGATCCACAGACCCATTCGATGGCCATGACAGATTCGCCGCGTTAGTTAACATTCGACAAAAGGACAAATCGGATTGTATCAGATCGAACTGGCCGATGCGCGCCGGTGGATTGGCCTGATGTGACAGGGCTTATCCTTAGACTTATTCCAATTCCATTGTGCTAGAATAGGCAGGGCTAGCCATTGCCAGAGCACCATCGAAGAACCTCCAAAAAGATAACGAAGAAAAGGATTTCGAATGAACTTGTCCAGCTTTGTCTACCAGCGATACATCCGCTCGGGCCGTATGGGTAGGAAAATCTGGTCCTTGCCTCGAAAAATCCTTGTGAAGATCTTTGGCGATCCGACCTGCACGCTGCCTGTCCATGGACGTCGACTTCAAATGCATCTGTCCCACTGTCTGCCGGGCTACCTGCAGGATTTTCCGTGCTACGATCGCTTACCGGGGCGCCTGAGCCAATTCGTCAAACGCAAATCGAACCAATTGACGGTCATCGATGTGGGTGCCAACATCGGCGATACGATCGCTGCGTTTTACACCGAAGCATCGGATCGTTTTTTAGCCATTGAACCAGACCCCCGTTTTCGCAAGTTGCTCGAATCCAATTGGGGTTCGAATCCCAATGTGACGATCCTCAGCGATTTGTGTTCTTCGGAAAGTTTGCAAGGGACTTACAAGATCGAGCAGAAAAACGGTACCGCTTCCTTGGTCCCTTCAAGCGACGGAATGGCGATGCGCAGCCGCACCCTAGACGATATCATCCAGGAGCACTCCTTTGCCCAACGCGCCGATATCCTCAAAGTGGATACCGACGGACACGACTTCAAAGTTTTGGCGGGTGCCAAAGGGTTGGTCGCTCGGCAACGTCCGATCGTGTTGTTTGAGTGTGCGCCCTTTCGGAATCCGAATTACGTTCAAGACACGATTCGAACATTGGGCGATTTTCGCGCTGCAGGATACTCTCAATGTGTCTTTTATAACAACCTCGGCGACTTGATTGGTAAGTTCGGTCTTTCGGACCTTTCGCCAATCAAGAACTTGCTCTTTTTCCAAATTCTGACCGACAGTCTTTACTATGACGTGCTGTTGATGCCCGATAAGGAACTTGAATCGTTCTATGTCCACGAAGTTGACTTCTTCACGCAACGGGTTTCAGACCCATCTTTGGGTGAAACAGCAAGAACGGCTATTTCGGAGTGATTTGGATCGAATGGACAGTAGGACCAGGCATTAAGCTTGAAGCTTTTCCATTGGCCCAATCTTCAAAGCCAGCTCGGTAGTACTCCGACAACGGATGGCCCGA
>Ga0172372_10005444_pt1 | contig 17707 bp, 17 predicted proteins | sample LakKiv5m_2_FD_114544 | JGI IMG/M metagenome (GOLD analysis project Ga0172372, IMG submission 114544) | Freshwater microbial communities from Kabuno Bay, South-Kivu, Congo - kab_092012_9.5m | ecosystem: Environmental > Aquatic > Freshwater > Lake | place: Democratic Republic of the Congo...
CAAGGAGCAACAGGAGCCCAAGGAGCAACAGGAGCCCAAGGAGCAACAGGAGCCCAAGGAGCAACAGGAGCCCAAGGAGCAACAGGAGCACAAGGAGCAACAGGAGCCCAAGGAGCAACAGGAGCACAAGGAGCAACAGGAGCTATAGGCGGGTCAACAGGTATTTTAATAAGCACTGATAATAGTAATGCTACAATGTATCCAGTATTTACAGGTGGAACTGGAAGTCTTCGAGCACTAAATATAGACAGTGTTACAGGTCCATTAAGTTACAATCCAAGCACTTCTACGTTGAGTTGTAGTAGTTTATCTATTTCTGGTTTAATTACATCAACATATTCATCTGCTGGTGTAACTGGAGAATTAGGATATGTTACACCATTAGAAACGTTTACACTAGTATCATTAGTAGATAATACCTTTAAGAATTTAGGTTCTATCTCATTAGGAGCAGGAACCTGGTTTGTGACATTTGGATTTTTATTAGTTAGAACAAATGCGTATTTTAATGGATATCAAGCAGAAATATCATCGGCATCAACTACTATTTCAGGTAATATATCACGAATATTACAAACCTACGGAAACGCCGCATTGACTTCAGATAATTCAGCGTATACTACTTGCGGTGTTTTTTATTCTGCAACGAGTTTTACACTTTATGGTAATGTTATTGCTTATTTTGGTTCAGGTTCAACTTCTGTTTCTGGCTTTATGCAAGCTACAAGGATAGCATAAAAATAAATAAAAAAATAAGTAATGAATTGTAATTATTTATTTTAAGCACAAATAGAATATTTTTTTAAAATAACAGCAGGAACAAGTTCGTCTTGTAATTTTTCTAATTTTTTATGAACTTTGTTTATTGTAACCTCGCTAATTTCGCTTACATTTTTTACATCTCTTTTGCTGACATTTATTTTACACAGCTGGGAAATAAAGTATACAACACCGGCAGCAATAGAATGTGGTGTATTTTCCGGCATCATATTATTTTTCTCTATTTTGATAGCAATAAATTGAGCTAATTTAGTTAATTCTGAATTAATATTTAATTTACTACAATATCTTTCAATAAATGCTTCAGGTTTTGTCTTACAAAATGATGTTTTATCCTTGTTGTCCATATCTTTTTCAAGTTCATTAATAATTAGCTGAGCATTTTTACAACCTTGAGTAGCACTGGTAGCATCTAAATGAAATATAGTAGCAAGCTCTTTAGCTGTTCTGGGATAATTATTAATCCTACATGATATGTAGATAGATGCTGCGATGATTCCGTCCTTGTTATCTCCTCTAAATGTATGGTCGTGTTCGGATATTTTTTTATGATACCGAATCGCATCATCTATAATAAGTTTTGGTATTCCAGCATTTTGTGCCATAACAGTAATACGTTGAAACTCTTCGTAACGAGTTTTTTCTTTATAAGGCATGGATTGCCATTCTGTATAACGACGTATTTTTCGCATTTGATAGCTGGATTTTCCAATACATAATACTTTACAACCGAAAGAAGATTCTTCTAGCAAAGGATTTATAGGCATACCACATCGCGTTGGGTCGGAATTTTGATTGTCATCTGCCCCATAAAATCGCCATTCGGGTGACTGGTCTAGCATATCTTTATATATAATACCGCATTTGTTGTTGGTACAAGACAAAAACCCTTCATCTGAATATGCTAAAGCGAATTGACACATTTCACAATTTTCTCTGTTTGTGATAGTTCTATAAAGACATTCTAATGGGTCTTTTTTATCATTATCTATAATTTCAGATTCAAAAACATTCCATAACTTAGTTTTATCGATTGTATTATTGATGGATGATTTATTTTTTTTGCTTTTTTCAGGAATTTGAATATTAGGCATTAACATTTCTATAGTTCCTTTCATTACGTAATATATTTTTAAATCAATTTTATTTATATTTAAAAATAACGTAAAAAATGTAAAACCTGTAAAAATACAGTTAACGTATTATAATTAGGAAATAGGTGTGAAATAATAATATTTTAAGTTGATATATTATAATACTATAGTAATATGGGGAATTTAATTTCTAATATGAAAAATGATAATATAGATATAACGGCTAAAAAACCTGCTACCATTAGAGAAATAATGGATTATGTTGCTAGTTACTATATTTTAACAATGGATTTCAACAACTTAAGAAAATTACACGATAAGGAATACTGTAATAAACTTGTGATTTTAACATCAGAAATAGTAGAAAAGTATTTCACTAATATGGAAATAACATATTTAGCACAAAGTGTTGAATCAGAGAATACAAGAGAAAAAGGTGAACCAAATGATAACGAAAATGAAGGTGAACTACAAAAGGATAAATTTATGTTTTTGAATAAAAATGATTTGTCTAAGTTAGACATTCAAAATCCGATTAAAAAGAAAAGGGTTTGTAACGGAATATCTAAATTTTATGTGAAAATTGCTCATATTTTCGCTACTATTATGACAACAATTAATCCTGTTTATGTTTATAAGGACGAAAATGGTAAAACAGTGAGTGCTACTGTTTATAATAAAAACAAAATACCAAAGGATGTTAAGCCAGAAATTCATTATTCAAATATTTGCGACAACCGAATAAATTCTTTAAAAGGCGACCTAGATTTAGAATCAACTGGCGACGTTGCGATTCATCCAAATATTTGTTCCTTTAATGTAGCGAAGCCAGAAGAGAAAATAGACTATCAAAAACAAGAGAATAACACTACAGTAGAATATGATAATAGTAGCAACGGTGATACAGTGGAAAATAACCATAAAACATTGGAAGACGAACCAGGCATTCCTGAATTGATAGAATTATACTACGATGATAACTATGATTATGAAACAGGTAAATTTACTGGTATGTCAGAATCAACGAGAGAACTATTTGAAGAAAACCTGAAATATTTTTATTCAATTTTTACAGACGAAAAAGATATGCCAGAGCATATCAAAAAATTCAGCGATATAAAATTACGAGAATATCATAATATGAAAGAGTGTAAAGGAGAGAAACCGATATTAGATACAATTGTAAAAGGCAATTTTACAGATGAGTTATTTAAAAAATATGCGGAAAACCTAAAAGGTATGATAAAAAAGGCGAAAGAGAATCAGGATTTGTTGTTGGATGTTTTAAATAAATTGTTTAGTTATACGGTAGATAAAGAGACAAACAAAAAACAAATACGTATTAATCCTAATCTAAATGAGACAAATTTACAAGAAGTAGTTCTTGAGACGAGAGCAATTATTGTAAGATTATATTTAACTTGCGAAACAGATTTTACAAATGGTCTCAAAATTTATGAAGCGATTGTGGAGAGAACAATACTTGAAACTACTAAAAATCAATTGAAAACATTAGAGAAAATGGCGGATAAATTGGCAGCAGAATCAGATATACCGAATCCAGCTGAAACAAGAGAATTGGAACGCATACAAGGTGTAAATGTGTAATACTAAATATAAACGTAATAAAAATAATAAGTTATCCAAAAATAAGTTATTATTTATTGAGTTGCGAATTCCTAAATGTAATTAAGTTAAGTTTAGTTAATTTACATTTGTTGGGCTTGCTTGGCTTGTTGAGCGGCTTGGGCAGCTTGCTTTCCTGCTTGGGCGGCCTTTTGGGCAGCCTTTTGGGCTTGCTTGGCGGCCTTAGCAGAGCGGCTTGCTTGGGAGCCCTTGGCGGCCTTGACGGCACGTTGGGCAGCCTTGGTAACTTGCTTGGCAGCTTGCTTAGCTTGTTGGGCAGCTTGCTGGGCTTGTTGGGTAGCTTGACGCTTCATTGTTCTGGCTTTCTTTTGAGCCATCTTCTTAGCTCTAGTTCTTTGGGCTTGTCTTTGGGCACTTTTAGGTGACATCTTTTATATATTATCCTAACAAAAAAAATAAATTTTACTAAATAAAATTATAATTAAATAGTGAATATTAAATATTCGTTATTAAATATTAAACATTAATTGAGTAAATAAAAGTTTACCAAATTGTATCGGTGGACGCCCAATACATTTTGTCTCCCTTTTTAATATTATATAAACTCCTAAATAATTCTAAACGAGCCAATGGGCAATTAGTTCTATATTTATCCATAGGATGAGGATTCGTTTTTAATTGTGCCTTAATTGCTTTGTCGAATATTTTTTGTCTTGCTTGAATCGCAATATATGTGAAAAATGCGTGAAAAGATAACGCGCGAATCGGAACTTCATCATTATTTTTGTCTTGAAAATCTCTTAAATATTCAACGCAGATGGCTAACCCAGAAATATCTGCTAAATTTTCTCCTGTGCTTAATGTAGCGTCCATTTTTATACCATCATATGCGGCAAATGTTTCATATTGTTTAACAACATCTTTTACTTTTTTATTAAATTTGGCTCTGTCTGCTTTTGTCCACCAATTATATAGATTGCCTTTATAATCATATTGGCTACCCATATCGTCTAAACAATGAGACATTTCGTGACCCAATGTATATCCTATATGTGCCAAATTATATTCAATTCCCCTTTCATCTAAATCGATGAATGGTTTTTGTAGATATCCTAAAGGGATGTATATGGAATTTTCAGTTGGCGTATAATACGCATTTACTACATAAGATTGTTTTCCAATTAGTTTAAATTCTGACCAATCTATTACTGGAATATCTACTTCAGTTGATTTTCCATCCAACTCTATTAATTTTTTAGCTCTCCACATAGCTATTTTTCTTAAATTTTGATATGCTTCTTTATTATTATAATTTAAAATAGGGTCTTCTCGTAATATTTTTGGACTTCCAACTATAAGATTGATATGCTCTAGTTTTTGTAATGCGTATTTTTTTGTTTTAGGCGACAGCCATGTATTGTTTCTAATTTTTCTTTTGTATACAGTTAATAAATCTTCTGCCATATTTTTTACATAATCAATATGCTGTTGTTTTTTATTTCTTTCAATATACTCATTAGACAAAAAGGTATTAAAACAAAGGGATAGACCAAATATAGGATATATCTCTCTTGGCCAAGGAACAGGTTGACCGGTGACAAATTTTCCGTGAAATTCATAATAAATTAGACGCCATTCGCTGTGAAAACGAATAAGTTGTCTAAATATTATGTAAAGATAATATGTTCTCCATTTGGCTGTTTTCCAAGTATCATTTGCCATTAGTTTTTCCATAATACACTTTGTGTAGTTCAAGCTGCGACAAATAAATTTCTTTGGCGTAACTTTGTATCCAATATGTTTTACAAAATCGGCAAAATCAAGTCCACAAGTTTTTATTGATTCACTCGACTCTACTACATTGTATCCATCTTGGTCGTCTTTCTTTATCTTATAACAACCAAGTGCGTCTAATATATCGTATTCGGCATCCCAAACATCGCTAGCTAATAGTCCATGGTTTTTTCCAAGGCAAGCATCAAACATTTCGTTAATGTATTCAAGATATCTCCTTTTATATGTATTTTTGTATCTTACAGTGCTAACATCGTCAGTCTCGTCTTGGATATAAATCATATAATCGTATGCGGTTAATTGTGGAGCAGATATTGTGCTAATATATACAGTAGAATTTTTTTCATCTGGTAGCACAGACCAGACTAAAGGACAACCCCATGATATAATTTCGTTTTGATTAAGCTGACCAAACAAACTGTAAATAGAATTTTCAGCAATAACTTCGTCAATACGCTTTACAGCCCAATTTACATAAAATTGCGCAGCATCATTATCTAAATTATACAAGGATTCGTAAACTGCCTTAATGGCTTTAGATTTTGGTGTATCATTATTTTTTATGTATTCTTTTACAATATCCATTAATTCATAGTATACTTTCTCTTGTGTTATTCTAAAACTATCAATTTGGACATAATATTTTTGTTCCTTTTCGAGTTCTTTGCTTTTTTTCGCCATCCATTGATAATTTATATATGTGTAATAGTCGTTACGTGTTGTATAGCGAGATGGCGTAAATGGTGTTTTAAATATTTTGATTAGCTCTTTTTGAACACTGTTTTTTCCAGGCTTTAATCTATCCGAGAAATCTTTTTCGTATTGGTATTCAAATTGATTAAATGTATTTGCTGACTCACGACAATATACTTGTAATTCATTCTGTGTGGGTTTACATTTTTTTGTTTTGTTATGATTTGTGTTGTGTTGCCGTTTTGTTTTCATATATATATAATAAATAAATTAAAAATTGTGATATACATCTGACTAAACCAATAACTAAATCGATGTATTTGTATATTATTTAAGAGAATTTATTTTCAATCTTATTTAGTAAGTCTTCACTATAAACTAATTTACCAGACGGCTTATATGAATTTATTGGTGTATATTTTTTGCTATTTTTAATTTGCTGTAGGTTTTGATTATTTTGTTTAGAACCGTTATCTTCTTCATTATATTCATCAGAATCATTATCTTCTTCATTTTTATCTGTAATTTTTTCTCCATATTCATTTACAATAATGCCTGTTTTTTTCTTAATTTCATTTCTTACATAACTGGGCACCCAATGGTTCCAAGATATAAAAATAGTGTTTGGATGAAAATACCTTACTTGGAACCCATTTGTTTGTAGTGTATCCATAACATAGGCAATACAACCAGCTTGGTCATATCTAGGAACCCCAATTATAACCTCCGGAACAACAAACCAACAGAATTTTTCATTCACATTTTGTCTTGCTGTGGTTTTAATTCGGACGTGGATACGATTTAATATTTTTTTAAATAACTCTAATTTATTTACGTCATTTTGACGCTTTTTTTCGTAAAGGTCATCAATATTTATTTTTTCAGAAAATTCGTCGAAATTTTCAAGAGTAAATATATTTGCCATTTAAAAAGATAATAGAAAATAAAACAATGATTCGTATTCAAATAAATAAGTTACAAAAATAAGTTACAAAAATAAGTTACAAAAATAAGTTACAAATAAATAAATTATTTATCACGCAATACAAATAAAGCGAATTATAAATGCCTATTAAACATTTAATTATTGCTGGAGGTGGTCCTATTGGCCTACAATTTTTCGGAGCATTAGAACATTTGAATAAGGAAGGATTTTGGAAATTGGAGGATATTGAAACTATATATGCGACTTCAATAGGAACAATGCTTTCTGTATTTATTTCTCTAAACTATGATTGGGAAACGCTGAAAACATACATTGTTGGACGCCCATGGAACGATGTGTTTAAACTAAATGGGAAACAAATATTCGATGCTTTTTACAATAAAGGATTATTTTCAAAAAAGGTATTTGAAGCCACATTCAAACCATTATTGGAAGCAAAAGATTTGTCTCTCAGCGTCACATTAAAGGAATTCTATGAATACACAAAAATAGAATTCCATTTATACACATTTGAACAAAACACATTTACAACTGTTGATTTATCTTATAAAACGCATCCGGATTTATCTTTAATACAAGCAGTTATGATGTCTTGTGCTATACCAGGATTATTTATGCCTACTTGTATCGATGACTGTTGTTATATTGATGGTGGGGTTATGGCAAATTACCCGCTAAGCTACTGTTTAAATGATAATGGTGGAATAGAGAAACAGGAAGAAATGCTTGGTATAACATTTTTTCGAGATTATAGCAAACCTGATGCTTACAAAAATAATACAATAAAAGAAGATTCAAGTGTATTGGAGTTTGCCATTGGTTTTTTTATAAATGCCATGAATTACATATATAAAAATATAAAAAAGGACAAAATAATAAATCAAATTGAATGTAAAAATGACGAAAGGTTTTTAACAGTAGAGGTAATGAGAGAAGCTATCAATAATCAAGAAATGCGACAAATATGGATTCAACGTGGATACGAAGATGCGCGACTATTTTTAGAAAACGCTAAAAAATAATATATATTGTAAACCTACTTAAAGAGCTTTAAGCCCCCCAAAAATAATATATATTGTAAAACTACTTAAAGAACTGTGTGTAAAAATTGTTCCATAGTGGACTTGGTGGGTTTCGCATCGTATTCAATAATCTGATTATCCTTTAACAATTTTACTGTTGGATATCCTTCAATATTATATTTGTTCATTAGTTCCTCAGTTTCTGCGGATTCTGTTGTACAGTTATACTCAGTAAAAACAACAGTGTATCCATTAATATTTTTTCCTTCATATTGTGATTTTAAGTTTTCCCATTCGGGTTTCGCTGTTTTACAATGTGGACACCAATCCACAAAAAATAGCATCAAATTTGCCGTCTTATTGGAATTTTCGTTGTTCTCAAGGTTTTCTCTGTTTACATTGTAAAGAGTGCTATTTACAAAAAAATGATTATACATATAATATCCTAAAACTCCTACTAATATTACTGCTACAATACTCATCCAGTTTGATTTTAAAAATGCGAATGAATTTTGAGCCATAGAAGCAGCACTTGATTTCACACCATTTAGATTCTCCATTATATATAATAAAGAATAAATTACATTCAATATTAAACGAATATAAAGTTTATTTACTATTATTTATTAGTAAATAAAATAAATGTTAATACGTAATTCAGAAGGCAAACTACAAATTATTAATAGGAAGGAATGTAAGAATGAAACCGAGTATAACCATAAATTATATAAAGTTCGTTTAGATTATTCTCGCATATATAAAACAATTATCTTACACAATAATAATATTTTGCCACAATCGGATACAAATTCTAATAAAATTTATTCAAAATTGTAATCATAAGTATTAACAGGAAAATATTACACCTTTGGACATTTCCTAAGGCACTGCGTTTCGAAAACGCCGATTTTCTAAACCTTGTAATTCTTTAATTTTCGCTTTCTTGTTTTATTTTTCACATATACTGCATCTCTGTTATATGCTCCCTTAAAAATATTTTCATACTTTTCTTTGGGTATTCCTCGTATTACACTTGTTATATTTGCTTTTAACTTTTCGTGCGTTAATCCTTCTCCTTCCTCACTTTCTTTATACAATCGTGATTTCAACATACTAAAATAATTTTCAATGCTGTTCGTGAAATGTTGGTAAGGGACAGCGTATAATATTTTATTGCGTTTATTTACCAACTCTTTTATCCTTTCGTTTCTATGACTACTCGCATTATCTAAAATAATAAGTTTGTTTTTGTATTTATTTGTTATATGCGTTTCTAAAAACTCATATAATCTATCCGTATTTATTCCACTTTTTTCATATAATTCCCAACCTAAAACACCTTTGGTTGAAATCGCAAGTATTCCAGTATATTTCTTGAATACTTCTTGTGATTGTATTTTTATTACACAACGCTTTCCAATTTCATTATAACAATGGTTTCGTTTTTGTAATGACTTCACACTTGTTTCATCTATACAAATAATATCCTCTAATTTGTATTTCTTTACTTCTTCATAAACTCCTTTATTTTTTGGTTAATATCAATCTCTTTTCCAAATCTTTTTATTGGTTCATGTCGCACACGAGTAATTTTAAGTGTAATATTATTATCTTTGATCACTCTACCCAAATGCCTTCGTGAAATATCGAATGAAGAGTATTTTTCTTTTACTTTTACAAGTAAATCTTCCATAGTGATTGTTTTATTTTTCTTAATTTCTTCCAGTATATATTTCACTTCATTTTTACCAATCTTATATGCTATTGGCGTTCTATTGTGTCGTTTAATTTCTCCGTCTTTTTTGTATTTGTCTACCCAACGCATTAAACTTCGTGCAGAACATTTGAATATTTTACAAACTTCTTCTTGTGATTTGTCTTCGGTTAAGTAATAATCAACCGCAAATAATTTATAATCTTCGCTTTTATGATTAGGCATTACTTATATAAATATTGTAAATAAATTAAGATGTGCATAATACAAAATAATCTGACGTTAAATGTGGAATTGATACAAGTATTTCACTATTTCTTTCAATTGGTTCATTATCAAATGGTTCTTCAGGCATTGCAGCAATTGGAAATAATACTGCTTGACTTGAAAATAAATTATACCATATTTTTTCATCAGGTTTTACATTTTTTATAATTTTCCTATTATTATCAATAATTTCTAAATATTTAGATAATGTTTTTTTAGAATTATTTATAATAGAATTTTCTATACCATACCATACGCTGTGTTTAAATATATTCCTAATCTCACTTGAAAATACAAATGTTCTATCAGGATCAACTCTAATAAAAACTCTTGGTTTTGTTCCTATTAGCCCTTCTCCATATGAACTAATTATTTCTGTTTTTACTGATGTATAATCAATATCTCTTGAATAATAAGGTGCTCTAAAAAAAATATATGGATGTATTTTACTTCTACCAAAATTTATACCTTCTTCTTGAAGTTGTTTTCCTGTTTTTAATCCCAAACTACATAAACTATCCATTCCTGCCGGTTGCGTAAAATGCGTCCATACTATTATTCCTTTTTTAACCTCTGGTTTTAATATACACACTAAATCATCTTGATACATAATATCACTTTCTTCTATTGGCTCTCCTGCTCCACCAATCATTTTTTTATTTTTTCTTGTTTTATTTTTTTTATTATATTCTTCTTGCGATATTCTTTTTTTTTCACCATTTTTTTTTAATTTGTAAAAATAACCCTTTTTACTTTTTAAGTATTCAACCATTTTATTATATATATATATTAGAAAAATATTAGAAAAATCGGCGTTTTCGAAACGCAGTGCCTTAGGAAATGTCCAAAGGTGTAAATATATAGCTATAGACAATATTTGTTTTCACTGTATTCCAGTCACCTGACCAAATATTAATATTAAAATCATTCACAAATTTATTGGTTTGAAACATATTGTAATAAATAGTGTATCCTAAAAGCACCATTATAATTACTTTTCCACAAAATGCTGGATAATAAAATGAATTTATTGGCGACAATACAAATAAAATAACTAAAAATATTATGATACCTACTAGAATGGTAACATTTTGAGTTATCAGCGGCATTGTATCCATATCTGTATCCATATATACCTTATAATAATACAATTTTTTATTAGGTTATTTTCAAGTTATAACTGTTATGTAAATATTTTAGACTAATTTATTTTATTACTTAATATTATGAGCTCTACTAGTAAAAATAAGAAACATAATATTAAGAACAAGAGCACAAGAAAAGCACGTGTTTTTAAAAAGGGGGATTTTTATTCCGGAGATGGAATGGTTACCAAAATTTGGGGTCCGGCATTTTGGCACACATTACACACCATAAGTTTTAATTATCCAGTAAATCCCACTGAAGAAGATAAAAAGCATTATCGAGACTATGTTTTGTCTCTCCAATATGTGTTGCCGTGTAAATATTGTCGACAAAACTTAAAAACAAATTTGAAACAATTACCATTAAATATGTGTCATATGAAAAATCGAGATAGTTTTTCAAGATATATGTATCAATTACATGAATTGGTTAATAAAATGCTGAAAAAGAAATCTGGTTTATCTTATTGTGATGTTAGAGAAAGATATGAACACTTCAGAGCCAGATGTACTGAAGAAAAACCAGTAATTTTCAAATTCAACAAAACAAAAAATAAATCAAGAAAAAATAGCAAGGAGAAAGGATGTACTGAACCATTATATGGTAAGAAATCAAAATGTATTATTAAAATTGTTCCACAGGATGTAAATGAACAGACAATGCAAATAGATAAAAAGTGTATTAAAACCCGTGAATAATTTACATACCGAATGTGCTAAAGCCATTTAAGACTGGAACAGGCATGCTGCTAGGATTGAACGCATTATAATTTGGCACCTTTTTACAATCAAAACTGGGTTCTGGGCAACGAGCACAAGGAGCACAGGGAGGACATTTAGACACATCAAATGTTCCATTAGAATCATTTCCTCCTTTTACAATGGGGGGAGGGCATGCTGGACACACAGGTGGAATAACCTGGGATTTTAAAATATATAAATCTTCATGACCTGATGGAATCTCACTTTTTGGAATTCCAGCTGGAAGCGACTTTAAGTAAACATTTGGGTCATATTTCAAAGCTGGTTGACCTGTTACCGTTTCTGGATTGGTTTTATTTTTGTCATCTGTGCTTTTGTCAACAAAAGTTTCCATAATTCTATTACTAAATGTATTCATATTAGTTTCAGTGTATAATGCTTTGTTTCCAGCAGCAGTAGTAACTTCGATAGCGGATTTACCATCACTTCCTGTTATTATCTTAGCAGAGCTGTTATTCGGACCATAATAAGCACGTTTATTCAAATTGTTATCAATGTAATAAATATCAGTAGCTCCATTTTTGTTTGTAATTACTAGCGTATTATTATTTCCTGTATCAACGATTCTAGCAGTAGCTCCATTTGGTCCGTAATATATAGAAGCATATGAGCTACCAGTGTAATGATTATAGTTATCATAATAGCTAGATGAACTAGGTGCTGGCATAGTTGTAGAGGGGGGTGTGGGTTTTACAAGGTTTGTAAAGACAGTTTTAGTTTGTTTATCGGAACTTGTAACAGTTATTTTTGTCAAGTCGTCTGAGATTTTTGCGGTTTTTCCACTAGGATGGTAAAAAATACCGCTAATATCGCCGACAGAAGTAATATATTCTGTTATAATATTGTCCTTTTCAGTAACCTTAATAGTTCGGGAACCATTTGGATTGTTCATAACAATGGCAGTAGAATTATCATCTGCTTTGAAAGTATTTTGGTCGAGGTTATCAAAATTTTCAAAATACTTACAGCTACCTAAATACGTACATAAAATAAGTGCTAATAATAATATTACAAAAAAGATTATAAAGTTCGTTTTTGTTGTGTCCATTGTATAATTTATATTGTGAAAAAAGTTTATATCAATAAAAGATTAAAATTAAAAATATAATTGATTTGTTTATTTACAGATTATTAAATGTATAGTTCATATAAAATGGCTAATAAAGCGTCTAATAGTAAATATATAAGTGTCCAAATTATTGATGATTCAGACAATAGCTCTGATAGTGAAATCGAAGTTGGATTTGAAAATGAAAATGAGAATATAAATGAAATAATTGAAAATAAGAAGACAATGGTTGTCGAAACAGTAGAAACAAAAGCGACACCTGTATTAGTTTCTGATAAGGAAAAAGAAAAAAGAAAAAGAGGTGTAAAAAAGGAACCAAATGTAAAGGAACCAAAAGTAAAGGAACCAAAAGTAAAAGAACCAAAAGTAAAAGAACCAAAGGTAAAGGAACCAAAGGTAAAGGAACCAAAGGTAAAAGAACCAAAGGTAAAGGAACCAAAGGTAAAAGAAGAAACTCCGCTTGTAATACCAGAATGTTTATTAAGTAAATACTATAACTCAGAGCCACATATTATAGAAATAGGAGCAGATGAAGCAGGACGCGGACCGATGTTTGGAAGAGTATATAGCGGTGCTGTAGTTTTACCTAAAGATGATAGTTTCGACCATTATAAAATGAAAGATAGTAAAAAGTTCACATCAAAAAATTCGAAAAAAATAAATGAAGTTGCTGAATACATAAAACAACACGCATTAGCTTGGGCTGTTTGTTATGAAGACGAGAGAGTTATAGATGAGATAAATATATTACAAGCAACACAATCAGCAATGCATAAAGCAATAAAAGCGGTAGTAAATCAGTTATCGACGACAAATAAGATACCAAATCAAGATTATAATAATCTGTTTTTGTTAATAGATGGAAATTATTTTAAACCATTGTCAATAACAGATGATACAAATGTATTTGATAATACCAATACAAGTTCAGTTAAAAAATTTTATAAAATAAACAAAATAAATAGTGGTCAAAGTTTACAATATCGAACAATCGAAGGCGGTGATAACAAATATACAGCAATTGCTGCGGCATCTATTTTGGCAAAAGTAGAACGCGATAAATATATTGACGAACTTTGCTTAGAAAATCCAGACTTAATAGAGAAATATGGATTAGACTCAAATAAAGGATATGGTTCTAAAAAACACATGGACGGCATAAAACAATATGGTATTAGTAAATGGCATAGAAGAAGTTTTGGAATTTGTAAGGATTATGCTTAGCCAAGACTCTCAAAATGTTCCAGAAAGTTAATTACTTTATATTTTTATAAAAATGACGTTATTCAAAATGATGATAACATGGATATGACAGATTATTAATTTTACAAAATATAAAATAATTTATTTACTTTATATTTTACCTATTTTTTAAGCAGAACACATTTCACATATTTCTTCTTTTTCATCATTTTTTTGAACCTTTTCAGGCTCTATCGTAAATTGTTGTGCCTGATGTTTCGCCTTTCTTCGTAAATAATAGATACCTGTTTTTAATCCTTTTGTCCATCCGTAAAAATACATGGAAGTCAATTTGTTGTATACTGGGTCTTCCATCCACAAATTTAAACTCTGACTTTGACAAATAAACGCCCCTCTATCTGCTGCCATGTCAATCAACTGCTTCATCGGAATTTCCCAAACAATCTTATACTTATTACGCATATGTTCCGACAAATTTGTTAGCTGTTGGATTGACCCTTTATTCGCTATTATATTATTTTTTACTTGCTCATTCCATAATCCCATTTCAATTAACTCTCTTACCAAATATTTATTTACTACAACAAATTCACCTGCTAATGTTCCACGACTATAAATATTACTTGTCAATGGTTCAAAACATTCATTAAAACCTAAAATTTGTGACGTTGATGCGGTCGGCATCGGAGCAACTAATAATGAATTACGTATTCCATGGTTTACAATAGATTCTTTTAACTTGTCCCAGTCATAACGACCAGGTGTTGGTGTGACCTCCCACATATCGTATTGTAATATACCTTGTGACGCAGGAGAACCAATAAACGAACTATATGAACCACAATGAGCTTCGTCTAGCTTCTCAATTTCCTCTTTTACAAATCCGCTCTCGGATAAATCAAAAAACTCCATATTGGTTAATCCTTTTAAAAACGCAAAATCCTTTTGCCCTAATTGTTTTCGTTCAATCGCAATTTCATTACTTTTCTCTAATGATGCGTGATAAATAGTCTCAAAAATTAGTCTATTTATTTTAATTGCTTCTTCAGAATGAAAAGGAATATCCATTAAAATGAAAGTGTCTGCTAATCCTTGAACACCGATTCCAATAGGCCTATGTCTAAAATTACTTCTTCGTGTTTTTTCAGTTGGATAAAAATTTATATCTATCACCTTGTTTAAATTATTTACAATTACTTTCGTGACATAATGTAATTTTTCGTAATTAAATTCTTTTGTCGCAGCATTTACAAAAGATGGTAGTCCAATTGATGCTAAATTACATACAGCCGTCTCATTTTCATCCGAATATTCATTTATCTCAACACAAAGGTTTGAACTTTTTATAGTTCCCAAATTTTTCTGATTTGATTTTCTGTTAATTGCGTCTTTATACAAAAGATATGGTGTTCCCGTCTCCATTTGTGCGTCCAAAATAGCAAACCACAAATCACGAGCCGGAACTACCTTGCGCGCCTTTCCTTCGGATTCATATTTTGTATATAGGTCAACAAATTCTTGACCATACACATCAGACAACCCTGGACATTCGTGTGGGCAAAATAGTGACCACATTCCATTCTTCTCTTTTACTCTTTCCATAAATAAATCCGAAATCCATAAAGCATAAAATAAATCTCGTGCTTTCATTTCTTCATCTCCGTGATTCTTTTTTAGTTCTAAGAAATCGAAAATATCTGGATGCCAAGGTTCTAGATAAATAGCAAAAGAACCATTACGTTTGCCTGATTGATTCACGTATCGAGCTGTATTATTAAAAACTCTTAACATAGGAATTAGACCGTCCGTTTTGCCATTTGTTCCCTTGATATGCGAGTCTTTTGCCCTAATATTATGAATATGTAACCCAATTCCACCTGAATATTTTGATATTAAAGCACAGTCTCTTAACGTATTATAAATACCATCAATACTGTCGTCTTCCATAGCAATTAAATAACAACTAGATAATTGTGGTCTTGGTGTCCCGGCATTAAATAAGGTTGGAGTAGCATGAGTGAAATATTTAAGCGACATCAAATTATATGTCTCTTTTACTAATTCTAAATTCTCGCTTCTTAGTTTGTCGCCGTGAATGCCAATGGCTACGCGCATCCACATATGTTGTGGTCTCTCTACAATTTTCTTACCAATTCTAAATAAATAAGCTCGTTCTAGCGTTTTGAAACCAAAAAAATCAAACAAATAGTCTCTATTATGGTCTATGATTTCTCTTATCTCGGTGGCATAATGTTGCGTAAAATTCCATAGGTTTTGAGAAATTAGAGGATATTCTTTCCCGTGAACGTCTCTAAAATCGTATAGATTCTTCATCACAATATAAAAATCAGCATCCGTATTTTTATGATGATTTGAAACGACAATTCTAGCAGCTAATGTTCCATAATCAGGGTTTTGGGTAGATAATGAAGCACATTGTTCAGAAGCAAGCTCATCAATTTTGGTGGTGTGAATTGTATCATATAATTGGTCAATTACTTTCATAGCAAGGGATGAATAATTAATATTAATATTGGCCTCTTGACCTAATGTTTTTATACGATTTAGAATCTTATCGAAAGCAATCTCTTCTAATTCTCCATTACGTTTTGTAACTCTCATATTATTCTCTAGTGATAGGGATTTTTGTGACATTTGTTTATAGTTATATTTGTTTAATTATTTCTAAGTTTATTTTTTACGTTTATTTATTAAATTGTTATAGACAATAAATAGTATATTATTTTACAAATTATATATAATATTATATTATATATAATATGAAGGCAAATATGATAAAAGGGTTTTTGTTTTTGTTAATTATATTAGTAGCAGCATTGGCTTTAGCTCCGTTTTATAACGGAATCGAAGGATATGAAAATAAGAGTCAAGTAGCCTTATTACCAGGCACGTATCCAATTACAGTTGACAAACCTATATTAGACACTTTTCCATTAACCAATATAAAAAATGCTTGGGATAATTATGATTTTACATATTCAAATTACCCTATTTTTAGCTTAGGTTCTTATGCTCAAATAACAAATAACCAGAAATACGTTAAAAATCCAGATGACGGAAGCTGTACACCTGCTATTTTCTGTAATTTATTATATAAAGATGTTGACCTTAAAAAAGAACATAAAACAAATGTCACAACTGCGTTGAAACCAGCTACAGAGGGTCCTGGTGCCAGAGTTAACTATTATAGAAGCGAACCTAATAATCTCTTTTTCTCTATTCCCACTAATGAAAATATTTTATACTAAATGTCTAATTTGTCAAGTATATTCGGGTCAATAGTTATCTCAGGGACAGGTACCATTATATTTGCTACTTTTTGTGTAGTTTCTACTGTAGATACATTCTTTACGATAGTAATCTTTCCACTGTCTTTATTAAATTGTAATAAACAGCCACCGCTAGGTTTCGTCATTAGCTGAAACGCATTTTCAACCTTTGTTTTACGATTTGGTGCTCGATGTTCAAATCCTGAAACACGCTCTTTTTTTACAGTTTCCCACAATTCAAATAATTCATGAATATTATCTTTAAACCATTGACGATTCCTACAAACCAAGACACAACTCAAGTAGTCCAATTTCCAATAATAATCTTTAATCCATGTATA
>Ga0172372_10005445_pt1 | contig 17706 bp, 17 predicted proteins | sample LakKiv5m_2_FD_114544 | JGI IMG/M metagenome (GOLD analysis project Ga0172372, IMG submission 114544) | Freshwater microbial communities from Kabuno Bay, South-Kivu, Congo - kab_092012_9.5m | ecosystem: Environmental > Aquatic > Freshwater > Lake | place: Democratic Republic of the Congo...
ATCCGCGATTTTTTCCGAAATCCCGGGCTTGGCACTCTGCCGATATTACCCTTTCCGTATCCCGACCTTCTTCACGGCCTTTCGCATCCGCTCGACGATACGCTCGAGATCGACTGTCTTTCCCTTCGTCAACGTGGAAAGTTTCGGGTCGAGAACCTTCACGTCGCGGAACTCCTGAAGATAATACGCCTCCGCTCCCCCGATAAGCTCCGCGATGCCGTCGAAATCCCCTTCCGTATGGATGCCGGGCACGACCGTCGTCCGAAACTCGTACGGGATGCCGCTTTTCATGATAAGACCGATGCTTTTCCGTATATTCTCCATGGAAACGGGATTGCCGACCGTTTCGGCGTATCGGTCCGCCCCGTTCTTGATATCCATCGCGACGTAGTCCGCAAGTCCTTCACGGAACACCTCTTCCAGGATTTCGGGCCGCATCCCGTTCGAATCAAGCTTCACCGAAAATCCCATGCCCTTGATCCGCCGCATGAACGGGACGATGTCCCGTTGTATGGTCGGCTCGCCGCCGGTGATGCAGACACCGTCCAGGATGCCTCTCCGTTTCTCCAGGAATTCGAAAAATTCCCTGTCACGACCGCGGAACAACGTGAGCGTTTCCGGTGAAAGCTCGACCAGTTCCGGATTATGACAGAACGGGCATCGGAAATTGCATCCGACGGTGAATACGGTCGTGGCGATTTTTCCCGGATAGTCGATCAGGGTCATCTTTTGGAATCCGGCAAGCATCATAAGCGTTCGGAGACCGCAACGGACGAAGGAAAAACGATCCCCCGTCCGTCAAAAGTCGGCTTTTTTCAGGAATCTCAGCAATCGCAGGCCATCGTGGATGCGAACGTCATGCGGTCCTGGAATTCCTGACGCTTCGCCTTGTTCCACTGCTTGATGGGGCGGATATACCCCACGATCCGCGAATACACCTCGGCTTCCTGGAAATTCCGGAGAACGGGGTCGGCCGTATGGCACGCCTCGCACTTCACGAACGACTTCCCGTTCGCCTCGTACGGCATATACTTCCCGCCCTTCCCGATCTCCGCCCCGCAGTCATGACAGATGTGCTTCTGCATATGTTTATGTTGGCTACTTATTATTGAATTATTTACTTTACATCTTGAATCGATTCCCCCGTCCCCGTTCGATGTTATCTGTTATCTGACTACTATTACTCCGCAATCGAATATTCGCTCACTCCGGCGTCCGCGACGCACTGCGGACAGACATGATGTTCTCCCGCGATATATCCATGAACCGGACAGACACTGAAGGTCGGGGTAAGGGTAAAATACGGGAGCCGATACTTCTCGGCGATACGCCGGACCAGGTTCTTCGTCGCGTCCACGTCCCAGATCCGCTCGCCGAGGAATCCGTGAAGCACCGTCCCGCCGGTATATTTCGTCTGAAGCCTGTCCTGCAGGTCGAGCGCCTCGAATATATCATCCGTAAATCCGACCGGGAGCTGTGAGGAGTTGGTATAGTACGGCTGGGCACCGTGTTTCCGGACCGCCTCGTCGTTCGCGAAGACGATATCCTTGTACTTTTCGCGATCGATTGCCGCCAAACGGTGCGAGGTCCCCTCCCCCGGCGTCGCCTCGAGGTTGTAAAGGCTTCCGGTCTCCTTCTGGTATCCGATGATCCGCTTACGCATGCGCTCGAGCACCTTTTCCGCGAACGCCTGACCCTTCTTGGTGGTGATATCGGTACCGAGCAGGTTCACGATCGCCTCGTTCATGCCGATAAGGCCGATGGTCGAAAAGTGATTGGCCCAATACTGGCCGCGACGCGCCTTGATCGGGGAAAGATAGAACCGGGTATACGGATACAATCCGCGATCGGTCAGCTGTTCGACCAATTTCCGCTTGATCTCAAGGCTTTCCTTCGCGATATCCATGTATTTCTCGAGTCGGGCGAAGAACTCCTTCTCATCGTTGGCGAGATAGCCGATCCGAGGCATGTTGATGGTCGCCACGCCGACCGATCCCGTGAGCGGAGCCGCGCCGAAGAGCCCGCCGCCGCGCTTATGAAGTTCGCGGTTGTCGAGCCGGAGCCGACAGCACATCGAACGGGCGTCCTCCGGATCCATATCGGAATTCACGAAGTTGGCGAAATACGGGATACCGTATTTGGCGGTCATTTCCCAGATCGGACGGAACCGGTCGTCTTCCCAGTCGAAGTCCTTGGTGATGTTGTAGGTCGGAATCGGGAACGTGAAGACGCGACCGCTCGAATCCCCTTCCATCATGACTTCCGCGAACGCGCGGTTGATCATGTTCATCTCCTCCTGAAAATCGCCGTAGGTATCGTTTTTCGGCTCACCGCCGACGATGACCGCCTGGTGGGCGAGCGCCTTCGGAGCCGTGATATCGAGCGTGATGTTCGAGAACGGGGTCTGGAAGCCGACCCGGGTCGAGACGTTCATATTGAAGACGAACGACTGGATCTCCTGCTTCACCTGCCTGTAAGACAGCTTGTCGTAACGGATGAACGGGGCGAGCAGCGTATCGAAGTTCGAGAACGCCTGCGCGCCGGCCACCTCGCCCTGAAGCGTGTAGATGAAATTGACCATCTGTCCCAGGAGCGAACTGAAGTGCTTCGCCGGCCCGGAAGAGATTTTCCCGGGAACGCCGGTGAACCCCCGGCGGATAAGGTCGTGCAGGTCCCAACCGCAACAATAGGCCGAGATGAGCTGGAGATCGTGAAGATGGACATCACCGCCGTCATGAGCCTTCCGGATCTCGGCCGGATACACGCGGTTCATCCAGTAGCGGGAACTGACGATGGAAGCGATGTAGTTGTTGAGTCCCTGGAGGGAATACGCCATATTGGCATTCTCCTTGACCCGCCAATCCATCTCCCGGAGATACTTGTCCACGAGATCGGACGAATCGTCGAGGGATTTCTCGAGCTCGCGGAGCTTGCGCCGTTCCTCCCGGTACAGGATATACGCCTTCGCGGTCTCCTCGAAATCGAGGATCATGAGCACCCGCTCCACCATATCCTGCACGTCCTCGACCGACGGCATGAGCCCCTTCCTGAAATCCTTCCGGAGAAGGCTCACCGTCTTCGCGGCGACCTTCTTCGCTTCGGACACGCTTCCCTCTCCGGTCGTCTCAAGCGCCTTGGCCACGGCCGCGACGATCTTCCCCTCCTCGAACGCCACGGTCCGCCCGTCACGCTTCACGATCTTGCCGAATCCCGTTCCGGAAACCGCCCGCTTCCCGGTCTTCTTCGCGGCGCTTTTCGTGACCGGCGCCCCCTTCGCCACCTTGGATACTTTCCCCTTTCCCCTGGTCGTTCCCACTTGAGCCATATGCCGTTTTATTGTCTTATTATCTGTTTTTTCAACTATATGTTGTGGTTGCAGGAGAAATAATAGCACAAGGCAAAAAACCGTGCAACTGTCGCTCCACTCAGCCATTTTTCGTCCGGAGTCGCCTCGACGGAATCCCGGAGACCCGGTCCGACCATACGAAAACCGGTCCGACCCAGGGTCGGACCGGCTCCAAATTTCCTCATCCTTATCGGCTGCTCTCGATTCCCGCGACCCGTTCGATCTTCCTGGAATACAGGTCCACATTGCCGATCCACCGGTTCACGTCGCCTTGGGAATGCCCGGCGCACGAGGAGCCGCATTTCCAGACGATAAGTTCCCTCGGGGTGTCGAGCGAGAGTCCATGCACGAGGTAATCAAGTCTCGAACCGACGGCCGCGACCGCCTCTTTCGGGCTTCCGAAACACGAATATCCGCTCTTGGTGACATTGTCGCCGCTTCCACGGAATCCCCAATAGTTATAACAGGTCTGCCCGGCCGAATTCTTCGGGGAATACTTTCCCCAGTTCGACTCATGCTTCGCTATGGAAACGAGGTATTTCGCCGTCTCCGGATCCTGCTTCGCGATATACGGCACCATCTCCGCGATCGGACTCCCTTCGACCATTTTTCCGACCTCTCGTTCGAATTTCGTCTTCACGTGAGGCGTCGGGGCGGCCGGGACGACCGAATCCATATCGTATGAAAACCCGGCCGAAGCCGCGGAAATAAGCAGGGCGAAGAACCCGACGGAAACCAGAAGCACGGAAAGATACAGCGTACTTTCGCCTGTTTTCATTGTCCGTTCAGATTGTTTCCCGGCAATCCGGGAAGAGTGTTTCTTGTCCATACCCAGGCGTTTCGTCTTTGTTTTTTCTTTTCTTTCGGGCTTTTTTCCCGAATTTCCATATAAAAAGACCGGGGCACCCGGTCTTCCCACTCATATTCGTCTACGGATAGTATAGCATATCGGAAGAGGAAAATCAAGAACGAATCAGTCGGTAATCGGCAAAAGACGGAAGCTGACTCAACGATGCGACGAAAAAACTTTTCGCCGGCAAAGCGCGACATCGTCCCGCCTTGAAAAAGCCGCCCCGGTACCATACAGTGGAGACATGAATCGAAACCTTTTTTGGAAAATATCGCGGATCGGTTTTCTCTTCGCGGCAGGCATCGTATCGATCGGGGCGGCGGCATATTCCGCCCCCGATATTTTCCGTCTTCCCGAGGGACGTCCCGGATGCGAGACTCCCATCCATTGGCGCCTGGACAATGTCGATTCGCGTTTCCCGCTGAATCGGAAAGCGTTTCTTCGGACCGCGATCGAAGCGGAAGCCGTCTGGGAGAAGCCGACCGGGAAAGATCTCTTCGTATACGATCCGGACGCCTCGTTCGTCGTGACGACCGTATTCGACGAACGGCAGAAGATGACCTACGATACGCGCGATCTTCAGGGAAAAATCGATCAGTATCAGAAAGATACGGGGACCCTTAAAAACACCTACGACGACCTCCGCACCGGCTTCGAACGGGACCAGGCGACCCTGAATATTCGGGTCCGGACCTTCAAGAAGCGGATGGCCGCATACGACGATGCCGTTAGCCGGGCAAACGCCGCCGGGGGCGCCATGCCGGACGAATACGCTTCCCTGGAGAAGGAACGGAGAGCGCTCGGCGACGAAAGGGATTCCATAAACAAGGAATTGGAGCGGCTGAACGCCGTGGCGGACAAGGTGAACGCGACCGCCGGGAAAATCAACTCCGAAACGGCGACCGTCCGGAAAAATCTCTCGGACTACCGGCAAAAATACGGCGAACCGCAGCCCTTCGTCCAGGGACTCTACGAATCTCCACTCCGATCGATCACCGTCTACCAGTTCGAAGGAAAGGAAGATCTCCGGCTTGTTCTCGCACATGAGTTCGGTCACGCGCTTGGCATCGGGGAACACGTTCCGGACAACCAGGAGGCCGTCATGTACGCCATGATGGGTGGACAGGATCTGGAACACCCCTCACTCACCAAGGACGACATCGTCGCCTACGGACAGGCCTGCGCCGCCCGAACCGGGTCCGTACACGACGCGCTCGTTTCCTATCTGGTCACGACCCCGTGGAAAGACATGCGCCTCTCGGATTTTCTCGTCATCCTTTCCCGCTGACGAGGAAAAGAAATCTTGCCCGGAACCCTTGTACGGGGTACAGTTGAAAAACCGTCATCCTTTCCTCATCTTTTCTTATGAATACGAAAAATCACCCGGTCGCCCTCATTATCCTCGACGGTTGGGGATACCGCGAAGAAACCGGAAACAACGCCATAGCGACCGCAAACACCCCCTTCTTCGACTCGCTCCTCCGGAGTTTCCCGCATTCCCTCCTCGACGCGAGCGAAGGAAGCGTCGGGTTGCCGGACGGCCAGATGGGCAACAGCGAGGTGGGTCACATGACCATCGGCGCGGGAGCCGTGATCGATACGGACCTCGTCCGCATCTCGAAAGCGGCGGTCGGAAACGAATTTCTTCGGAACACCGCGTTCGGAACCCTGTTCACGCACGTACTCAAACATGACTCCGTCCTTCATGTGAAGGGCCTGCTTTCGGACGGCGGGATTCACAGCCACATGGACCATCTTTCGGCGTTCCTCGAGGCGGCAAAAGCGGCAGGCATAACGAAAATCGCCATCCACGCCTTCACGGACGGACGCGATACCGGACCGCAAAGCGGGGCCTCCTATCTCCGAAATCTCGAGGAAATCATCGACGACCTCGGGATCGGCTTCATCGCCACCGCTTCCGGGCGGTTCTATGCCATGGACCGGGACAAGAACTGGGACCGGATCGGTAAAGCCGAGCGGGCCATCTTTCACGGCGATGCCGACAGGACCGTCCAAAACCGGCGTCCTTCCGAAATGCTCTCGGAACTCTATGCGGAAGGCGTCATGGACGAACACCTCGAGCCGGTCGTTTTCCTCGATGAGAACGGGGAAGCCTATCCCGTACGCGAGAACGACGGGATACTGTTCTTCAACTTCCGTTCGGACCGGTCGCGCCAGCTCTCGACCCGCATCGTGGAGCATGCCAAGGAAAAAAACCTGTGTTTCGTGACATTGACGCAATACGACGAGGCGCTTCCCGCGATCGTCGCCTTTCCGCCGTCACTTCCGGCAACCACGCTCGGACACGAGATCGCGAAAGCGGGACTCCGCCAGACACACGTCGCCGAAACCGAAAAATACGCCCATTCGACCTATTTCCTCAACGGCGGGCACGAACTCCCCTGCGAGGGAGAGGAGGATATCCTTGTCGAAAGCCGCAAGGACGTCCGCACGCACGACGAGGCGCCGGAAATGCGGGCACGCGAGATCGCCGATCGGGCCATCGACACGCTCGGACGCGGAACGGACTTCCTCTTCATCAACTTCGCCAACGCGGACATGGTCGGGCACACGGGAAACGTCCCGAAAATCATCGAGGCCGTCGAATGCCTCGACCGCGAGCTCCGGCGCGTCGTGGAGGCGGTTTCCGAAAAGGGCGGCATCGCCGTCATCACCGCGGATCACGGAAACGCGGAGCTCAACATCGACCCGGAAACCGGCGATATCCATACCGCGCACACGACGAATCCGGTCCCCTTCATCGTGACCGCTCCGGGAACCGTGAATCCGGGAGGCCTTTCCGATATCGCACCGACCGTCCTTTCCCTCCTCGGACTCCCCGTCCCGGAAGCCATGACGGGAAAGATGCTCTTTTCCTGATTCTTCGGAAAAACGACAAGAAATGCCTTTTGAAAACATTCTCGCGTAAATATCGTATGAACGCGACGGCCCCTAAGAAAACGGACGAACCCTCCGAGAGGCTCGGGATGCTCATGAACGGATCCGGATACCGGGAGAAAACCGACGCCGAAGTGATAGAGCTCGCGAAAAAAACCGCGGACTTTTTCGGAGTACTCATGGAACGGTACGAGGAGGCGTTACTCCGATATATCCGTCGCATCTCGTCCTTCGATCGCGACGATGCCGAGGACATCCTTCAGGAGGCGTTCATCAAGGCGTACCGCAATCTCAATGATTTCGACCATGATTCGAAATTCTCGAGCTGGATGTATCGCATCGTCCACAACCAGACGATAGATACGGCGAGAAAACGGAAGCTTCGCGTCACCGTTTCGATCGACGAACACGAACTCGTCCATATCCTTCAGGCAACTACGGACATCGAAGGTGAAACGGCGAGAAAAGACGACCTTTCCCTGATAAGCGAAGCCATCCGTTCCCTTCCCGAGACGTACCGGGAAGCGCTCATCCTGCGATTCCTCGAAGAAAAGTCCTACGAGGAAATCATGGACATCCTCCATCTTCCGAAAGGGACCGTGGCGACCCTCATCAGCCGGGGGAGAAAAATCCTCCACGGGCACCTGGAAAAATCCGGAATCGAACGATAATCGAACCCCTATGAATGACAGGAAGCCCGGCGCGATTGCCGAAAAAATACTCGGGAAAATCAAGGACGAGGGTATCCGTCCGGAGGCCTCGTGGAAGTTTGCGCTCCGGAAAACGCTCCTGTGGACCGGGATCGCGCTCGCCGGGGGTTTCGCGGCGATTTCCCTCTCCCTCATCATCTTCTCGCTCTTCTCGATCGATCAGGACATATTCGGATTTGCGCCGAAAAGACTCTTCTCGCCCGCCGTCTTCCGGTCGCTCCCCCTCCTCTGGATAGGATCGCTTCTGGCATTCGTGACACTCGCCGTCTTCGAATACCGCGAAACGGGACACGGGTATCGGCACAGGCCGCTCTTCGTGGCGCTCACGACATTTCTCATCGTTTTCGGAGTCGGCTCCATCCTTCACCTTCTCCGGGTCGGCGAACAATCCGACATGGCGCTCCGAAAAGCGATCCCCCGATACGATCAGTCCGTCCGTCCGCGGGAAGAATTCTGGAGCCATCCGGAAGAAGGATTCGCCATGGGAACGATCTCGGAAGTCACGAGTTCCGGATTCCTCATGAACACGCCGGTCAGGAATGGTCTCATCATCCGCGTCGGAGAAGACACTCTCATCAGACCGTCCGCAAAAGTCTCGAAAGATTCCGAGGTACGGGTCATCGGCGACCAGGAACGGGATGGCAGCATAGACGCGGAAGAAATCCTTCCGGCCATGCCTCCCCGACTCCGGGACGGAGAGAAGGGACGAGAGACTCACGACAATCGTCCGCCTCCGACCCGGCATCCTGAAAAAGCGGAAGAGGACCGGGAATCCGAAGACTAGGCGGAGGCAAAAGTTACGGAAAATGAAAACCGACCCCGAGGGCCGGTTTTTCTCTTTCAATCCCCATTTTCCCGATTTCCGGAATCACATCGTAAGCCGCAGGGCATATTGGACGAACAGTCCGGCGACAACGCTTGTCCCGAACAGTATCGAGACGATCCTGACCGCTTCCAGCTTGTCTTTCTCCTCTTTGAAAAGGATCAGTATCCCCAACCCCCCGCTGGCGCACAGGCCGGCGATCGCCGAACCGTACGTGAGTATGCCCCGCAGATACAATTCGGTTATACCGACCGAGACCGCGCAGTTCGGGATAAGACCGAACAACGCCGCCAGAAACGGCTGGAAGAATCCGTTACTCAGGAAAATTCTCGCCAAAACCTCGTCACCGAGCTCGAAAAAGGCGAGGTTTATCGCGAATGTGACCATGAATATGAACAGGAAGATTTTTGCGGCATGACCGAGAGGATGCAGGAAGATCCTTTTCACGTCGGATTCCTTTTCCGAGACCCCGACATGGTGACCGCAACAGGCATTTTCCTGCAACACGTCACAGTGGGCATGCTTCGGATCGTCGTGCCCATGATTGTACGCCTCGGCATGGGCAAGCGTCCTGTCCCTGTTCTTCCGATAGACGAGATCGAGAAGGTATCCGAACACGAGCGCGACGACGACCTTCGTCACGATGAACGGCACGATGATTCCCGCTCTGTCCGGATAGGACAGCATGACGGGAATGGCCTCGTCCGAAGTCGACAGGTACACGGCCATCAATGTTCCCATGGTCACGAGCCTCTGACCGTACAGGGCCGTCGCGAAAACGGAAAAACCGCATTGCGGCAATATCCCCGCGAGCGCGCCGAGCGCGGGTCCGGCCGATCCGGCCCTCCCGATCCTTTCTATGATCTTTCCGGTGAACGCGTGCTCTATCAGTTCGATCCCCACATACACGACCAGCAGGAACGGGATCGTTTTCGCACTGTCGACGAGCGCGTCCAGAAAAATATCGTACATAGAGGGATGTGCCAACGGCTGATTATCACGTTCATATGGACAGCGTATCCCATCATCCCCGTTACCGCAACAATATCGCGTCCCGCGTCAGGGAAAGACAGCTAAAAAGCCCCCGCGTATACGGGGGCTTCGTCGTCGGCAACATTCCGACACCTAGAGGACGGCGTCCTTGGCAGCCTTGGCGAGGCGGAACTTGACCACGGTCTTGGCCGCGATCTTGATCTTCTCTCCGGTCGCCGGATTGACACCCGTGCGAGCCTTGCGCTTGGCCTTCACCAGTTTTCCGAAACCCGGGAGCACGAACTCCCCGTTCTTCTTGACTTCCTTGTATGCGACCGCGGACAACGTGTCGAAAAGACCGTTGATATCCTTCTTCGAGAGACCCGACTTTTCGGAAAGCGTCGTCACGAGCTGGGACTTCGTCAACTTTGCCATAACGTTTTTCCCGTTCCCGATCCGCCCGCGGGCGAAAACGGAAGCGGGTTCTGTTACCATTTATTATTTCGTGCGGACTCTTACGGCATGCCTGCCACATCGACCTGTAAACAAGGGGCCGAACCCGTCACTACCGCTGAATAATACGATATTTGCTGCTTGTTTGCAAATAGGTCGCCGGAAGATACGGACAGATATCGCTCAATCGGTCCGCTTGAAAACCGAAGAAACCGCCGAAGGAATGATGATCATCTGCAAAACCGGCGTCAGACCGACCCCGAGAATCGGGATGATCGGCATGAACGGCCCGTACGCCCACATTCCCGTCGAAACCGCGTACCGTTCGATCGCGATCGCGACGAAAAAGCCGAGAGAGACGTTCATCGCAGCCCGCTTCCGTCGCCCGATGACCGGACCTGTCCGGTCGGACAGGAACAGTTCCGGACCGAGAATGAGAAGCGTGATGACGACATCCGCAAGCGCGGCCAGGACATGCACCCGGACGAAATCCGCCGCGCCGAAAAAGTGCGGCATGAACAGGAATGCCTGAGACATTTCCCATACGAGATTCAGGATGAAACTCAGGGCCATGATTTTCGCGATCCTGTTCATCGCCTTATTCGAAATTCACGACGAAGCCGTACATACCCATCGAGCATGTCCCCTGAAGCCTTGTTCCCGCGGCCTGGGCCGGAACCTCGACATCCGTCGTACCCGTTCGCGGAAGATTCTTGTGATACCCGATACTCGGGATGGAAACCGACGACGAACAATCGAAAGTGTTGTCCGTAACGAGTCGGATAACGGTCGGCACGCCGGCTTTTGCCGCACTCGTCTTCGGCGAATACCCGCCCTTGGCCGCGATCTCGATCACCTGCCTGTCGCCCGCGCCGACCGGATCGCTTTTCGCGGCGGATTTTATCGGGTTATCCCGGGATGCATCGTCCGTTCTTGCCCCAAGATACATCCCCGCGGCAAGGGCGACCACTCCCAGGGCGAAAACGATGATGAATATCTTCTTTTTCATATGATTCCCGTTATAGGTCAGAAGTCAAAGACGGGCGCGATTATTCCGGCACCGACCAGGCTGTTTATAAGATTGAACACTCCGAAGAATATCACCAGGAGTCCCGCCGTCTTAAAAAAGATTCCGGATCGGGCCGCCCTTCCCAGCCCGCGAGGACCGAAACTCAGAAGCGAAAGGACCGGCAACGTGCCGAGCGCGAACGCGGACATGGTCAATGCCCCCGCCGCGAAGCTTCCGGTCGTGAGCGCATAGAGCTGCATCGACTGCGTGAACCCGCACGGAAGGAAGAACGTGACGATACCGGCAAGAAGCGGCATGAGCGTATGGTTGAAATCCTTTACGCCATGCATCCGCTTCCCTATGAAGGCCGGAATGGCGGGCTGGAGTTTTCTCGCCCATGGGAATACGTCGAGAAGGTTGATACCGAGAACGATGAGCACGACGGCGACACAGGATCCGAGAAGCGCCGTACCGATGGGGCCGGATTGAAACGCGGACCCGAGGGCGCCGACGGCTCCTCCGAGAAGAAAAAAGGCCGCCAACCGGCCGATATGAAACAGCGCCTGCGGACGGAATGTCTCCCCCTCCTTGGCGAAGTTCGCGGAAAGGGACAATACCAATCCGCCCACCGCCGCCATGCAGCTCGAGACCGAAGCGACGATTCCGATCAGGAATGCCGTACCGAATCCGACATCCGGGGATGTGACCGGATTCACGACGCCGAGCCGTTGCAGTCCGAAAAAGGCGCCGATGAAAATGAGCGCGATCGGTGTCGCGACGACAAACTCCGACCACTTCGGCACATGCGTTCCCTTCTCAAGGGAGAGCGCGTAACCGTGAACCTTCAATGGCACGCTCAGGTCGCGGGCGATACTTTCCCCATTCCCGCCGCCGAAGTCCCCGGTCACTTCGACCTTCGCATCGGAAAGCGATGCCCTCACCGAAACGACTCCTTCGAGATCGCCGAGTTCGTTTTCGATAAGAAGGCAACACGCCTTGCAGTGCATCCCGTCGGCATGGAACGTATATGTTTTCATAGTTTTTTCGTTCTTAGGCGGAGAGAATTGCCGACGACCGACACGCTCGAGAACGCCATGGCGAGTCCCGCGAATACCGGATTGAGCGTGATACCGAACAACGGATAGAACAGCCCGGCCGCGAACGGGATGCCGACGACATTGTACGCGAACGCCCAGAACAGGTTCTGTCTGATGCCGCGCATGGTCAGTTTCGACAAACGGACCGCTTTGACCAACTTCGATATATCACCGCGTAAGAGCGTCATACCCGCCGTCTCAATAGCCACGTCCGTACCGGTGCCCATGGCGATACCGATATCGGCGGCCGCCAACGCCGGCGCATCGTTGATACCGTCTCCGGCCATGGCCACGATATGCCCTTCGGATTGCAGCTCCCGAATCTTCGCGAATTTCCCCTGAGGCAGGACTCCTGCCACGACCTCGTCTATTCCTGCCTGATCGGCGATATATTTCGCCGTATCCGCATCGTCTCCCGTCAACATGACCACTTTCATACCGAGCGCATGCAGCGAGGAAACGGCCTCCTTCGCCTCCGGCTTGACGGCGTCCGCCACCATGAATATTCCGAGAACCTCTTTTTTCGTCGAAAGGATGACCGGCGTTTTCCCTTCGGAAGTCGACTCTCTGATCGACCCCGAATCGAAGGAAAGACCGAGATCCTCGACAAGCCTCGTGTTCCCCGCGTAATAGGTGACACCGCCGACACGACCGCGGACCCCTTTGCCTTCGATTGCCGTACATTCCTCGACGACAGCGGCATCGATCGACCGCTCCCTCGCGCTCGACACGATGGCATGGGCGATCGGATGCTCCGACCGGCTCTCGAGCGAGGCAAGGATCGAGATCAGTTCATCATCGCTTCGGTCCGATCGATTGAGCACGGAAACGAGCTTCGGCTTCCCTTCCGTGATTGTACCCGTCTTGTCGAACACCATGACCGTCGCCTTCTGAAGCCGTTCGAGGGTAGCCGCATCCTTGATAAGGATTCCTTCCTTGGCACCTTTTCCGACCCCGACGATGATGGCGGTCGGCGTAGCCAATCCGAGCGCGCACGGACACGCGATGACCAGGACGCCTACGAAAGACGAAAGGCCGAACGAAAGTGCCTGCGAAAAACCGAGGTACCGCGACCCGACGGCAAGCCAGATTACTATGGAAAGGAACGCGATAATCAGGACGACCGGTACGAATACGCCCGAGATCCTGTCCGCGAGCGCCTGTATGGGAGCCTTGCTGCCCTGCGCGTCCTCCACCATCCGGATGATGCCGGACAGGAGCGTCTCCGCTCCGATTTTCGTCGCCTGAAACGTGAACGAGCCGGTCGTATTGACCGTGCCGGCGACCACCGCGTCCCCGATACCTTTCCGTACCGGCATCGGCTCGCCCGTCACCATCGCCTCGTCGACATAGGACGCCCCTTCCGTCACGGTGCCGTCGACAGGAATGCGCGAGCCGGGCCTCACGACGACACGATCCCCCCTTATGACCTTATCGATGGGAACCTCCGTTTCCTTGCCATCGCGGATGACCGATGCGATCTTCGCCTGCAGGCCGATCAGTCTTCTCAAGGCATCTCCGGTCCGACGTCTCGACCGCGCCTCGAGATACTTCCCCACCGTCACGAAACCGATGACGACGATAACCGCGTCGAAATACGTCATGTTCGGAAGACGCAATATCCGTGCGGTTTCCGGAAAAAGGGTGATGAACGAACTGAAGAGAAACGCGGCCAACGTCCCGATTCCGATGAGCGTATCCATGTCGGCGACCCCGTATCGGAAAAACCGCATCATGCCGGCCAAAAACCGGCTTCCTACCCAGAACATCACGACCGCGGACAACACCATCGAAATGATCGAAAACAGGTTCATCGGCAACGGAACGTTCGGGATGGAGGAAAATGTCCGTGCGGCGATATCCCACATCATGATGAGAAAAAAGAGTGCGGTGACGGGAATCATGAACCGCATCCTCTCTTCCTGCCCATGAAGAACATCCTCCCCGTCACGATCGGACTCCCGAGACGCCGAACCGACCCCGGCAGCCCGGACAGGCTCCTTCTCAGAAAGACCGTATCCGAGTTCCCGAAGCGTTCCGTTCAGGCGCTCCAACGGGATATCCGTCCCGGCCTCCACGCGAACCTCTTCCGTCGCGAAATTGACCTCGGCTCGTGTCACCCCCTCGATACGCTGAAGGGTCTTCCCGACGATCGTCGCACAGCTCGCGCAATGCATCCCGTTCACATGATATTTCTTCTCGGTCATAAGGCGCTATTTTATGTCGTACCAGTCGTTTCTCCATTTCGCGAGCATCGCCTCGCTGTCGGAAAGGAACGATTCGACCGTATCGGCATTGTTCAGGATGTCGGAACGACTCGATTTGGTCCTCACTTCCTTCGTCATGAGGATGCCGTTCTTGTGATGCGCAATGAGCGCGTTCAGGAACCGGAGGTCGAACGTCCCGTCATACGACCCCAGTTTCGGGACAACCGGATCCGCCACCGGACGGATATCGTTGTACCAGGATTTCTTCCATGCGGTAAGTTCCGCTATCGCCACCGGCTCATTCGTAAGTATCTTTTCGGAAAGCTCCCGAATTTCCGGCCGTGCGCTTTGCCCGACCTGCTCCGCCAGCAACATCGCTCCCCGATGGTGCGCGATCATGGCGTTTATATATCTCAGATCAAGCCATCGGTCCGCCACCCCGAGACCCATCGTATTCCTGTCATACATGGAAAGCGTGTATTCCGGCGTAAACGCGTAGCCTATCGCGATACCGACTACACCCGAGACGACCATCAATCCTGTCACGAACGCGAATGAGAGTCGTTTCATATGTTTCATACGATTGAATGAGTTATCCTATTTCCGCTTCAGCTGATACACCTTGAGGATCTCTTCCCTTGCCTTGTCTTCCTGTCCGCTCCTGATCTGGTGGATGACGCAACTCCCGAGATGCCCTTCCATCAGGATATCCTCGACCGCGGTCAGGCCCTGCTTTACGGCGGACGACTGCGTGATGATATCGATGCAGTACGCGTTCTTCTCGAGCATGTCCTGCAGTCCGCGCACCTGACCTTCGATGATCTTGAGTCGTCGCAGAAGCTTCCGTTTGGTCGGGGTCATATCCGTTTTTCCTCGTTAAGAATGGATTCGTGTCTCCATAATAATACCCCCCTAGGGGTATTGTCAATGATCCTGATAGGCCAAAAAAAGGAAATCCGCGGCATCAAAACGATGTCGCGGGCATTCCCCCCGTATCATGATGCTCCCGACAGGCGTTCGCCCGTCAGTCTTCCGAAGAAAGCCGGTCGGACCGTTCCGGCCTTTCGGCCTTCGCGACCTTCTTCTTCCGAACGGGATTCATCATGGCGTTCTTCGTCTTCCCCTCGAGCCGGGGCGGGCGGGTGAGGTGGAAGCGTTCCTGTGCCTCCTTCTCCCTGTCCATGCCCCTCACAAGCGTCTTTTTCATAATCGTGCCGGAGAACAAGACGGGTATCCCGCCTCCCCTCTCCGATTATGCGACTCCCGAAACGGACGTCCGTCCGGACCGTCATCGACCAAGGCGGTCGGATTCCCGCGAAGCCGGGCGTCGCGGTCGTGCCACGGAAGCCCGTAAAGGTACGGACAGTATAGACCGGACAGGAAGTTCCGGCAATACGGATTTCTTATCGTTACTTCCAAAAACAAAACCTGCGTATCCCGTATCCACGGGTACGCAGGTGACTCCGGCAAGAAATGCGGAAATCAATCCGATTATCTGACGATATACTTCATGACTTTTGACTTCTTCCCTGTCTTCACATCGACGGCGTACCATTTGTATGTCCCCTTCGGCTTATTCACGGTATATTCGACCGAAAAGCTCCCCTTGGTGTCGGTCATCACGACCTTCTTCGGGAAATAGGTCCCGTCAAGCCGGGAAAAATACAGATCGACCTCGGACGATTTCGAGAATCGCTTTCCGCTCTGGGTGAGAACTTCCTTGAAAGAGACTCTTTTTGAGGAATTTTTCAGAACCATTTTCTCGGGATCGTATTTCAGGCTCTTCGCATACGTTTCCGAAATATTTCCGGAAGCGTCGCGAAATCGGGCATAGAATTTCTGCGTCCCGCTTTTCTGTTTCACCGACACGTTCACCCCGTCACGATCCCCCAATGATTCCCAGGCTTCCCCCGCGAAGTCGGAATTCCGCGAAATCATGTATTCCGTCGCGGATTCCGTTCCGTTGAATTTGATTTTCACCTTGGTCTTCGCCGTTTTCCCGTTTTTGACATCATCGCTCCGAAAGGAGATTCCCGTGGCCGGAAACAAGTCGGAACCGACGGAAACCGTAACGACATACTGCGTCGTCGTTCCGTCCAAGGCGGTCACGGTATAGGTCACGGGCGAAGAAAAATCCTGAGTGACACCGAATCCCGGGGAGACCGACGCACCACCGTAATAGACCTCGGGAGTAAGACTTGTCACGTCCGTTCCGTACGGGACAAGGACCGAAACGGTCCTGTTTGCTTCGTCGATAGTCCCATAGACGGTCGTAACGCCTCCAAGCCCGTCAGGGAGAGGGAAATCGAAACGCACGATCGTTTTCGCGGAAAGCTCAGCCTCGAAGACGGATACCGAATAAGTCTGTGTCGATCCGTCCTGAGCGGTCACGGTATAGGTCACGGGAGAGGAAAAATCCTGGGCCACGCCCGAGGCGGGACTGACCGAAACGCCCGTACGGGCGATATTCGGAACAAGATTCGTCCGGTCCGTTCCGACCGGAACCGTGGCAAAAATCGTGTGATTCGATTCATTGATGACTCCCGAAACCGACGGGCTCGGGAAAGAGAATGCCGTGATCGACTTCGCCGTCCGGACGAAAACGACAATGGTGTATGCCTGCGTCGTTCCGTCCTGAGCGGTGACGATATAGGTCGCGGGCGAAGAAAAATCCTGGGCCACGCCCGAGGCGGGACTGACCGAAACGCCCGTATGAGTGATCGTGGGAACAAGGCTCGTCACGTCCGTTCCTTCACGGACAAAAAACGTGATCGTGTTCGTCGAACTGTCCAGCGACTCCGAAAGCGAGATACCGGGAACGTAAAAAGCCGTGATTTCTTTCGTCCCGGCAGCCTTCGAAATACTCGGAAAGGCGAAAAACACGAAAGCAAAAAGAATCACCGGGAGATGACGTCTTAAAAAAATGTTTCGTCCTGATCTCATAATGGATATTTTCAATGTCTATTCAGATTGTACAGCAAAACATCCCGAATAAAAAGAACCGGTGAGCCATTTTCAGGATTCGGGACGTAGTTCTCCCTCAATGGATAAGGATAGATTCTTGAATGAAACTCCTCGCGGCAAGCCGCGAGGCATCTCCCGACTTGTCATCCCGGGCTTGACCCGGGATCCAGTCCCGCTTCGCGAGACCTATCCGCGGCAAGCCGCGGGGTATCAGACCCTGAGAAGAGAATAAAAAAATGAACCGATATGGTCCGCTGCCCACAAAGAAAAACCCGTTATTCTCGATCCCTCCTCCGTTCCCGCCTCCAGTCGGCGATATACAGGCCGCCGATAACGAACGCGACACCGGAAAGCTGGATCGACCACGCGAGTGCGAT
>Ga0172372_10005446_pt1 | contig 17705 bp, 18 predicted proteins | sample LakKiv5m_2_FD_114544 | JGI IMG/M metagenome (GOLD analysis project Ga0172372, IMG submission 114544) | Freshwater microbial communities from Kabuno Bay, South-Kivu, Congo - kab_092012_9.5m | ecosystem: Environmental > Aquatic > Freshwater > Lake | place: Democratic Republic of the Congo...
CTTCAAGCAATTTCGAGTGCTCGTCGATCGCCTCATCGCGCTCTCGATCAAGAAGTCCGAGCTGAGAATGGAGTCACAGAAAGAGGCCGCGTCAAATCAGGCGAGAACTCGGTAGTCTTGAGAAATAAAGAGATCCTCACCCTCATGGAGCTTGCCCAGATCTTGGACTGTGAACCCCACGTGATCCAGAACTGGGTCAAGCGCTCTGACTCCTCCAAGCGTCCGCCGCGACTCATCTTGGGGAACTCGTTGAAATTTCCGAAACGAGAAGTGCTGCGCTGGGTGGTGGAAACCCAGTCCGGCCGCTGATCTCGAGTGGTTCGAGAGGTTGGAGGAAATTCATTATGTCCGATGAGACGGTAGGATTACTGACAATTCAGACTTATCTATATAAGAAACGACATCGAGGGGGTGCCGTCACTTGGGTAGTGCGCTGGCGTTCGCCCGTGACCGGAAAATGGCGGGCTGTAGCTGGTGGGAAAACGAAGGCTGAGGCTATGCTCTTTGAAGCTAAAGTCCGAAATGAGCTCGCCAAGGGGAATGACCCGCAACTCCTGAAGATGGGTGCCGTTGCCGAGTTGACAATAAGTGCTCTGATTGACGAGTTTTACGAGCACTCACGGTTCTTGGGTTCTAGCGAAGGTTGGCGGGTGGAGAACCGTCGAAGGCTTGAACAGTACGTTCGCGCTTATTTAGGAAGTATCCCCTACTCCGAGCTCACGGTGGATTCGGTCCTCAAACACTACATTGGGTTTCGTGACTTGGGGAGGTCTCGCGCCACCATTCACAAAGTGCACACTTTGATGTGTATTCTTGGTGACTTATATCTGGAGTTCCGTCCAGGTGCGGTCAACGTTGCGCGCAGGGTTCCGTTCGGGAAGTACTTCCCAAAGAGGGCGCCCAAGCGGGAAATTAACTTCCTGACTCCGGAGGAGCTGGAGGTTCTTTATGGGGGTTGCAGCCGAGCTCGGCAGCGCCTTCTCCTTCCGTTGGTAAAGTTTCTGACCAATACAGGACTGCGCCGTTCTGAAGCTCTCAACCTGAAGTGGACTGATATTGATCAAGCCAACGGCTTCATTCAAGTCCGCGAGAGCAAAACCGGCAGGTCGCGGAATATCCCCATCGAAACTGCAGCGTGGGATGCGATTTCGCACCTTCAAGGGCGCGGATTGTATGTGTTCACTTATAGAGATGGATCCAGGCCTGATAAAGCATCTTTTCGTGAGCCTTTGAAACTTGCGGCGAAGAAGGTGGGCATCAAGAAGCGGATTGATCTTCATACTCTCCGGCATAGTTATGGGAGTAATAAGATTCGAGCGGGATTTGGCTTGAAGAAGGTTTCCATGCTCCTTGGCCATTCTGATATTCAAATGACCGCCGGGGTTTACACTCACCTCTTGGATGGAGATTTGCGCCTTCCGGATTACGAGGCGCGAGTCTTTGACAAAGCATCAAATCAGCTCAATAGTGGGGAGAAGGTGAACGGTACTGAACGCGCGCCTCAAGCTGTCCTTGAATCCTTGGGTGACCTGCTGAAGCGGCAGCCCGAGGTTCTTGAGCGGATCGAGGGCGAACTGAATCGAATCATCGCTGCGGCAAAAACCGTGAACACGACTGAAGCTGATGAGTCCGGATCAAAGCGGAATGAAATTCCGGAAACTCAGCCAAAGGGAGATCGTGCTCCGCTATTGCTCCGCAGTTTGAAAAAGGATTGAATTAAAGATGTCTGGGATTGAAGCAGCAGAACTGAAGGCTTCTGGAAAACCCAGCGATCTGGGCGAAATTAAAAGAAAAAAGCCGTCTGATCCCGCAGGACCAAACGGCTTTTTAATGGTCGGGGTGACAGGATTTACTCGGGCCATCCTGGCCCTCGCCCTTCGGGCGCGAAGATTCGCATTCGCGCACTTCGCGTGGCAAAAGGCCTTCGTGGCCTTTTGCCTGAACCTGCGTCGCAAACGCCTTCGCGTTTGCTGCGCATTGATTCAATTCCGTGTGAGCTCCGAAAAATACTAAAGGCGCCGTACCCTGCGGATACGGCGCCTTTAGTAATGGTCGGGGTGACAGGATTTGAACCTGCGACCTCTTCGTCCCGAACGAAGCGCGCTAGCCAAGCTGCGCTACACCCCGACCGACGGGAACAGAAGTTATTTACTGAATCCCCTCAGTCGGCACAAGAGGGGATTCCCGGGTCTTTTCGGGCCGTCTCCAAATAAAACCATCCAGGACATAATGCGTGGCTTGCGGGAGGGCCAGGAGGGGTACGAGCCATGGGCTCGCTGCAATGCCGGTAACCTCCAATCCCTCAAAAAATGCATGAAATAAGCCAAAAAAAGACTCCCTTTCGCGCCAGATCAATGCGTCCCAAAGACCCTCTTCGAGAAACGCAAAACCCACCGGGATCGACAGGAGGAGGGCTGCCGACGCCGGAGCGAGGAAGCTTTTCCGGCGCGGCCCATGCCGCCAAAGGGTTTGATCGGGCTCCTTGCGGGCACGCCGTGCCTGGATGATCCACACGAGCGCAATGTAAGGGATCCCATGGGCCAAGCAGTTGGTTGCGGTAAACGCGATATCTCCGTTCAGCAGCACGATCCCGACGTTCCAGCTGAGTGTCGTGCCGCCGATCAGCAGGAGTCGCGGCCAGTGAATCAGGCCGTGCCTGCTCAGAAGCCATGCTTCTTTGCAGAGCCAGCCCGCCAACAGCCCGATCCAGGCCACCCGGCTCGCATCATGTACGCCAAGGGCAAGTGGTCCCGTCCATTCGGGCAGGTCTCCCGGCACGAACCAGGTGAACTCGCGCCCCGGGTGGGTGACCCAGTAAATCATGGGATGGAGGGCCCCCGCAGTGAGAGCGGCCATATCGAGGAGGTGATATTTCTGCTCCGCCTGCGAGTCGCTGGCGCGGTACCATTTGAGAAAGCCCTGCTGCTGACGGATAAAGTGATATACGGCAAGAAGGGCGAGCGCGCGCCAGAAAGCGGCCTGGCCGCCCAGGGAGTGAAGAAGAACTCCCGCGAGCCAGCAGAGCAGGGGAATCCAAAGCAGGTGAGCGGAGTACTGCGCCCGGTCCCGAGCATCCAACCAGGAGCGGTACAGGCTCGACCAGACATGGCCCACGTCAACGACCATCACCAACAGGAGCCACTGCAAACCGGTCAAGACCGAGCCCTCCTCGCGCCAGGCCGGCACAAGCAGCACTACGATCGATACGATCCATGCGGGGAGGAGGATAAATGAAAGATCAATCCCGGGAGATTCGAGCCAGAGTCTGCGTTTGATCACGCTCATTCAGATCCCGCCCCGGGTCAGGAAATGATCGGCCGCGATGACTCCTGCCGCCTGCGCTTCTTCAAAGAGCGAAAGCCCGCTGACATCCGAATGTGCGAACATGAGAGACTGCCGGGCTCCTCGCGGCGTGCGCAGGTCGCGCTGCTCCGTGCTCCAGAGCAGGCCCTTGACGGGTCTCATCATCGCGTGTCCCCAGATCCATATATCAATCCGCTCGACGTCATTCCGGACTCCGGGATGCATCCGTGCGAGGTCGGTCAGAATCTCTTCGCTCCACTCCTCGTGGCTGCGTTCCTGCGCCCAGCGGCGGGCTTCGCGCGGGGGGAGATGATCGAGCGGCCGATACCACGTGATCGAATCCGGCTCCCTGGCACTGCGCAGCCCCGGCTCCTGGTGGCGATTACTGATATACCCGAGGGAAGCGCCTCCGAACGGCACCGAGTCCCAGTGGGACTCCGCGAGAAGGCCTTTCTGATCCGGACTCCGGGCCAGGCTGACCGCCGCCACCGCCCAAGGCGCGTAGGTCCCGGGATGGGGAGGCGTCCCCTTGAGGTCCTCGAGAACGCGGGCTGCCGCAAATTGGGGCGCGGCAAAGATCACCCCTCGGGCTTGAATGTGCTCAACCGCGTGGGTCTCCAGATCGAGCACGTCCACACCTCGCGAGCCGTCGTCCTGCTCCCGGGTGATATGGAGTACGAGCTTTCCGGTTTCGATCGCCCCCGAGGGGATTTTCCGGAGCATCTGTTGAATCAGCCAATCGTTTCCCTCGGGCCAAGTGAGCACGTCGTCGGATTCGGCGTTGGCGGCGAGTCCTTTGCGACCCGCGAAATAGTGGATGCCCGCCCACGCCGAGACTTCTTCGATTCTCGTCCCGTAGTCATCGCGCGTCCCGTAGTTCAAATACCAGAGAAGCGAGGGAGCGTGATATCCGCGCCCGCCCAGCCACTCGAGAAAGCTCATCCGGTCGAGGGCCAAAAGTGCCGGGTCCTGCGAGCTCAAGTGCATGGGCAGTGTGAAAGCGGGCTTGCCGTCTTTGCCGACGAGATTTCTGAAAGACTCCATCTCGGCAAGGAATCTGCGGATCTCGGTCCGCTCGGCCTGCGGGATGCCAAGCTCCGGAATCAGGCCCTCCTGCCATCGCCCGTGGATGAAGAGCCTCTCGTCCGGATCCCGGCAGAGCAGGGTCTCGTCATAGAGCGGCAGGCCATCCTGATATCCACGAATCGCCCCGGCTTCTTCGAGCAGTTCGCGGACGTAGTGCGAATCCCGACCGGGCAGGGGCAGGTAGTGAGCCCCCCATGGGTTGCGGATTCCGTGACGATTGGTGCCCGCGCGGGAGTTGCCTCCGGTTTCAGGCTCCAATTCCAGCAGTCTGAAATGCTTGAAGCCTCTTTTGGATAGCCGCCAGGCGGCCGCGATTCCTGATGCGCCTCCCCCGATGATCAACAGTTCCACTTCGGAGTGTCGCGTGGCTGCAGGTGGAATATATCCGGGATCGCGGAGCAAATGCCCCGCGCGATGGGAAGGGCCGAGAAGCTCGCCCGGAACCTTGCGCCGGGTAGCCTCGCGCAATTGATTTAGAACGGCGGATCCAATATCAGGTGCGGCGGAACCCAGGACGGCAGCTCCGAAAGTGGCGAGGAAGCTTCTTCGAGAAAGCGTGTCGAATTTTTTGGGGGGTTCGGCATCAGGCGCAGGCGTAGGCGCAAGCGCGATCTCGTCATTGGACATGCTGCGCCCAGTCCTCTTCAAAGTACCTGACCAGCATCTGATTGTTCAGGCGATTGACTTCGGTGGGAAGTTTGTCGATATCGGGCGGAAAGCTGAAGAGAGACAACAGAACTCGATCGTTCAAGAATTTGAGGCCTCCCGGAATCGATATTTTTTTTATATCGAGTTCAGCCTTGGAAACCAGGATGAATCCCCACTCTCCAAAAGAAGGAACATGCGCGTGGTAGGGTGCGGTCCTGAGTCCTGCACTTCGGAGCGTCTCATCGATGCACCAAAAGGCCCTTCGGGACATCCAAGGGGAGGCGCTTTGGATGACCGCGGCGCCGGACGGACTCAGGCGTTCGCGCAACGTTTCGTAAAACCCCAGGGTGTAAAGCTTGCCGAGTGAGAAATTGGAAGGATCGGGAAAGTCGATGATGATCACGTCGAATAGATCCCGGCTGGCTTTGAGCCAGAGAAAAGCATCCTCATTGATCAGCTTGAGCTTGGGGTGGTTGAGGGAATCCTGATTTAGGCCACGGAGACCCTCGTGCTTTTTGAACAGCGAAGTCATATCAGGATCCAGATCGACGAGCGTGATCCGTTCGACCTCGGGGTGTTTGAGCACTTCACGAGCGGCGAGGCCGTCTCCTCCGCCCAGAATGAGCACGTTGGCTCTGGAGGCTGCGGCCCCCATGGCCGGGTGGACGAGCGATTCATGATAGCGGTGCTCGTCGATCGAACTGAATTGCAGATTACCGTTCAAAAACAGCCTGAAATCGTTGGCTTCCTGCGTGAGGACGATCCGCTGGTACGCCGTGCTCTTGGCGAGCAGGATGCGTCCGGGCATCGCTTGTCCCTCGGCCCAGGAGGTGAGTTTTTCGGACGAGGCAAATCCGATGCCGAGGAACAGCGTCGTCAGGACAGCGGGAATCCTCAGACGGGAGGCGGTGGGCTCGTGCTTTTGAAAAAGTTGGATCGTAGCCAATGCCACAAGCGTGTTGATGATGCCGAACAGGAACGCGGACCGCATGAGCCCGAGGTGCGGGACGAGCAACAGCGGGAAAATCAGCGAAGCCAGAAGCGCTCCGATATAATCAAAAGTGAACACCTGGCTCACCAGATCCTTGAAGTCGCGGAACTCCTCGCGCTCCTTGAGGAGGCGCATGAGGAGTGGAATCTCGAGTCCGACAAGTACTCCCGTCAGAGACACCAGCGCGTAGAGCAGAATCCTGAATCCCGTCACCTGCTCAAATGCAAGAAAGAGAATTGCCGCCGAACTCCCGCCCACGAGTCCGACCAGAAGCTCGACACGAATGAAGGCCGCGATCAGATTCTTCTCGATATACCTGGAGAGCCAGGAGCCGATCCCCATCGCAAACAGGTAAGTGCCGATGATGGTGGAGAACTGCGTGACCGAATCCCCGAGCAGGTAGCTCGCAAGGGCGCCCGCGATCAGCTCGTACACGAGCCCGCAGGTGGCGATCACAAAGACACTCAACAGCAGGGCGAGATTCACGAGGGGGTTATCCGTGGATCGCAAAACCGATGATGATCGCAATCCCGATCAGGAATGCTCCTACGATGTTGGCGAGGGCCGGGTTCTGGTCCTCGAGGATCTCCTTCCAGAAATCGCCCGGCATGAGCTTGTCGAAAGCAAAAAAGGCGAGCCCGAACGTGAGCATTCCGAGTGCTGCGAAAACCAGGGAGCTTGCAAGGGATTTGAGACTGAGAAAATTTTCCATGAAGTCATTCTCCTTTTTCAGATCATTTATGCTGCATTTGCCGCCCTTGCGGCGTGAATTTTGAACCTTCGAGCGAGAAAAAGACATGCTTGGATCGGACCGCCCAAGCATACACGAAGACGACCATGCTCGCCCAAAGGATGAAACGGTGCGGAATCATGAAGCCTCCTCCCAGCGTCTCTTTTCGAAGTTTGATTTCCTGATATAGGTAAGAAGGGGCCAGAACCACAGCAGGCCCAAAAAGTAGATGAATTGGGACGATAGGAAGCTCGCCTGAACCAGTCGGAAGCTCCCTCTCATCTCCGGACCCGTCGGTTGGGGTTTTTCCGCATTGAGATCCACAAGCTTGCCATCGATATAGCGGTAGTCCGGCATCCTCCGGGCGATGAAGAGCCGGTCCGACTTGCCGAGCAGATTGATTTTCGCGCGCCACCAGCCCGGGGGGACGCCGCCCAACTGGCCCGAGTCCTTCTGGGACCCTTCGGTCCAGCTCTCGCCACCGTCCACGCCATGGTAATACTCAAGGCCCTGCGTGTACTCGATGGGATCGCGTTCATCGGTGGCGTCGGCTTCGGGCGAAGTGGATTCAGCCGGATTCCGCACCGGAAGGAGTTCGACCTCCGCCTCGAGCCAAGAGTTGTCGAGATCCGCATGGATGTGGCTGAATACAAAGGCCTTGCGGGTGATTTCAAAAGGCTCGCTCAGGATTTCAACCGGCGTTTCCCTCCCCGACTCAAATTCAAACTGCTGTGAGAGGCGGAGCTCCCGGGATTCGAGTGCTCCGGCTTGGAGCGCGAGCACTGCCATCGCGGCACTGGCAAGAGCGGACACAGTGAGCTGGGCCGAGGCCCTTTTGGTGTGGGGATTGGGTTGTGCAGGATGGATTCCGAGGACGGACCTGATACCCTTGAGGAGTTTGCCGAAGCCCGCCTTGACGGTCTCGGGATCGATGTACTTTCCGGCGGTCCACGAGATTTCCGAAGCGTCCCGTTCCATCGAGAGGATGAAAGGAGGGGCTACAGCATCCAGGGTTTCCGTCTGATCGCCATAACGGACTCGCCACGGAAATTCGCCGACCACATACAGTACTTTTGCCTGACCTCTTTGAAAAGTGCGGTAATGACGCTTATCCGGGCCTCGAAATCCATCCCCATATGCGTTGGGCATGGAACGCAGACGCTTGAGGTGGATCCAGTGATTGTTGAATTCCACCAGCCAGGATTGGCCATGCATCGGATGGACCAGGATGTATTCCCGCCAGCTGTAGATTCCCGTCTGATCACTCTTTTGGACGAAGCCGACGAATTTCCATTCGATCCCCTCGAATTTCCATTTGCTGCCAAGCGGTACGATGGGCTCCGGCCGGCCGGTCATCAGTCGCTGGTAGGATTCGATGAGGACGGCGTCCTCCCCGGTCACATCCAGGATGCCTCCGCAGAATCTGCAGCCGAGACTCACGGTTCTTCCGGCGGCCTCGATCTTGATCGAACCGCCGCAATCCGGACATTTGACGGCACGGCTGGTGATATTCCTCTTGGGGGGGTTACCAGTCATGAAGCGTTCTCAGGTTCTTGAAGTTGAAAGCCGCGAAATCGGCGTATTCTCCGGTGTGGAGCAAAAGTTCTTCGTCCGCTGTGAGGTCAATCGAGGCGAAGCGGCCCTCCTGACTCCGAAAGTCAAGGACCGTGGAGCGACGGCCCCGCGGGCAGGAAAACGGCAGCTCGCCTTCGCTGCCCTCGCAGACGATCTCCCTGATATCAGTCAGGGTGAACACCGTGCTTTGAAGGGTGAGTGATTGTCCGGGGCTCGGTTTATTCAAGGATCCCCTGAGGGAGCTCAGGAGTGTGCTCCGCTGTTCGTCCTTCAACTCGACGGCGTAACTCAGCATCCACTCTCCTTGGGCTTCTGCGATCCACCCTGTCGAGGGATTGCCCTGGCTGAACTTGGAGAACACGATGAACCATTCGTTCCACTCGCCATCGCTCCAGCAATTGCGGACCCGTCCCGCCACCGCGAAAGGACGGTTTTTGTACGTCCCGGTCGCGCCCACCTGCAGCGGGCTGATATCGGGCCGGAGATCGGACATTTTTCCGAGGCTCTTGAGGTCCAGATCGGTTCGAACCAGCGTGCTGTCGCAATAGGGGCAGACCAGCCAAAGGGACAATGTCGAAAGGAACTTCACTTCGGCGCCGCACTGCGGACAGGTGGAGGTTTTGCTCATGGTGTCTCGTGATTGAGATTAGAACACGAGGAAGTTCCCTCAGCCAAGGGCGTAGGCTCTTTTTCAGGGTAGCTCGAGGGTCCAGTCCCATTGGACCCGGGCCAGGTCTCCGACTGTCACGACGAGGAACGGTTTGACCGTGATTCCAAAGTCCTTGAGCGGCACTTCGAGTCCGCCTTTGATATGGATTTTACCGTGGTCTTCTCGGAGTTCCGTGATCATCAGGGTTTTCTCACGGGTGACACCATGGAGCGTGAGCTCACCCGGCAGGCTCCTCGATTGCCCGGTAACCTCTCCGAGTTTCAAGAACGCGCCGGGTTTGGCCCTGAATCGGATCACGGGGTATCTGGATGAATCCGGCCCCTCTGCGGGGAGCTGGTTGTTTGAACAGACATGCGATTCCGGAAATTGCGAGATTGGATAGTCAAGCTCGAGTGCTTCCCGCATATGGCACTTGAGCTTTGCACCATCCATATCGATATCATTCACCCGGAAGGACAGATCAAGCGCGTCGAGGCGACCGGAGTCCTTGTCCCAAAGGACGCTTCCGATTTCGAGGCGAGTCACGCGGCCGGAATGAGTTCCCAGGGTGTAGGGGAGATCGAAAACGAGCCGATTCAGGCTTGAGACCCGGAGCGGGATCGAAACAGGCGCTGCCGATGCGGAGGGGCCCGCCGCAACGGCCCACACTGCAAGGGCCAATGAATACCAGCGACTCACAATGTCCTCATGAACCAGCGGACGAGCACGAAGAGACCCATTCCGAAGAACACGACCGTGAGGAGCGGATATCCCGCCACGAGTCGCCCCTCGGTGTGCTGGAGCGCAAGCGCCGAGGCGACGAACAACCCCGAAGCCAGGATGCTCGAGCTCGTGCGGCGACCATTGACGTCCATCTGCTTGCGGACGTCATCCATTTGGGGGAGTCGCACTTCGAGCGCGAAATCATTGGAGGCAAACTTGCGGAACATCCAACGGAGTTGCCGGGGCAGCACCTGCAGCAGGGCCGCCATATCCTTTGCGATCCACAGGGCATCTCGTGTGAGCTTTTGGACCGAGTACTGATTCTTGATCAGGTCGCGGACGAGCTCGTTGCCGGCCGAGAGGAGGTCAAAATCCGGATCGAGGGTGCGGCCCATGCCCTCGACGGTCACGATCGCCTTGAATACCAGCATCCAGTCGCCCGGGACTTTGATATTATATTTAGTCGCGATCTTGGTCGCCTCGATCAGGATTTTTCCCGCATTGATTTCGCTGAGCGAGAGCCCCATGTAAGGCGAGAGCGTGTTGCGGACTTCGCGGGTGAACCCATCGAAATCGATCGAAGGACCGGCGGCGCCGAGCTCCGCGTATTGATAGCAAAGATTCTCGTAGTCCTCGGTCATGAGCGACATGACCATGTTGGCGAGCTGGTCCTTGGACTTGTCGGACAGGCGCCCGACGATGCCGAAGTCGATGATCCCCAAGCGGTTTCCGGGCAGGATAAAAAGATTTCCACCATGCAAATCGCCGTGGAAGATGCCGTCGCTCATGATCGACTTGAAGAAGGCCCGGGCGCCGACCGACACCACATGCTTGCGGTCAATGCCGGCTGCATCCATGGCTGCGATATCATTGACCCGGATGCCCTCGAATCGCTCCTGCGTCAGGACGCGTTGGGTGCTCAGGTGGCGATAGACCTTGGGGATTGCGACTTCCGGAAAAACAGCCAGATTCTCAGCCATTTTCTGCATGTTGTTGGCTTCGACCTTGAAGTCGAGCTCCCAGGTCAGCGTCCGGAAGAACTCCTCCACGATGATCTTGGGACCCACAATCCGGGTCTCGGGAATGTAGCGCTCCAGCGCCGCAGCCAGCAGTGCCAGAAGTGAAATATCATTCTCGATCGCCTTGCCGATCTCCGGCCGCTGGATCTTGACGACGACCTTTTCGCCGGAATGGAGGACCGCCTTGTGAACCTGCCCGATGCTTGCGGCGGCCAGGGGTTTCTCGTCAAACTCCGCAAAGGCCTCCGAGAGCGATCGACCGAGCTCCCTTTGCACCGCATCCCGAATCACTTCAAAAGGCAGAGGCTGCACATTGTCCTGCAGCTTCTTGAATTCATCGAGGAAAGCCTCGGGCAAAAGGTCCGAGCGCATCGAGAGAACCTGCCCCAGTTTGACGAAAGTGGGGCCGAGCTCCTCGAACGCCATGCGCAAGCGCTCTTGAATCGTGCGGTCCTTGTGGGCTTCGCTGAACTCCGCCAAGCTCGAGGGCAGGAAGCGCTCAAGCTTTGTCTTCTGAACGACATCGACGAACCCGTACTTGGCGAACACGGCAATGATCTGCCGCATGCGCTGCACGTTTTTGACTGTCTGCCCGATCTGTCGTCCGGTTTTGATCCACTTCATGCGATTCCCTCAAGAATCTCAGGCATGAAGCTCGGGGTCAACGCGGACGTTTTTGCCGATCCGGGCGGGGCTTCTCGTCCGAGGATCTCGGGGCCACCCCGGATTCCGTCACAAGGCCGAAGTCAATGGTTCGACGGTCGATATCGGCCCTGAGCACCCGGATTTTGACGGGTTCGCCGATCCGGAAGACTTTTCGTTTACGGCGCCCGGTAAAGGTCATCGTGTCTTCGTCAAACGTATAGAAATCATCGGCGAGCGAATCCCGCGATACGAGCCCCTCGACCCAGGGATCCTGGATCTGAACGAAGAATCCCGACTCGATCATGCCCAGGATCTTGCCGTCGAACTCATCACCCACATGCTTGAGCATCATGCGCACCTGCTTGAGCCTGATCGCTTCGCGATCGGCTTCGGCTGCGATCCGCTCGCGGTAGCTGCAGTGCTCGGCCGTGAGCTCGAGGTCTTTCTGCAATTCCTTGAGGCGCTCGGGCGTGGCTTTGGGGGTGTGCTTCTTCTCGGCGCGGAGGGCCTCGCGCAGGAGCCGGTGCACTACGAGATCAGGATAGCGGCGGATCGGACTCGTGAAGTGCGTATAGGCGCGGGACGCCAGCCCGAAATGGATATCATGCTCGGCACTGTAGACGGCCTGTCTCATGGAGCGCAGGAGCTGCATGTTGAGCAGCGTCTGCGCCGCGTGCCCGTCGATCCTGCGCACGAGATCGGCAAGGATCAGATTCAAGTTGCGTTGTCCGCCAGTGATCTTGATCCGGATGCCGGCGTTTGAGGCCAGCCGCTGGAACTTGTCGATGGCTTCTTCCTTGGGCTCTTCGTGGACCCGGTAGATGAAAGGCCATTTGCGTTCAAGCGCCCACTCGGTCACGGCCTCATTGGCGGAAATCATGAACTCCTCGATCAGCCGGTGGGAGTCCAGGCGATCCCGGTTCTCGATGCGGATCGGTTCACCAGTCGCATCGACGACGACTTCGGCTTCCGGAAGATCAAAATCAATCGAGCCGCGCTCGGTGCGGGTTTTGCGGATCAGACGATAGAGTTCGAAATGCGGAGCATACTCCCACTTGGGGTCTTTACCCTGGCTCTCGAACTCGGCTGCGATCTCGTTGTAGGTCGCACGTCTTTTGCTCTCGATCGCGCCTTCCATGAGCTCGGTGTGGGTGCGGGTGCCATTTTTGTCGTAGTGCATCTTGGCCACGAACGCCAAACGCGTCTCACGCGGTTTGAGGCTGCAGAGGTGCTCGGATAGTGCGCGCGGGAGCATGTGGAAGGCGCGTTCAGGGAAGTAAACGCTCGTGCCGCGCGAGTGGGCATCCTGATCCAAGGCCGTTCCGGGCTTGACGTAATGGGAAACGTCCGCGATCGCGACCCAGAGGATATATCCATCGTGCGGGGCCCGTTCCACGTAAACGGCGTCGTCAAAGTCGCGTGCCGTCTCGCCATCGATCGTGATGAAGGGCACATTGCGGAGATCCACTCGGATGCCTTTTTCGATCTCGGAGAGGTCGAGTTTGAATTCCTTGGCCTCGCGAACGGCTTCTTCCGGGTGATCCTCGATCAGATTGAATTCGGCTGCGATCATGCCGACGTCCGCGGAGGCGGGCAGGCTCGGACCGAAATGCTTGACGATTTCGGCCGTCACGCGGTGCGGCCCGCGCTCGTGGAAAGTGAGCTTGGCCTGGATCCAGTCACCCGCCTTGATATCACTTGGCGGAGCCGGCACGAAAATCTCTTCGCGAGTGCGCTTGCGCTCGTAGATGATCCAGCCGCCGCGTTCGGTTCCGCCGCGCGGACTGATATGGGGTTCGAACTTGCCCACGAGCTCCCGGAACCGGTGCTCGAGCACTTTGAGCCCGAGGACCTCGCCGCGCGAATTGATGGTCACTTCCACCCGGTCGCCATGGAAGAGGCGATCGGCCTCCCGGGGCGGAATGAAAGCGTCTTCGATATTCCGATCTTCAAAGATCAGGAAGCCAAACCCCTTGGCGTTTTTATCCACGCGGCCTTTGAGTCGCAGGATGCCCCGTTCACCCCCGCCTCGCTCCGGATGTCCCTCCGGGCGCGCGCGCGCTCCGCCGGGCCGGTCCTGTCTCGGCCCACGTGGTCCGCCTTCGGAGCGGTGCGGACGTCCAAAACGCTCGGAGCGACCGCCCCGTCTTTCGGGCTGCGGTCGCTCCTGATTCTGTTTTCCGAATCTGCGCTGGTTTTTATCGCGGGATTCGGAGCGTTGCGGTTGGTCTTTGGATCGTTTGGAGTGGGATTTTTTCATCTCACCCCGAGTCTATCCAAATTCCGCGCTTACTGACAGGACTGAGTGTTGCCTGCCTCGTCTTCGCAGTGACTGACCGAGAGCTGGGAAATCGTGAAGCTCCCGCAAGCACCCTGGCTTGCATAAGTGCTGTCGATGGCAAAGCCCACCTTGAGTGTGCCCGAGCTGGTTGCCACAATCGAGCTTTGGGTGTTCGGGATCGGGGTGGTGGTCGTTCCATCCGAGATCACGAGGTAGCCCTTTCCGTCGATGGAGGAGCTTGAGTAGCCTTCGCCATTGCCGTCCGCTTTGCGGCAGTTGGTGCTGCTCGTGTAGAAGTCAAAGAACAAGACGGATGAAGTTGTGACTGTCGTATATCCCCACGACCCGCTGACCCGGTAGTTGATCACGTCGCCCGGTTCGGCCCTGAGCGTGGTCGTAAGACCGTAGAACGTCGTTCCCGAGTAGCTGCCACCCAGGCCACCGTACCAATATCCCGTCGGGTAGTAGCCACTGCCAAAAGCGTAGTTCGTGTAATTGTAGCTTGTCGTTTTCTGGCAGACATCGACCCCGTTCACCGTTGCCGGAATACCCAGCGCCGTCTGACAGGCTTCGAGGAAGCTTGATGCGGCCACGCAGGAGCCGTGGATATTGTACTGTCCAGCCGAGCATCCATTTGCGGCGGTGGAGCCGGTGTCCGTGGAGCTTGAATTCTGCGCGTCGCCCGCCGGATCGATCGGGGCCTCCGCAGCACCACAGGCCGAGAGCGCCACCAGTGCGGCTGCTCCGAGAAGGGTGCGGACTTGGGCTCCGAGAGCGCGTGTTTGATATCGAACCAAGATATCTTTTTTCATGACATATACCTCGCCGAGCGGGAGATAAGCAGGGAGTGTGCCAGCTCCGACACAGGGCTGTAATCCCGTAAAAAAGGGCTCCCGGAGTCAGGCTCGGGCCGCCGGGGTGATCAAGTCATGGACAGGTGTGCAGCGATCGGACGGGAGTAAGTCAAGCTTCCCAGCTTCCAGTTTTGGAGTTCCGGTATTTCTTGTAGGTCACGGCCCGTAGCCCCCAGCCCTCGCGCTCGTAAAAGCGCTTGCCGGGTTCGTGGCTTGCTCCTGTGCTGAGTCTCAAGCAGCGGATTCCGGCCCGGGCGGCTTCGGTTTCAATCCATTTCAAAAAGCTTGCTCCCACGCCCTGGCTGCGGTGGTCCGCATGCGTGACGAGGTCATCGATATACCAGTGCTCGCCATGGACAAAGTCAAGCAGCGTCCTGATCCCTGCCAAGGCGAGGAGTTTACCGGTGTCCGGATCCGAGGCCCCCAAGAGGCGGTAATGGGCCTGAGTCTCGGACTGATCGCACACGAGGCTCTTGAATTGGGCAAACGTGAGTTCCGGCCTGAGATCCTGCATGAGCAAAAACGCCGAGTGGAGCTCGGTCGCGTTTTTAATATCAATGGTCTTGAAGAGGGTTTTCATCCGGGAGGGAGAAAGATGGTGCCCAAGACTGGACTCGAACCAGCACGCTGTTACGCACACGACCCTGAATCGTGCGTGTCTACCAATTCCACCACTTGGGCACACTTTTTAAGAACAGGTGTGGAGGGAGTAGCATTCCACTTGGGAGCTTGCAACCCCCCGACTTCATCTTTCAGGGGGGATTTTTTCAAAATCCCTTCCCCCAAAATCAGTCCAAGAACAGGAACTGCCGATCCCCGGCGCGGGGTAGTTCGGTTGGATTGTACTTGCGGACCTGAACGCCCTGCTCGAGCAAGCGGATTTCCGCCACTCCCGTCGGGGTGTTGAAGAGCCCCGTTTTGATCTTGAGGTAGAGCTGGCTGAACACGTCCCGACCGGCCTTGTCGTCGGTCCGGAGCACCCAGTCGGCACTCTCGGGTTGGTAGGTGAATCGGAGCTCACGGCGGTCATCTCCGCTCAGGAATTCGCGGTAAAACAGGAGCGATATCTGCCCGCCCGAGGTCCTTTCAAAATCCTTGGCCCGAAGCTTGATCAAGTCCTTGCCCAAGGCGCGGACGAGGACCATGCCGTTCCGGATCTCCTCCACCGTGTGGCGGCGCTCGGTGCCACGCACGTCGGTGTAGTGGAATCCCGCGACCTGCTCGGGGGTTGCGTCATCGGAGACAGCAAACAAGGTGCCTTTGTAGTCTTTGGGGTAGCTGCTTTCTACCGCTAGGATCGGCGTCTCGATCTCGGCCCGGACCGTGGGGCTCAGAAGCGTGAAAGTGATACCGATGGCGGCTGCGAGCGGGCGGATGGAGAGAGTTTGAAAAACAGCAGTGATGCGAGACTTCATGAGTGCGGGACTCCTTTCCCGTGGAGTGGAGGGCCGGACTTCATGTGCCCCCGCCGTTTGATTTCTGATAGCGGGAAAATATCAGCCCCCCGTCGGTTTTGGGAAGGGGGGCTTTTTCAGAATTTGATTTGAATCGCATTAGCCTGCTTTTTTAAGCACCCGCCGCCATTCCAGGCGAGTGATTTCCAGCTGTTTTCCGAGCTCCTCGCGCTCCGAGCGCGGAATCTGCTTGCGGATCAGACTGAAAAGCTCGCTCTCTTCAAATTTAAAATGCTTCTCGAGGTCCGCTCTCAGGGATTGAAGCATCTTGCGGATCCGGTCATCGGGCATCCCCGGTTGGAGAGCGTCCATCAAGCCTGCTCGGGCGGTACGATGCTCCTCGTGGCAACGGGTGATGAGGGTCCTGAAGGAGTCGAACTTGGAACAGAACGGGTAGACGACGTGCTCCTCGATATAGAGGTGGGCCTCGAGCTCGTCCTTGAGGTTGTGCAGTCGTTCGAGGAGCTCGGACTCCATGGCGACTCGCTCGAGGTCGCTCTGGGGTTCCCCTTCCGGCAGGGTTTCGATCAAATGCAGCGTGATCCGCTCGTGATCCCGGTAAAGCAGGTCGACAACGTCGGGTGGGGATTTCGGGCTGTTGGCTTCAGGCATCTTTGCTCCTTGGTTGAGTCGGCGGGACAGAAATTTAGCAACAAGCGGGTGCAAAGCGTATTCCGCGCTAGACAAGGCTGTTGGGTTCGTCTAGTTTCGGGGACGTTCGTCGGACGGCTTTGCTGATTCGGCGAATTTCTCAAAGAAGTGGTGGCCAGTAGCTCAGTTGGTAGAGCAATCGGCTGTTAACCGATCGGTCGTAGGTTCGAGTCCTACCTGGCCAGCCAAATACCAATTTTACCAGGCTCGGTACCCAAAAGGTACCGGGCCTTTTTAGTTTCTGCGTTGGCAAGTACGAGTGAATCAAAAGGTTTTCGGTAATTCGGCGTGAGCTTGCCGTCGCACCAAATCGAGTTCGATAAGACGAAATTCAGGAGTTTGCGCATTTCCGCCATTTCCTGCTTTTCGTCAGAGATTACCGCGCGTTGCACGAGTTCGATGACTTTCACGCCTTCCTCCATGTAGGAGTCGTCGGCAGTCGAGTGGGCATAGAGCTTTCGCTGGATTTCCGCCTTCTCGGTGCGCCACTCGTCGCTCTTGCACTTGAAGAAGTCCTCGTCGATTTCGCCGTCGAGTTTCGCGACGAACAGCTAATCGAGTCGCTGTTGAATTTTTGCGAGCTGGTCTTGAAGCATCGCCACTGCCTTATCGTGGTACTCACGCTTGTCCGTGTGGCTTTCCCGGAGGGCCCTAGTCACGATAGCGAGGGTCTCGTCGTCCATTCGAATCGCGCCCAGCGCATCGCCTAACTGACGGGCTAGCTCAGCCTCGCCCACTGTCCCGCTTTTTCTTTGGCGTTTCCATGCTCCAGGCGACATGAAAAGACTTCAGTGGAATGATCCCAAGTGCGTGGCGGATGTCTACGGAGCGATGATTGAACGGCAACCCTGGTTCATCAAGTTCCGAAGCGATGAGGACGGGTTGCTGGAAGAGATATCTTTTCACCCGTCCAGTAAGAGTATGACCACACGTGAGCGGTGTAGTGATTCCAGAAGGAGATTGGCAAGATGAAGGTAGTGTAAAAGTCTTTCTGGTGCGCCATGACAAGGGCCACCGATCTGGCGGGTGTGAGTCCCGCAAGCAAAGGAGTAGCGAACCATGCTTTAGCGAACATTGCGTGACCAGTCCCGGCGAC
>Ga0172372_10005448_pt1 | contig 17704 bp, 17 predicted proteins | sample LakKiv5m_2_FD_114544 | JGI IMG/M metagenome (GOLD analysis project Ga0172372, IMG submission 114544) | Freshwater microbial communities from Kabuno Bay, South-Kivu, Congo - kab_092012_9.5m | ecosystem: Environmental > Aquatic > Freshwater > Lake | place: Democratic Republic of the Congo...
ACAGTTGTTCCATGAGAAGTACCTGTTTCTAGACTGGTGCATGTCCCATTATTTATGGCGCTACTATCCCACACCGACCCATATCCATAAGGAGAATTGGAAGGTCCACCAGTAGTATGATCCCAATAACGAAGTACGCGCGTTTTCCCATTTTCCAGTTTGAAATCTGGATGGTTAAAATCGATTCCTTGGTCAACAATACCTAATACAACTCCTTTTCCCGTGTAATTTGTATCTATTCCCACCCCTTGATGGAGTAAATTTATCTTATGTCTTCTGATGGCTGTGTCTGCCAAAATATGCGGAGGAGCAAATTCAAAATGGGGTCTTATTAAAATATTATCCCTAACTAAAGAACGAAATTTTTCAGCATCAATGGAGAAGTATAACCATTGTTTGTTTTCTGATTTAATCGATAAATTTAGATCACTTAATAGTGTTTTATTTGAAGGCGTATTACTAATGCTCGTCGGAATCATTCCTTGGTAAGTGGAATTTGATATAAAATCTTGTAAATTCAAAGATTGAGAATGAATTCCGAAACTCAAACAAATACATATTATTCCAAAAAAAGTCCGCACATGTTTAACCATAAATAAAATTAAGGATTATCAGTTGAATCAAAAAATAAAAATCTAGAAAATTACTTGAACTCGAAATTATTGTACATTTGAATTCTATTTTTCAAAATTAAGATGAAATAGCCATGCCGATAGTTTACGTTACTTCCTTATAGTTAGAAAGTAGGTACTTATTCCATCTGATATTTAAAAGACAAATTTTATATTTATGAAAAGAAATTCACTTAAAGTTGCAACATTTATCCTTTTCTTAGGAATAGGTCAATTTACTCAAGCGCAAGCAATTCCTGGAACCTTAAATTGGTACAACGGAGAAGGAGTTGGAATGTATACCAACAAAGCATATAAAATGCTCAAAAAGAAAAAATCTAGTGAGGTAGTGGTAGCTGTGATTGATTCTGGAGTTGACATTGAGCACGAAGATTTAAAAGGTAAAATTTGGGTAAACACAAAAGAAATCCCCAATAATAAAATCGACGACGATAAAAATGGCTACGTGGATGATGTTCACGGTTGGAACTTTCTTGGTAATTCAAAAGGTGAAAATATGAACGAAGCACGTTTGGAAAAAACACGCATATTAGCTAAGCTTTCACCGAAATACGATGGAATTAATCCACAGGAAATAAAGTCAGATGCAGAGTACGAATTATACTTAGAGGTGCTGTCGGCAGTAGAAGGAGATCGTGCCAATTTTGAACCGTACATGGATATGTTGAATAAAGGATTATTGGATGCCGAAACAGCAAAATACATTAACGATCAAATGAATTTCAATTTAAACCCAAATTACGACGATCGTGCACTTATTGGTGATAATCCTGAAGATTTAAACGATAGAAATTACGGAAACCCTGATGTTGAAGGTCCTGATGCATTGCATGGAACGCACGTTGCGGGAATAATTGCTGCGAATAGAACAAATAATATTGGTGTTGAAGGAGTTGCTGAGAATGTAAAAATAATGTCAGTTAGAACAGTGCCAAATGGTGACGAACACGATAAAGATGTGGCGTTGGCAATACGTTACGCTGTCGACAATGGAGCAAAGGTTATAAACATGTCATTTGGTAAAGGTTATTCTCCTAAAGCACAATGGGTTTATGATGCAATGGCCTACGCTGATTCAAAAGGAGTTTTACTTGTTCATGCAGCCGGGAACGATGCAAAAGATATAGACCTTGAACCTAATTTTCCAACAGAGAAATACGATTTTCAAACAACGGAACTTACACATATCCTTACTGTTGGAGCATCCACAAAAAATGACGATGAAAGTATTATTGCTGGGTTTTCGAACTATGGTAAGATTCAAGTTGATGTATTCGCTCCGGGTTTTGAAATTTACAACACTGTTCCTCAGTCGTCATACATGAATTTGCAAGGAACCTCTATGGCAGCACCTATGGTTGCAGGAATGGCGGCAATGTTATCTTCCTACTACCCAACCTTAACAATGGCGCAAATCAGAGAGGCTATTATGAAAACCGTGGTAGTTAAAAAACCTTTAGTAGAACGTTGCAATACTGGTGGTGTTGTAAATGTAGTTAAAGCTGTGAAATATTGTAACAAACTTGAAAAAGCTAAGAAATAAGTTTTTATTAGGTTTTATTTTTCTGATTGGTTTTCAAAAGTATAATTGCCAATCTAGAATTACGGACACACTTTATTTAAATACGGTCATAAACCAATGGCACCTTGATGCAGCAAATGCACGATTGGAGGAATATTTCTCTGTAATGTCCGAAGATTTTGTGTTTCTCGGGACTGCTCCGGGAGAACGCTGGTCGAAATCTCAATTCTTTAGTTTTTGCAAGCCATACTTCGATAAAGGAAAAGCGTGGGACTTTAAACCATCTAATAGAAATTGGCATATTGATTATAAAAGAAAAATCGCCTGGTTCGATGAGGATCTATCCACATGGATGGAAGGTTGTAGAGGAAGTGGAATTTGTATTTTTTACAAAGGAAGTGTAAAAATCGCTTATTATAACTTGACTGTTTTAATTGAGAATGAAAAAATTCAACCATTTATAGAACTTAGAAAACAATAAATGTTTGTTAAAGACAACAAAATAGATACGTGTAAACACTATTTTTCAAGCCAATTAAAGGACAAATTTTCATCACTTGCCATTCAACAGATGTGGAAGACATTAATTTGTAAACGCTTTAACTGGAGTGGGGCAGAGTTTATATTAAATCAAAAAACAGCCCTTTCTGAGTCCGATTTATTATATGTTAGAGATTTTGTAAAGCGTCTTCAATCCAACGAACCATTCCAATATATTATCGGTGAAACTAGTTTTTATAATCTTACAATTTCATGTAATAGTTCAGCTTTAATCCCAAGGCCAGAAACTGAAGAGCTGGTAAATTGGATCAGAAATAGCACCGCTAATCCGTTGTCAATTCTGGATATCGGTACAGGCACCGGATGCATTGCACTTGCCTTAAAGTCAGTTTATTCCAATACCTATGTTGAAGCTTGGGATATTTCAGACGATGCGCTTTTATTAGCTAGAAAAAATGCAATAAATCTAAACCTAACAGTTGATTTCAAAAATGTGAATGTTTTAAATACGATAAATCTAGCTAGGAAATTTGATGTTTTTGTTTCCAATCCACCTTATGTTCAGTATTCAGAGAAAGGGGAGATGGAACATCACGTAAAGGATTTTGAACCACACTTGGCTCTTTTTGTCGATGATGAGGATCCTTTAATTTTTTATAAGAAAATAGCTGATTTGGCCTTGCTAAATTTGAATCCAAATGGGTTGTTGTTTTTCGAAACTCACCATAAGTTTCATGATGAGCTGGAAAGAGAGATGAAGAAACGAGGTTTTATAAACATTGAATTGAGGAAAGATTTACAAGGGTTAGATCGATTTTTGAAAGCGCAAATTCCTTAATTTTATCGTATGGTTGACAGTTCAATTCAGTCAAGAATTCAGTTATTAACGCGCGAATTACACGAGCATAATCATCGTTATTACATCGAAAACAACCCTCAGATTTCTGATTTCGAATTTGATATGTTACTTAAAGAGTTGCAAGAACTCGAAGAAAAATATCCAGAGCTTTCTTTTGAAAATTCCCCAACAAAAAGAGTAGGAGGTGACATAACTAAAAAATTTGAAGTTGTAGAACATAAGTTTCCCATGTTGTCTTTATCGAACACCTATTCTGAAGAAGAAATTAGAGAATGGGAGGAGAGGATAAAAAAAACGATTGAGCAGCCCTATCAATTTGTTTGTGAGTTAAAATACGATGGTGTTGCTATCGGATTACGTTATGAATATGGAAACTTAACAAAAGCGGTAACTCGCGGGGATGGTGTCAAAGGTGAAAACGTTACAGCAAATGTTAGGACAATTAAATCCGTCCCACTTGTATTGAAAGGAGATTTTCCAGCTGAATTCGAAATTCGTGGTGAAATTGTGCTCCCAAAATCAAAGTTTGAGGAGTTGAATAAAGAGCGAGAAGCACAGGGAGAACCTTTGTTTGCAAATCCCAGAAACACAGCTGCTGGAACTTTAAAACTCCAAGATTCTCGTGTCGTTGCAGATCGTGGGTTGACCTCCTATTTATATGGTGTCTATGGCGTATCGGGTCTTTTTAATGGTCACTATGAAAGTGTAGTAAAAGCTGGTGAATGGGGCTTTCAAGTTCCTACAAAGAAAAATAATTACATTTCACTGGTCACTTCTATTGAAGGTGTATTGGAGTTTATTTCATACTGGGACGAACATCGGCATGCGTTACCATTCGACATAGACGGAGTTGTTGTTAAAGTGAATGAATATGCGATTCAAGATGAGTTAGGGTTTACGGCAAAATCTCCAAGATGGGCTATTGCTTATAAATTTAAAGCACAACAAGTTGAAACCATAGTAGAAAGTATTGATTTTCAAGTAGGAAGAACAGGTGCCATAACGCCTGTTGCCAATTTAAAACCGATATCACTTGGAGGAACTACTGTGAAAAGAGCGTCACTTCACAATGCGGATCAAATTGAAAAACTTGGACTTAGAATAGGGGACACCGTTATGGTTGAAAAAGGTGGTGAAATCATTCCTAAAATCATTGGGGTTTCCATAGAAAAGAGAAAAATTGAAGGTGCAGTTTTCTCGTTTATTACAAATTGTCCCGAATGTAATGCTGAACTGGTTCGTCATGATGGCGAGGCGCAACATTATTGTCCAAATGAAAAAGAATGTCCACCTCAAGTTAGAGGAAAAATAGAGCATTTTATTTCCAGAAAAGCCATGAATATTGATGGAATAGGAGGTGAAACCATTGAAGCCTTGCTTAAAAATGAGTTGATTTCATCAGTATCCGATTTATATCACCTTGATCGTTTAAAATTATTGGAATTAGAACGAATGGCAGAAAAATCTGTGGATAATCTGTTAAAAGCTATCGAAGATTCTAAAGCAATTCCATATGAACGCGTATTGTTTGCGCTAGGTATTCGTCATGTAGGAGAAACAGTGGCTAAAAAACTTGTAAAACAGTTTTCATCCATTGAAAAGTTACAAAATGCCAGCTATGACGAACTTCTAGAAGTAGATGAGGTTGGAGAAAAAATTGCGCAATCAATTCAATTGTATTTTCAAAAAGAAGAGAATTTAATTCTAGTTGAAGCATTGAAAAAGGCTGATCTTCAATTTTCATCCGTTGAAAAGCAGAATATTTCTAATATCTTAGCAAATAAAATTGTTGTGGTTTCGGGGACATTTCAGTCTTTTTCTCGTGAGGAGTTGAAAGAACTAATTGAACTAAACGGGGGAAAGAATGGTAGTTCTATTTCGAAAAAGACAGATTTTTTAATTGCAGGTGAAAATATGGGACCCTCTAAATTAAAACAAGCTATTGAGTTGAATATCCAACTTTTAAACGAAGATGAATTCATTAAATTGATCAGTCAAAAATGAAAAATATTTGGACCTCTATAAAATCGTTGCTAGTTGTTTTCTCCTATGAAGACGACGAACAACTCAAATTGTTCAGGAAGTCTTTGGATAAAATGCTCAACACAAGCAATGTAGACAGATTAATTATTATCGTAAACATTCCTAAAGAAGTCGATAAAAATTCTTTGCCACCACATTTTTTAATTTATTACAATTCGCCAAATGACTATAATTTTTGGGGTAAATTGAAAGATGTACAACTTGAAGCGGAACTAGCTCGGGAGTATGACGTACTTCTTTGGTTTGGAGATACTGAACAGAAAATTTACTCGCAAATTGAACTGGCAACTATTCAGAGAAGAATTATTATCAATAAAGAAAATCCTACTTTTGACTTAAGTTTAAATGCAGGTTCGGAATCACCTGAACTTATGTTGAATTTTGTAATTAATACACTTAAAAAAATAACGATAAATGAATAATCCGTTCATAGGTTCTGGTGTGGCATTGGTGACGCCTTTTAAAAATGATTTCTCAATCGATTTTGATGCATTAAAATCACTTGTGCGTTTGCAGATTTCAGGCGGAACAGACTTTCTAGTTGTTCAAGGGACAACCGGAGAATCTCCCGTACTGAGCGCAGAGGAAAAGCAAGCCGTACTACAATGTGTTCTTGAAGAGAACGATGGAAAATTGAAGGTTGTCTATGGAGTAGGAGGAAACAATACGTTGGCTGTTGGGAGTGCTTTAAAACAAGTTCCAAAAGGTGTTGATGGGATCCTTTCAGTTTCTCCTTATTATAATAAACCTATTCAACGCGGAATTATTGAACATTACAAACATATTTCTACTTGTACTGATCTTCCAATAATATTATACAATGTACCGGGAAGAACAGGTTCTAATGTTCTTCCAGAAACGACGCTAGCTTTAGCAGAAATTCCAAACATTGTGGCCATGAAAGAAGCATCTGGCAATATGGAGCAAATAATGGAAATCATTCGTTTGAGAAAACCAGATTTTGGGGTCTTATCAGGTGATGATGCCTTGACTATGCCTTTAATTGCGGCTGGTGCCGACGGAGTAATTTCAGTTGTAGCAAATGCTTTTCCGGAAAAATTTTCTCGAATGGTACATGCTTCATTAGAAGGTGATTACGATACTGCTAGAAAAGAGCATTACGATTTACTTCCTATAACGAAAATGTTTTTTGAGGAAGGTAATCCTGGAGGTGTAAAAATTGCGCTTAGGGTAAGAGGAATATGTTCTGATGTGTTGAGATTACCTTTAGTTTCTGTTTCTGAAGGTTTAATGGAAAGAATTGTTCTAGAGACGAAAAGAATCGTTGAAAAGTAAATGATTAGAAGTTTAGTCCTAGCTTCTTGTTATTTATTCTTTACAGCTTGTTCTGATGAAAAGAATCAAAATTTTGGTTCTGATGATGCGTCAAAGGTGTCATCAGCTGAATCAATAAAATCTGAAAAAATAGATACTGGTTTAACCGTCCCAAAAACACCCAAAACTTTTGATTCATTGATTGACGTAAGAGAACTCAATGCTTCCATTTTAGTAGATTTGAAATATACGACAGATGATAATTTCATGCACATGCGTTTGTACGATAAAATTGACCGAGCCTATCTTCAAAAGGATGTTGCAGTTCGTTTAGCTAAAGTTCAAGATGCATTATCGAAAAAGAAGCCAGGTTTTCATTTGCTCATTTATGATGCCTTAAGGCCAGTCAGCGTTCAACGAAAAATGTGGGAAGCATTGGATAGTTTGCCGCCTGGTAGGAGAGGTAAGTTTGTTTCAAATCCTGACAAAAGAAGTCTTCATAACATGGGTGCGGCGGTTGATATTACCATTATTGATGATAAAGGAATACCATTAGATATGGGCGCAGGTTTTGATGATATTCGCGAAATAGCCTATCCATCGCTTGAGCAACAGTTTCTTAAGTCTGGAGAGTTGAGTGCAAAACAATTAGAAAACAGATTATTGTTAAGGAGATTAATGCAAGCTCAAGGATTTAGGCAATTAGAAACAGAATGGTGGCATTATAATGCGTGTTCACGTATCGAGGCGTTAAAAAAATACAAAGTTCTACTCAACGAGTTTTAATAATTAACGAGTACAAGTGCGGTATCGAAAGGAGCAGGTGTAACTTCTTTATGACCATATTGACTTGTTCCGCCATTAATGATCCAATAATCAACAGAAAACAAACTGTTAGCATTATTTAAGCATGTTCTAGAATAATAAGATTGCTCCACTAAATCAATTAATCCTCCGGGGCAACACTCTTCACAAGTTGTATTTTCACTTGTTTTCATGAATCGAAATGTTTCATTCGGAAGTACAGAACTATTTATAAAGCGCATCTCAACCCAAGATTTGGCTTTGGTTCCGTAATTTCTTGTTGTCGTGCTCGATGGAGTTAAACTTGAAAAAGGAATATCGTCCGAAATATCAAAATAATTTTCCTTGTAAATTTTTATTACATATTTTTCAGTCTTGTCCCTTGGAAAGGTAAATTCATATTTGCCATCTGAAGAAAGGATTACAGAATCTATTACTATCATTGAATTAGTACCGATTGGAACTTTGAATAATTTTACCTCTGCTCCTGTTAAGCCTTGTTGAAAAGTTTCATCCGTAATCGTTCCCGCCAATGTAAAAGATGCGATACCTCGTTCACATGAACTAACGGCGCAGCCAACAATAAAAAGCACCATGAAATATAAACTTCGCTTGGTCATGATTTTATATGTCTAAATTTAATCAATTTAGTGAGTGAAAATGAAAAATTGAATACATTTCTGTCATTTGCAGCAACCCACGTTATGTAAACGGCTATTGGTGTGAAGAATATACTCGCGAGCCACATACCAATGAATGGACTTACAGTTTGAGTTTCTGCAAGATTTTCACCAATACTGATGAGAATAAAATAAATCATAAAAATTATCGCAGCAATTACAACAGGAGCGCCAAATCCTCCTTTTCTTACGATTGCGCCTAGTGGTGCCCCAATAAAAAACAATACCAAAATGGTGTATGTTAACGAAAATTTACGGTGAAACTCTATCCAATATCTATTTTGTTCAGCTTCAAAAGTTTTTCTAAATTCCAATTGATTTTGGATCATTCGATTGTTACCTCTAAGAAAATTGATAGTTCGATTGAGCGCATTAGATTTTTCCAATTCTGATAACTCTTTAAATCTTTTAACGGGAACTGAAATTTCCTTCATATTTTCAGAATTATTCGCAATAAGCGCATCATCGGTCATTGTTAGATGAGAGCTGATAATGGACCTGGCAATGTTATTAGAAAACTGATCAGTCTTTTGCTGAAGTGAGTCCATTACATCTGCAATTTGAAAAACATTCATCATTTCATGCTTGTCAGAAAAAACTTTTTCATCTGATCTAGCTAGGCTTAATCCGTCCATTTTTATTTTGAAAGTTCCTGTAGAAAATGAAGAAACGCGAGAAGGGCGATTTTCTTTTTTATACTGCTTCAGTTCTCCATTGGGAAGAAAAATGGGATTCTGTAAATCCAATTCTTCAAACAATTCACCATTTTTAAGTTGAAAAAATAGAAAGTTATTGTTTTCTGATTTGTAGATTCTAGCCTCTTTAGCTTTTATAGTTCGTACTTGTTCGTTATCGCTGTAATCGTGAATGGTTATTCCATAGTTAACACTGTCACGCATTTCATCAATTTTGATTGCATATCCTTCAATATCCTTTGTGTAAACTCCAGGAGTTAAAAGTGAACTTATTTTAGTGTTTTGAATATCAAAAATCATCGAATGCCATTTTAAATTGGCAACTGGAATCACATAATTTGCAAAATAAAAGGTAAATAATGCAATACCTATTACTACAAATGTTAAGGGTCTCATGACTCTATACAATGACATTCCACTTGCTTTGAATGCAGTTAATTCGTTGTTTTCAGAAAAATTTCCAAAAGTCATAAGTGAGGAGAGCAAAATTGCAAGAGGAAGCGCTAAAGGAACCAAACTTACTGACACATAGAGTAATAATTCTAAAATTACCATTACGCCCAAACCTTTTCCCATTAAGTCATCGATATACAGCCAAAAGAATTGGAGTATCAATATGAACATAGAGATAAACAAGGTAACCAGAAATGGTCCCGTAAACGAACGTATACTAAAAAAATAAAGGCGTTTCAACTGAAATTATTACAGCAAAAATAGGGTAGATAATCGAGAATTGAATTAAGCACCTAAAATACGACGTAATTTTTCCATTTGTTGATCCCAAAGCATTTCAGCACCACTTATGTCATCAGATTCTGCGAAGTCGGTAATATTGATGATCATTGCATTCGTCATTGGATCAACTTTTGTTGCGATTTCAAAATAGTAATCATCTTCTTCATCCGCTAACCATTTGAATCTAATTCGCTGATTCATTTTATGAAATTGTAATTGAGCATCTTCAGAAGCGCCATCCCATTTAAAGGTGTAAACGTTGTTTTTAACATTAACATCATCCGCAAACCATTCACTCAAACCACTCGGGGTAGCAATAAGATTTTCAAGAACACCAGGAGTACTCTTAAATAAATACTCCAATTCAAATTTCTCTTTCATAGCCGACAAATTTAATTTTACATTTGTACCTCTTAAATATAACCATTTTTAATTACAATGTTGCTTCACAAGCGATTAATTCATCAAGGAACTGTTTTTTTTAGGTATCGAGGACAATTACCGATAATAGTCATCCTTTTTTCAGTGTTTTTGATCGTGTTTTTCCCAATTAATTTGACAAAAGAGTTTAGATATGGTTTTTATGCGCTTTCTTTCTTGTTCGTTATTTCAGGGCATATTATAAGAGCTTCAACAGTTGGAAACCGTCACAAACATACTTCAGGAAGAAATCGTTCACACCATTATGCTGAAAATTTAAATACAACAGGATGGTATTCCGTGACAAGAAATCCCTTGTATTTTGCAAATTTTTTAATTTGGTTGGGACTGTCGCTATCAACTCAACATATTGGAGTCGTGCTTTTAGTATGTAGTTTTTTTTGGTTTGTTTACCAACGGATAATTCTTTCAGAAGAGGATTACCTATTGACCAAGTTTGGCGATTCTTATGAAGATTGGGCCAGAAAAACTCCGGTTTTTTTTCCAAGTTTGAAAAAATTTAATAAAAATCCTAATCCCTTATCTTTTAAAACCATTATTAAAAATGAATACCCAGGTCTTAGCGCCACATTAAGTTGTATGCTAATTATTAATATCGGACAAAGCATTGACAATAATAATGGTTATGTTTTCAGTTATTTGGATTTACTATTTTTAGTCTGTATTTTATTTTTTGCCGGAAGCATGAAATTATTAAAACATAAAACTAGTTTCTTCAATTCTGAAGATTAGACAGCTTTGAATTCGCTTCTTTGTTCTAATGATCTCGAAAGTGTGAGTTCATCCGCGTATTGTAATTCCGTGCCTACCGAAACTCCTCTCGATAAAGTCGTTATTAAAACAGGAACATGTTGCAATTTTTTATAAAGGTAGAAATTTGTTGTATCTCCTTCCATGGTTGGACTCAAGGCGAAAATGATTTCTTTCGGCTGTGTGTTTTCGGCTTTATTCACCAGAGATTGAATAGTTAACTGACCAGGTCCAATGCCATCCATTGGCGAAATTAGGCCTCCTAAAATATGATAGACTCCCTTGTATGTTCCGGTTGCCTCAATGGCCATTACATCGCGAATATCCTCCACAATGCAGATGGTTGAAGCATCTCTTGTAGAATTAGAGCATATATCGCAAATTTCATTGTCGGAGATGTTATGGCAATTTTTACAAAAATGAATCTTTGTGTGTAGGTTAAGGATGGATTCTGTAAAATCAGAAATTTCAGTATCGCTTTTTTTTAATAAGAATAACGCCAAACGTAGCGCGGTTCTTCTTCCAACGCCAGGTAAAGAACCTAATTGATTTACGGCATTTTCTAGATTTTTAGATGGAATTTGCACCCTCAAAAATAATCAATAAGTCGCGAATATTGCAGAACGAAATAGCTAACTTTGTTAACAGATGAAAGAACTGAACATTCGAAACAAAAAAGCACGCTTCGAATACCACATTGAAGACGTTTATACCGCAGGGATTCAATTAAGTGGTACAGAAATAAAATCTATACGAAATGGCAAAGCAAGTATCTTGGAGTCATATTGTATTTACTCACTTGGCGAAATCTGGATACGTAATATGCATATCACAGAATACGAAAATGGATCGTTTTACAACCACAAGCCTCGAGCTGACAGGAAATTATTATTAAATAGAAAGGAAATTAATCAGCTAGAAAAATTTCTCAAAACCAAAGGAAATACGATTATTCCGCTAAAACTTTTTTTATCTGATAAAGGATGGGTAAAAGTTGAAATTGCTTGTGCAATAGGTAAAAAAATGCATGACAAACGTCAGGATTTAAAAGAAAAAGACGATAAACTAGAAATTGCAAGAGCTATGAAAAGATAACGCTAGTCTTTTATAACAGGATATCCGGGGTATTTTTTCTTATCAAAAACGAATTTACTGTCGTCAATTACAGGATTAGAAGAGAACTTTGTAAGTGAATATGACATAACAGAACCATCCTTGGCTTTCATTATTGCTTTTTTCAAATCGTTGCCTTTAGATACGTATAAAACAATAGTATGGTAATCCGCCTTAGCAGGAACCTTTGGTGTTAAATTGATAATATGAACAGTCTCTCCATTGAGTGAAGATTCTTTATCGTAAGCATTTTTAAATCCTGTTTCCCAGATGGTCATTAATTTTTTTGGGTTTAAGCCTTCATCTCCAGCATTTGCATCTGATTCATAAATTGAACCTTCTTCTTTAACAACCGTCCAAGTTTTTACGCCGTTTGAAATAATTGTATTTTCACCATAGGAGGCGTAATATTTGTTGCCCTTAACCCAACCTTTACCAGTCTCATTTTCATTTTGACCGCTTTTGGAGTTTTTAATATTTGCGCTAAATTCAATGTAAAAGGAACTCATTCCTTTCATTTTAGTCGACAGTTTATCAAGAATTCCTTGCGACTTTGCATCTTGGGAAAAACCGCAAAACGCAGTAAAAAACAGTATAAGAGAAAAGAGGTATTTCATTTTTATAATTTCTCGACAAATATCACAAATTATGCCAAATAAATTATCCAAATGTTAATAAAAACCTTGTCAATCGATAATAATCAAAGGCCTGTTGTAAATTGTATGCGCATACTGAAATTGTATTAAATATTTTCCAGATTTCACATTTTCAGGAATAACTAGTTGATTTTCATCTACTTGTTTTACAAATATTTGTTTTCCTTTAGGATCAAATATTCTTAAAGTGACCGGTTCATTTATGGATGAATTCCAAGTTAAACACGTTCCATTTTTTATTGGATTTGGATAAACGTGAAGCGACGAAATTTCAATTTCATTGAGTAAAGCTAAATTCCCGATATTGATATTATCTAAATAAAGGACATTTCCGTACCGACCAATATTACGAAATGCAATTTGAAGATTTGACTCGTTGGAATAACTGGCCAAATCAACGGAATCCGTTCGCCATTGAGAAGAATTAGGAGTGAAGTAATCTTGAAAATCCGGTGAAGTTGCCAAATCTGTTCCTCCTTTAAAATAAAGACTTTGATACGTTTGTCCACAATCTGTTGAAGCTAACACTTCCAGCGTATCGCTATATCCTGATCCCCATCGTGCATAAGCAACATCAAATTTTAAGTATGAATTGGCAGCTATGACAGAAGGATTAAAATTCATAATCAGATCATCCGAATTTCCTTGCGAATCGTTATTGTAATTATCAAAAATGGCAGATTTATTAGAATTACCATATCCGCCGGCGCTTGATGAAAGTGACCATTGGGCATCGTTATTTGGATTGTTGATACTCCATCCACTTGGCACAAAATTTCCTTCAAATCCTTCTGAAATCGAAGTTGGCAAACTCAAATAGTTCACACTAATTTGTATAGTATCTGAATCCGAATTGCCATTCCCGTCCGTGATTTCTAGAATAGCTTGATGTGAACCAGCTTGTGTAAATAAAACAGAAGGATTCCTTTCAGTTGAAGTGCTTGGTGAACCGGATGGGAAAGCCCAACTCCATGTTGCATTCGTGTGATTTAGAAATGAATGATCTTCAAAATAAAATGAGTCTATTTCGCATACCACTTCTTGTGATAATTTATCAACCATTACTCTTGCAATAGGGTAGGCAGGCTGTTCGCTTAAAGTACTTTCCCAAATTCCTTTTCCGTAAGTTGCTAAACGAATTTTTCCATCGCGATAAAATGGTTTTATAATATTTCCACTTGTAAATAAAGGCAACCCACTGTTATCAAGCTGAAATTGACCTTGATTATTTTTGTAATAAACAGCACGATTCGTTGCGATGTAAACTCCACCATCTGTTCCTGCAATGTAATTCAACGCTTGCACCGATTCGTTGTTAAAAATAGAGGATGTCCAGTTTTCCCATGATTGACCTGAATTTGTTGTTTTAAAAACTTTAAATCCATTTGAACCATCTGGATAGGCAATCCATAACTCATTTTCATTTTGTGGATTTAACGAAAGTAGCATCCTTCTGCTATTTCCTGATGGTTTGTTCAACTGACTCCATGTAACTCCACCGTCGGTTGTTTTCCAGAGTGTTCCATTTGAACCAGAACTTGGTTGTTGGTTTAAATAAATGACATTGGGATTGCTTGATGAAACCTCAATGTACTTAATCTGATTAGCGGTATTGGTTCCAAATGTATACAACAAATTGAATGAAGCTCCAGCATCTGTAGTTTTCCAAATGACATTGTCTTTTCCAATGTAAGCAATGGAATAACAATTCGGATGAAATTCCATTTCACTTGATTCAGCAGCCCAATAACTTTCGTTAGGAGCCATTCCAAATGCTGCATTGGCAATCGGATCATTCAAATTAATTGGAATAATTTTTCCCGCAATGTCTGAAAAATAAGTTTTACGATTATTTCCAGGATTCACATAACCCGTAGGCGCTTCACCACCACCGAGTTCAAGGAAATTACCAGCTCCATAATTTTCGTGATAAGCCAAATTTCCATTGTGATACAATCCACCAACAAGGACATCTTCATTCCAGCCGCTACCAAAACCCCAATAATCGGAACCGTGAACGCCAGACATGCGAAATTCATAATTCGAAGTAAAAAAATCATTAGATCTGTAAATCCCACCATCAGTTGAAACCCATGCCGTATTTCCCACAATTCGAAAATCTTGCATATCCACATGCATTCCTAATGGACCTCCAACGTAACCAGCAACAGGAATGAATGAACTTCCACCATTCGTAGATTTATACAAGTTTAATCCGCCAACTAGAATTTCATCCGGATTAGTTGGGGATGCCATCAAAGCACAGTTATAAAATCCCTGGTGATAGGTCCAATCTGCCCAACCAATGGCTAAATTTACATGATCTAAAGTGTAGGGTCCCCCCGCAGGACTATTTGGCAAAGTCCATGTAGAACCGCCATCATTACTTCGATAAACGCCAATGTAGCCGAAATCATTCGCTTTGGCTTCTCCAATCAAATAGGCATAAATTCGATTGGGATCGGCTGGAGTTACCGCCAACCTTGCACCACCATCGTTACGCGCTGGATCAGTTGAGAAATACCATCCGTTACTTTGAACACTCCAAGTTTCACCGAAATCTGTTGATTTTAAAAACTCGCAAATAATGGCCGTTGGGTTGTTGCGCACAATATAAAGAATTGAAGCATCTGCCGTATTTGATTTTATGTCATACGTTTTATTGGAAAACAATTGATTCCAAGTGGTTCCGTTGTCTAGTGAACGGTATAACCCTTTGTCCGTACAAGCAAATATGAGTTGATCATTGGTCGGATGAATCAGTAATTCATTTACGCCTAAATTTGAGCTGGGTAAAACATTTATCCAAATTTGACCTCCATCAGTAGATCGAAAAACACCATTGTTTCCACCGGCAAAAACAATATCGGGGTTTGAGGGATGAACTTCAACAGCTGTAACTCCGCTTCCAAAATTCTCGTTTTTTGATACTAGCGTCCAGTTCATTCCTTCATCTGAACTTTTATATACTTCACCAGGCTCGGTTCCGCAGTATAAAATAGTTGGAGTGTCCATGCATTGGTCGACACTGTAAACATTCGTTTGACCAGAACCTTGATTTCCTCCTTCTTGGTAATTAGTTATTGGTCCGACGATACTCCAATTTGATGACTTAGTATTGGTTTGTTTTTTACGATATGCTTGTTCGCTACTTTGAAGATCGGCTTGAGTTGGTTCGTGTATAATTCCGAGTGCGTCGGTATATGATAAGTATTTTCTGCGCCAACGTTTATAGTATTGCGTATGAAAAGACTTCTCAAAAGGATTGTTTCGGTAATATTCTTTGTACAATTGATCAACCTCAAAAATAGATGGGTTTTCAGCGTACATTGTTTTGGCCCAAAGTGGTAAAGAACTGACTTCAGAAATTGAAGGCTTTTGCAAATTTTGACTTAAAGTGTAATTAAATATCAATACATTTATAGTACTGAATATCAATAGTTTTATTTTTTCCATTTGAAATAGTTTTTTTGTTGAACAGGTCTATTCTCTTCGATTTCTATAAGTGGTTCGCAGGGCAGGAGGGAGGCATTGCATTCCTGAGGTAAGGATTGGTATAATTTTGTTCCTTCTGTTTTCCAAGCAATCATTTCATCGGAAACCTCTTTCACTACTTTGGCAGGATTACCAACAACTAAACTCCTTGCTGGGATAACAGTGTTTGCTGAAACAAAGCTAAGTGCTCCGATGATTGATTCATCTCCAATTTCAACATCATCCATAATAACTGAATTCATGCCTATTAAACAGTTTCTACCAAGTGTTGCACCATGAATAACAGCGCCATGCCCTACGTGTGCTCCGGATTTAAGATAGACTGTGGTTCCAGGGAACATGTGAAGGGTGCATGACTCTTGTATGTTGCAACCATCTTCAATTATTATTTGACCCCAGTCGCCGCGAATTGTAGCATGTGGGCCAATATAAACGTTTTCTCCAATAATGACATTGCCGGTAACATTTGCCTGTGGGTGAACAAAACTGCTGGGATTTACAACTGGAATAAATCCATTAAACGAATAAATTGCCATGTATTATGTTAAATAGAATTGAGTATAAAAATTAACTTTACTAATTTAGGAATAAATTGAAGGACATGAAAAACTTGATCACATTATTTATTTTAGGCCTGGCTACAGTAAGTATTTCCCAGAAAACTTTAAAAAATGAAGAATTTAATAAGCTTAGAGTAAGGTCAGACGCTCAAGTATTAGACATCAGAACTTCTCAAGAGGTAAAAGAAGGTAAAATTCCGAATTCTATTAACATAGATTTCTTTGCGAAAGATTTTATTGAGCAATGTAAATCTAAATTTGATAAAAAGAAACCCTTGTTAGTTTATTGTGCTGCAGGCGGACGAAGTAGCAAGGCTATTAAAAATCTTAGTAAAGTTGGATTTAAAATAGTTTATGAATTGGAGGGAGGTTTTGATGATTGGAGACTAATGAACTTGGAGTAGAGTCAGAATAGTTCGCATTATTCATTTATTTCAATTAATCTTATTGAAAACTATCTGAGCCTTTTCTATTTAACATAATATTAATTATAATACAAATTGATATTCCAATAGAATGAACAATTCGGCTAATTCGTTTTTATATTTGTGTTTATGCATTGTTCAGACAAACAATCTCGGTTAGATTTAAATCTCGATATCATTCTAGAATGGTCGGCTGAATATGCACTTCAACCAACAGCTAAAAAGAAACTAGTTCAACTTTCTCCTAGTAATCGTTTTGCAGAAATTGACGAGGCTTTGCAAAAGGTCAACGAATGGAAAGAATTACGTGTAGCTGGAGATCCAATCCCAGCCTTAGATTATGAAGAGCTTCATCAAGAAATAAAATTACTGGGAATTCAGGATGCTACCATATCGCGAGAGGGATTTTGGAGAATTCTTCTGGCTTCTCAAACTATCAATGCATTTCTTTTATTTATTGAAAAAAGAAGTGAGCGATCGCCAAGACTTGCTTTGGTTCTTGACAAAGTGTTTTACAC
>Ga0172372_10005449_pt1 | contig 17701 bp, 14 predicted proteins | sample LakKiv5m_2_FD_114544 | JGI IMG/M metagenome (GOLD analysis project Ga0172372, IMG submission 114544) | Freshwater microbial communities from Kabuno Bay, South-Kivu, Congo - kab_092012_9.5m | ecosystem: Environmental > Aquatic > Freshwater > Lake | place: Democratic Republic of the Congo...
CGATGGGCAATCTGCCGCACCCGGTATTCCGGATTGTCGTGCTGCAGCGCGTAATAGCCATTGGGGTCATCGAAGGGACCCTCGGGCCGCCGCACCGAGGGGGGCACATCCCCCATCAGTGCGAACTCGGCCGAGGCGACCAGCGGATGCGGATGGCCGTTGGGACCAGGCACCTGCGGCAATCGGGAACCGGCGATGAGCGACGCCAGCATCATCTCGGGCAGATTTTCGGGGAGCGGCGCGATCGCCGCCAGGATGAGCGCCGGGGGACCGCCCAGGAACACCGTGACCGGCAGCGCTTCTCCCCGCGCCTCTGCGATCTGGTGGTGAAAGCCGCCGCCCTTGCCGATCTGCCAGTGCATGCCCGTCGTCCGGGCATCGTGCACGTGCATGCGATACATGGCCAGATTCGGGGCCCCGCGACCATCCGGCGGCGTGGTATACACCAGCGGCAGGGTGACAAACGGCCCGCCATCGTCAGGCCAGCACGTCAGGGCGGGCAACTGGTCGAGACTCAGGGTGGACGACACCACCTCGGTGACAGGCCCCGATCGCTGGCGGGACAGGCCTACCTTCAGCAGGTCGGCCGCAAGCCCGCGCGCCTCCCAGAGTTTCCCCGCCGTCGGCGGAAGAATCGTTTCGGCCAAATGGACGATCTCGCGAATGAGGCGCAGGGGGCGTTCACCGAAGGCAAGCTCGGCCCGCCGTGCCGTACCGAACAGGTTCGTGGCGAGGGGAAAGGCCTTGCCCCGCACATTGGTGAACAACAGGGCCGGACCACCGGCGGCAATCACCCGCCGGTGAATCTCCGCCGCTTCCAGTTCGGCATCGACCGGCACCGCGATGTCGACGATGTCGCGATCGCGCCGCAGCTGGTGCACAAACGTCCGCAAATCAGGGAACATCGTGAACGACCTCTCCTCCCACAATCGTCAGCACACTGCGCAGCTCGCCCGCACGTGCCGGCGTCAGCGACAGAGGGTCGGCAGACAGCACGGCCAGGTCGGCTAGTGCGCCCGGTGCCAGAAACCCCTTGTCGCGCCCCTGCAGTTCGACCAGCGCGCCCCCGCGCGTCATGGCCGTCAGGGCCTCGGTGACCGACCACGCCTGCGGTCCCCGATCAGGGGACGTCAGCCACATCAGCGCATCGAAGGGCCGCATGCCGTCACCGGTGCCTACCGCGAACGCGCCTACGGGTAGGACACGCGATTGCAGCACCGCGTTCCCGTCCGTGCCCTGCACAACACTGAGTCCGTGCGCGCGCAGCGGCGCGATTGCACGGTCAAGGGGAACGCGTGGCCACTCGAGACGCGGACGCTTACGGCTCCAGACCTCGGCGACACCCGTCGCGGTGAGGGCCGACACATACTCGCGCAGGGCCTCCTCGTCAGTCGCTTCCAGCGCCAGCAGGTCTTCGGTGCCGAAGGCCCATGTCACCGCCTGCCGGATGCGATCACGGTCATCGGCCCCGAGCCGGAACCCGAACCCCCTGATGTCGATGCGCAGCGTCGGCTGGGGCGGCAGGTGCGGGCGACTGTCAACGGTCTGCCCGGCAGGGCCCGGTCGCGGCATCCGGAAAACGCGCACCCGTGCAGGCGATGCCACCTCCTGAAGGACGCGTGAGACTTCGGCCACCGTGCGATCGCCCGCAAACCACTGTACCGAGGTCACCCCCATCGCCAGCCCCCTGGCCAGCACGGCGCGAACGGCGACGGCATCACCACCCGGATCGATCACGTGGGCATCATTGAAGCCCGGCACCACGACGCGTCCTTCGAGCGCACGCCGCTGGGTCGTCGGTCCGGCGAGCGCAGCGAGCTCGGCGGTGCTGCCCACGGCGATGACGCGATCACCGCGGATGGCCAGTGCCTCGACCCACGGCTGCTCGTCGGTTGCCGTAAAGATGCGCCCCCCCGTGAGCACGAGGTCGGGCGGTGCCGGGGCACACGCCGTCACCATGAACGGCCACATCAGCAGCGCGGCACGCAGCAGACGACGGGTCATACGGCCTTCCACGACTGGTCGGCACTGCTGCCGTAGATGCTCGGCACGCGTGCGCCCATCGAGCGCAGCGCCGAGGAGAGCTGCCCCCGGTGATGGGCCGAGTGGCCGATGAAGAGCGGCAACAGCGCGACACGCGGCATGGCTGTGCCATAGAAATCCACGGTCGAAGCCAGCACTGCGGCATCGAGCGTCAGCACCTGCTCGAGCAGCGGAGGCACCACGGCCGAGTACCACGTGACCAGCGCGTCGAGCGTGTCGGCCGGCGCATCCTGCGGCCCCTGCGAGAAATCGCCGGTCAGCAGGCCCGCGAGAAACCACTCTTCGGAACGGCACAGATGCACGGCCAGGTCCCAGGTGGTGCGGCTGATCGGGTCGGGCCGCCAGCCGCGCCCCGCCTCGGGGAGGGCACGCAGGACACGGGTGGTGGTCGCCAGTTCCTGCCGAAGCTGCCCCCCGAGCACCGCGGCCACGGCCTGGGCATCACGTGCGGTCATCGCGGTCGCTCAGCTCCGCGTCATCTTCCGGTACTTGATGCGATGCGGCTGGTCTGCGGCTGCCCCGAGCCGGCGCTTGCGTTCGGCGTCGTAATCCTGATAGTTCCCCTCATACCAGACCACCTGGCTGTCGCCTTCAAACGCCAGGATATGAGTCGCAATGCGGTCGAGGAACCAGCGGTCGTGGCTGATGACGACCGCGCATCCCGGGTAATTGAGCAGGGCCTCCTCGAGCGCCCGCAGCGTGTCGACGTCGAGGTCGTTGGTGGGCTCGTCAAGCAACAGCAGGTTGCTGCCCTTGCGCAGCAGCTTCGCCAGATGCACGCGATTGCGCTCACCGCCGCTGAGCGTACCGACCTTACGCTGCTGCTGTCCACCCTTGAAACTGAACCATGAGACATAGGCGCGCGACGCCACGGTCTTCCGGCCCATGGTCAGCTCGTCCTGGCCGTCGGTGATCTCGTCGAATACGGTCTTGTTCGGGTCGAGCGCATCGCGGCTCTGGTCGACGTAGCCGAACTGCACTGTCTCGCCGAGCCGCAACGAGCCGGCGTCGCTCGTCTCCTGTCCGGTAATCATGCGGAACAGGGTCGTCTTGCCTGCACCATTCGGCCCGATCACGCCGACAATGCCCGAACGCGGCAGCGTGAACGACAGGTCGTCAAACAGCACCGTGTCGCTGAAGGCCTTCTTCAGGTGCCGGGCCTCGATGACAATGTCGCCAAGGCGCGGGCCGGGGGGAATGTAGATTTCCACCGAGTCGACCTTCTGCGCCGAGTCCTGATTCAGCAGATCCTCATACGCGTTGAGGCGGGCCTTGCCTTTCGCCTGCCGGGCACGCGGCGACATCCGAATCCAGTCGAGTTCGCGCTGCAGCGTGCGCTGGCGCCGGCTTTCGGCCTTCTCTTCCTGCTGCAGCCGCTGCTGCTTCTGCTCGAGCCAGCCCGAGTAATTGCCCTGATAGGGAATGCCGTGCCCTCGGTCGAGTTCCAGAATCCAGCCCGCCACATTGTCGAGGAAGTAGCGATCGTGGGTAACAGCCACCACGGTGCCGTGATAGTCCTTGAGAAATTTTTCGAGCCACGCCACCGACTCGGCATCGAGGTGGTTGGTGGGTTCGTCGAGCAACAGCAGATCGGGCGACTGCAGCAGCAAGCGACACAGGGCCACGCGACGCCGTTCACCGCCCGAAAGCGTGGTGACGTCGGCATCAGGCGGCGGACACCGCAGCGCGTCCATCGCCAGTTCGAGCCGCGAATCGAGATCCCAGGCGTTGGTCGCGTCGATGCGATCCTGCAGGCGGGCCTGTTCGTCGAGCAACTTTTCCATGTCCTCGGGCGACAGGTCCTCGCCGAGCGTCATGTTGACTTCGTCGTAGCGTTCGAGCACGGCCTTGATCCCGGCCACGCCTTCCTCGACATTGCCGCGCACATCCTTCGCAGGATTCAGCTGCGGTTCCTGGGCCAGATAGCCCACGGTCACGCCCTCGCCGGCGAAGGCCTCGCCGACGTAGCTTGTGTCGAGGCCGGCCATGATCTTCAGCAGGCACGACTTGCCGGCACCGTTGAGGCCGAGCACGCCGATCTTGGCGCCGGGCAGAAACGACAGCCAGATGTCGCGAAGCACGGTGTGATCGGGGGGATAGGTCTTGCCCAACCCCTTCATGACGTAGACGTATTGCGCAGCCATTCGAACCTCAGATTGTACTCAACCGTCGCGGGCTCATGCCTCGGGCATCAGCGAGACCACGGTCACCCGTTCGGTCGTGAAGTATTTGCGGAAGATGTCGTGCAGCACGGCCGGGCTCAGTTGCTCGGCCCGCTGCGGACGCCGGGCGATGCTCTCGGGATCCCAGCCGTACAGCAGCACGGTCTGCAGCGAACCCATCCAGTACGCGTTCTGACGGGCGTTGGTCTCGAGGTCGCGCTTCTCCATCTCTTTCACTTTCGCCACATCCTCGGCCGAGGGCCCGTCCGTCACAAGGCGCGCCACCTCGTCGAAAACGGCGCGGGTCAGCGTGTCGACGCGGTCAGGGGCACTGCCGAACTGCACGACCACCGACCCATAGCCCGTGAGCGGCGCAGCGGAATCGAAGGCCACCGAGACGCCGTAGGTGCCACCGAGCTGCTCGCGCAGCAGCTCACGCAGGCGCAAGCTGAGGACGGATGTGGCGGCCCGCAGGCGGTGCAGCTCGAATTCATCCTGGCCCGGGTCGGCAAACAGGCTGATCACCGTCTGGCTGGCCGGCTCGCGGCCCTTGCGCACCTGCTCGCGCACGGGCGTCGATGGAAAGCGCACGCCCATATCGCGGAACCGCGCCGTGCGCGTGCCCGTGGACGGCAGGCCCCCAATCCAGCGCTCGATGAGCGGCGTGATCGCCGCCGTGTCGAAAGCCCCCACCAGAAAGAACATGAAGTCGGCCGCGTTGCCGTATCGGGCCCGATAGTAGGCCTCCATGGTCTCGAGCTTGAGCTTCGGCAGGTCGGCCATGGACAGCATGCGCGCGCTGTAGTGCTGCGACTGATTGATGAGGCTGACCCGCTCGCCGAAGACGGCCCGCGGATTCTGCGCCTGATTCTCGAGCACCGCGCCGAGGCGCCGCTTCAGCAGGTCGAACGCCTCGGGGGTGAGGTTCGGCGCCGTGAAGGCCAGATAGTTCAGTTGCAACGCCACTTCGAGATCACGCGGGGTCGCCGCGCCGCCCACCTCATGCGTGTAGGTGCCGAGTTGCGGGGAGGCCGAGGCGATGCGGCCGGCGAGCAGCTTGCCGAGATCGACGGGCGAGAATCCGCCCATACCACCCATCGAGACGAGGGCCGACGCCAGATCGGCGCTGAAAAAATCCGCTTCATCGGCGAGGGAGGTGCCGCCGAGCGCCTGAGCTCCGAACAGCACCTGATCGGCCTTGTAGTCGGTGGGCTTGAGCCACACCTCGGCACCGTTCGACAGCGTCAGCACCGTCACGCCAATACCCGGTAGCGTCCGCTGCGCGGTCACGCGCCCGGCGGTCGGCGGTGTGCTGACCAGAGCGCGCCCGGCCGTCTCGTCACGCCACGGTGAGACGTCGGCAGCCTCAGCCCTGGCCACGGCAGCCAGCAGGGCCTCGCGCGTGGCGGGGGGCCGATCGGCCTTCTGCGGAGCCACGGCCAGCACCACACGATTCTCGGCCGACAGCAGCGACGTCGCGGCCGCGACGACCTCGGCCACGGTAATGGTCGGCAGGTAGCTTGTTGCCAGGCGATGCTCGAATGCGATGCCGGGCATCGGCTCGCCTTCCAGGAAATTCGAGACGTACTCGCGGGCGAAGCTCGGGCTTTCCGATGTCCCCCGCTCGTTGTAGGCCCGTTCATACACGGCCAGCAGTTCCCGGCGGGCCCGATCGAGCTCGCCTTCCGAGAAGCCATGCCGCTGCACGCGACGAGCCTCGGTCACCAGGGCCTCGAGCCCGGCGACCTGCCCCTGCTCGGGCACGGCGGCACTGAGGTCGAACAGCTGCAGCGACCGGCCGATGGTGTCGATGCCGGCCTGCGCCCCCAGGAACGGCGCGTTCGGCCGCCGAGCCACCTCGCTGAGACGCGGGTTGATCATCTGCTCGAGCAACTGCCGCACCAGGCTGGCCCGATAGTCGGCGACCGTGCGCTGCTCCGCCGGGGTGCCCTTGATGCCGAGCGTCACCGTCCAGCTCTGGGCCTCGGGGTCGGTCACGACGCTGACGAGCGGCTCGGCGTGGCCAGGCACCGCGCGGTTGAGCGGGGCTACCGGCGTCGTGCGTGCCGGAATGCCCGACAACCGTGCACGAATCATCGCTTCGGCAGCCTCGGGGGCGAGGTCGCCCACCACCACCACCGCCATCTGATCAGGGCGATAGTGCTCGCGATAAAACGCCGCGATGCGCTCGCGCGGGGCTGTCTGGATGATCTCGGGCGTGCCAATCGGCAGCCGTTCGGCATAGCGCGACCCACGGAAGATCAGGGGAATCTGCTGGTCGGTAATGCGGGCCGAGGCCCCGAGGCGACCACGCCACTCCTCGAGCACGACCCCCCGCTCACGGTCCACCTCCGCCGGCAGCAGCTGCACGCCGGCGGCAAAGTCGCGCAAGGCCAGCAGCCCGCGATCGACATGGCCCTCGCGGTCGGTGGGCACGTCCAGCATGTAGATGGTTTCGTCAAAGCTGGTCGACGCATTGACGTGCGGACCGAACCGCGCGCCGATCGACTCGAGGAATGCCACCAGTTCGCCCGGCTTGAAGTTATCGGTGCCGTTGAAGGCCATGTGCTCGAGGAAGTGCGCCAGACCGCGCTGGTCGTCGGCCTCCTGCAGCGAGCCGGCATTCACGGCGAGACGCAGCGACACCCGCTGGGCCGGCCGACCGTTCTGCCTGATGTAGTAGGTCAGCCCGTTGTCGAGCCGCCCGATGCGCACCGCCGGGTCGCGCGGCAGCGGGGCCGTCAGGGCCAGGTCTGCCTGAGCCGTCTGCTGGAGCCGCGGGGCCGCAGGCGGCTGCGGAGCCGTCCCCTGCGCCAGCACCGACAGCCCGACCACCACCGACAGCAGTCCGGACATTCCCCACTTCCACCGTCGTTGCGTGCGCGTCATGGCATCCTCCGTGACCGGCCACCGGTCCTGTACTATTCTCCCATGCGACTGCGCATTGCCCGCATCAGGCCCTCGGCCACGCTGCCTACTCCCGCCACCGAGGGGGCTGCGGGGTTCGACCTCACGGCCGCCGAGGCGGTCTCGATTCCGCCGCACGCCATCAGGCTGGTCGGCACCGGCCTTGTCATCGCCGTGCCGCACGGACACTTCCTCGGCATCTTCGCCCGCAGCAGCACGCCCCTGAAGCGCGGCCTCATCGTCGCCAACGGCATCGGCGTCGTCGATGCGGATTACTGCGGCCCGACCGATGAAATCCGCATCCAGCTGCTCAACATCACCGACGCCCCGGTCGAGGTGCAGGTCGGCGACCGGCTGGCACAGGGCATCGTGCTTCCGGCCCCGGCCGTCACATGGGACGAGGTCGAGGTCATGGACGGGCCCGACCGAGGCGGCTTCGGCAGCACCGGCCCGCGATAGACAGCCGCCGCCATGCGGAAGATCCTGCACCTCGACATGGATGCGTTCTATGCGTCTGTCGAACAGCGCGACAATCCCGCGCTGCGGGGGCATCCGGTGGCCGTCGGCGGTGACCCCTCCGGACGCAGCGTCGTCGCGGCTGCCAGTTACGAGGCGCGACGGTTTGGTGTGCGATCGGCCATGCCCATGGCCCGCGCCGTACGCCTCTGTCCGGGCCTCATCATCGTGCGCCCCGATTTTTCCCGCTACCGCGCCGTCTCGCAACAGATCTTCGGCATCTATCGGGCGGTGGCCCCGCTCGTTGAACCGCTCGCGCTCGACGAGGCCTATCTCGACGTCACCCGCAACGCCTGGCACGAGCCGCTGGCCGTCACAGTCGCCCGTCGGCTGAAAGACGACATCCGCCATGCGACCGGGCTGACGGTGTCGGCCGGCGTCGCCCCGAACAAGTTTCTGGCGAAGCTGGCCTCGGGATGGCGCAAGCCGGACGGCCTCACGGTGATCGCCCCTGAGCGCGTCGCGGCGTTCCTCGAACGCCTGCCGGTTGAGCATCTCTGGGGGGTGGGTCCGCGCACGGCCGAGCGCCTGCACGCCGCAGGCTTTGCCACCTGCGCGGACATCCGCGACCGCCCTATCGATGTCCTCCAGCAGGCCGTGGGCAATCAGGCCTCGTGGCTGCTGGCCCTGGCGCACGGCCACGACGACCGCCCCGTCCAACCACATCGCCCCGCGAAGTCGTCCGGGGCCGAGTGCACCTATCCCACCGACCTCACCGCCCTCCCCGAGATGTGTCGCGAGATCACCACCATGGCCGAGGAGGCCGCCTCCTGGCTGTCTGCCCGCGACCTCTTCGCACGCACCGTCACGCTGAAGGTGCGCTACCGCGACTTCACCACCATCACGCGCAGCCACTCGGTCACACCCGCCACCCGTGAGGCTCGCGATCTGGCCCAGCGCGCCGTTCGGTTGCTCGACCGCACCGAGGTGCGGCACCGCCCCGTCCGCCTGCTGGGCGTCAGCGTGCACAATCTGTCAGACACGCCGTATGTCGCCTCCCGTGCGTCCGACGAGGCCGGCGACCGCCTGCCGTTTGAGTGATGCGGTGCACAGACGGGCTGTGCTACGGTGAACGCAGCTATGCGACGCCCCCTGTTCACTGCCCTCGTCCTGCTGGTGCTCGTGGCACTGGCCGCCCCTCGCCTCACGGCCCAGGCGCCCGCACGCGCGGCCCTCGAGGCCGAAACCCTGCAGCACTTTCAGGCCCTGGTACGACTCGACACCAGCAGTCCGCCGGGGAATGAGATTCGGGCGGTCGACTATCTGAAGGGCGTGCTCGACAAGGAAGGCATCGTTTCGCAGATCTATGCGAAAGATCCGCAGCGGCCCAACCTCGTGGCCCGCCTCAAGGGCAACGGCAGGAAGAAGCCCCTGCTGCTGATGGGCCACACCGATGTCGTCACCGTCGACCCGAAGAAGTGGACCTTCCCGCCCTTCGGCGCAGAACGCAACGGGGGCTACATCTACGGCCGCGGCACCATTGACGACAAGGACAACCTCGTCGCCAGTCTCATGATCCTGCTGACGCTGCACCGGGCGAAGACGCCGCTCGACCGCGACGTCATCTTCCTCGCCGAATCGGGCGAAGAGGGCGCACCGGATGTCGGGGCCCAGTTCATGATCGACCAGCATCTGGACGCGGTGAACGCCGAGTTCTGCCTCGCCGAAGGCGGCGGCATCGTCCGCACGGGCGGGCGCTACCTGCGGGCCAACGTCGGCACGACGGAAAAGGAACCGCGCCCGATCGAGCTCATCGCCCGCGGCCCGGCCGGTCACGGCTCGGTGCCTTCGCGCAAGAATGCGGTCAATGCCCTGGCGGCTGCCGTCGGGCAGGTGGCGATGTGGGTGCCGCCGCTCCGCGTCAACGAAACCACCGGCACATATTTCCGCAAGCTCGCCGCGTCGGCGGCCACGCCCGAAGCCGCCGCGCGCTATCGCGACGTCATCAATCCCGATCCGACCGTGCACAAGCCGGCTGCCGCGTGGATGCTCGACAACGAACCGCAGCACTGGTCGATGCTGCACACCTCGCTGGTGCCCACCATCATCGATGGTGGCTATCGCTACAACGTGATTCCCTCGGAGACCAAGGCCACCATCGACGTGCGGCTGCATCCCGACGAGAATCAGGACCAGTTTCTCGACATGGTGCGCAAGGTGGTCAACGATCCGAATGTCGAGGTCCGGTGGTTCCGCGACCGCTATCGCCCGGCCGGCATTTCCTCACTGACCACGGAAGCATTCTCGGTGCTCGAAACCAAGGTGCGGCAGCACTACAGTGTCGACGTGCTGCCCACCATGGGCACCGGGGCCAGCGACATGGCCCAGATGCGTTCGAAGGGCATTCAGTGCTACGGCGTCGGGCCAGCCATCGACACCGAAGACGGACCGCTCGGCTTCGGTTCCCACAGCGACCAGGAGCGCATCCGCGAGGACGAGCTCTATCGGTTCGTCCACTACCTGCACGACGTGGTTGTGACGATCGCGGCGAGCCGCTAGTCAGGCCCGGGGGCCGCTACTGCGGCGGCAGCACCCGGATGCGCACCAGTTCCACCCGGTCGACGGGCGTCTCGCCATCGACCGGAACGGTCTCGATTTTCTGCACCACGTCGAGGCCGTCGACAACCCGCCCGAACGCGCTGTATTGCCCGTCCAGCGCCGTTGCCGTGCCCGTGACGATGAAGAATGAGGACGTGGCGCTGTCGGGCGATTCGAGTCGCGCCATCGACAGCGTCCCCGGCACGTGTGGCTGGTCGTTGAACTCGGCCTTCAGCGGCCGCACAAATCCCTGCTGGCGCTCGTCCAACGGTTCGCGCCGCGTCGGCACGTGTCCGGTCTGCACGACAAATCCCTTCACCACGCGGTGGAAGCTCATGCCGGCATACACCCCGCTCTCGGCGAGCCGCAGGAACTGCCGCACATGCTCTGGTGCCTTCTCTGGTGTCAGGGCTACGGTGATGTTGCCCATCGAGGTCTCGAGGACGGCGCGATACGCGGCCAGCTGCTCCACCGATTCGGTCGTAAACGGATCGGGCACCGGCGCGGGCTTGTCGCGCAGCGTCACGCGCGTGATGGTGATGCGCTCAGAGGCGAGTCCATCGGCATCCAGCGGTGTCTCGGCAATCTTCTCGGCGACCCGCATGCCCTCAGCCATCCTCGCAAAGATCGTGAACTTGTCCTGCAGGCCTGGCTGATCGCCGACACACAGCAGAAACTGGGTGCCTCCCGTGTCGGGGCGCCCTGAGACCCTGACTGAGGCCACGGCCCCGCGGGTCATGCGTTCATCAGACGGCTCGAGCGGCAGCTTGCCAAGGCCACCTGTGCCGTACTTCGCCCGCATCTTCGGATCGCGGGTCAGGGGGTCGCCCCCTTGAATGGCTCCCCGCGCGACCATGTTGTGGAAGATGGTGCCGTCAAAGCCCTTCGCCTGCACCGTCTTCACGAACAGCGCCACGTGATTCGGCGCCTTGTCGGCCAGCAGGTCCCACACCATGGTGCCGGCCGAGGTCTCGACCACCGCCTGCCGCACCGGTTGAGCCGCCGCGCGGCCTGCCGTCATGACCAGCACGGCCATCAGGGCGATGGCCACATGTCCCGCGAGCCTTCCTCTGCGTCCCCACGTCATCTGTGCCTCCCCGTGAGCGTGCCTGCTGCCTAGCGTCCGCGCACCTTGTAGAACGACTTCAGCGCCTTGTGCTGCACCCGGTTCCTGCGACGTTCGTCGATCTGGGCGCGGTCATCGCGCCGGGCGTCGAGCGCCTGACTCTCCTCCTGCAGCGCACGGAAACTCTCGAGGCGTGCCGCGGGCAACCGGCCGTCGACCACGGCCGCGACCACCGCACACCGCGGTTCGGCACGATGCCGACAGTCACCGAAGTGACACCCCTGCGCCAGCTGCGCCACATCATCAAAGGTGTCGTGGGCGGCATCACCAACCGCCCAGAGCTGCAGTTCGCGCATGCCGGGCGTGTCGATCAGCAGTCCGTGCCCCGGCAACGCAATCAGCTGCCGATGCCGTGTCGTGTGGCGACCGCGTGAATCAGACTCGCGCACCTCGGCCGTGCGAAGCCGGGCCTCGCCAAGCAGGGCGTTGATGATGGACGACTTGCCCGCCCCGGACGAGCCGAGCAGCGCCCCGGTCTTTCCTGCGGGCAGATACGCCGCCACCTCTGCCAGGCCACGGCCATCGATGACACTGACCGCGTGGAACGGGCACCCCGGCGCGACCTCGCGCACCTCGGCAAGCCTAACGTGGAGGTCGTCAGAGAGATCGGCCTTGCTCAGCAGCACCACGGGAGTCGCGCCGCTCTCGTAGGCCATCAGCAGATAGCGCTCGAGGCGGCGCACGTTGTAGTCGCCATCGAGGCCCATCACGAGGAACACCACGTCGAGATTGGCAGCCACGACCTGCTCTTCGGTGAGCTCGCCGGCCACCTTGCGCGAAAACCGGCTGCGCCTCGGAAGCACGGCCTCGATGATGCCCGTGCGGGCGCCGGGGCTGCGCCGCACCGCGACCCAGTCACCCACGGCCGCCAGTTCGCTGCGCGCCATCGCCCGATGCCGCACGCGTCCCGCATGCTCGAGCCGGCAGTCGCCGTCGGCCGTCATGCTGCCGTACAGGTGATTGAATTCGATCAGCACACGTGCCGGCTCCAGCCCTGCGGCGGCATGGGGGGCAAAGCACGTCTCCCATGCTGCATCCCAACCGAGTGCTTCGAGTGCCTCATTCACGCCACAATAGGATAGGTCATGACCGATCAGCTCGCACTGTTCGAGACAGCGCCTCCCGACCCGCCCGACCCGGTCGCCGCCCAACTTGCTGCGGTGCACGCCGAGGCGGCTCAGCTGGCCAGGGATCTGCCTCCGACCGTACGCTTCGGCACCAGTTCATGGTCATTCCCCGGCTGGAAAGGTCTGGTCTACGGCAGCCGGCGAAGCCAGACGGCCCTGTCGCGTGAGGGCCTGCGCGAGTATGCACGCCATCCGCTGCTGTCGATAGTGGGTGTCGACCGCAGCTACTATGCCCCCATCCCGGTCGATGACCTGCGAGCGTATGCCGCGCAGTTGCCCGACGGATTCGAGTGCTGCTTCAAGGCCCCGGCGGCGGTCATGGCCCAGCGCCTTGGCCCGCCGTCACAGAGCACGCCGAATCCTGACTTCCTCTCGGTCGATCGGCTCATCGACGATCTGCTGGCTCCCTGCGCACTGGCCTGCTATGAACGCACCGGGCCGATCATCCTCGAGATGGCCCCGGTCGCCGCGGCGCATCGGTTGCCCCCCGAGGCCCTGCTCGAACGGCTCGAGGCATTTCTCAGCGCGCTGCCGCGCGAGTTCCGCTATGCGGTGGAATTGCGCGATGCCCGGCTGCTGACGCCCGCATACCGGGCCCTGCTGCAGCGCACCGCAGTGGCGCATACCTACAACTACTGGTCGGCGATGCCGATGCCCGTGCGACAGGCCGAGGTGGTCCCTCCGGACGATCACTCGTTCGGCATTGTCCGGCTGCTGCTGCGCCCCGGCACGTTCTACGAGGCGCAGCGCGAGCGGTTTTCCCCGTTTGATGCGCTGGTGGAGCCCGACGACGAGATGCGACGCGACGTGGTGTCGGTGGTGCAGCAGTTCGCACAGCGCGGTCGCACGACCTATGTGCTGGTCAACAACAAGGCCGAAGGCTCGTCACCCCTGACGGTGATGGCGCTGGCCCGCGCACTGGCCGACGTCACTGCAGCAGATCGAACATCCGCGAAAACTTAATGGTGAGCGATCGATCCGTGCGCTGCGGTCGGTTCGGGAACAGGTCATACAGGCCGCGGCTGTCGTTGTAGACAATGAACAGGCCGGTGTTGGCGGCCTGCAGCCAGCCGAAACGCAGGTTGACCGACCAGAGATCGGCGCGGTCGTTATACTGCACCAGCGACTGCACGAACACGCGCGGCGTGAATGAGTACGACACGCGCGTGCGGATCAGGTTGGTCACGAAATCGCCCTGCGGCAGCGTCACGTCGTTGCGCTGATAGATCAGCTCGGTGATGAACGTGTCCGACGGGCGCAGCCGCACGGTATTGTTCAGCGTCACGCGGCGTCCCGAGAAGAACCCGCCGATGAACGACTGCAGGTTGTACGACACGGCCGCCCCCTGATTGGTCATGAAGACCAGCTGGGCTTCGGCATTGTCATACGTCCCGGCCGGCACAAAGATGCCCGGATAAATCTGGAACGGCGCGCGCACGCCCTCGCGCGTGAGGTTCATGCCGGTATGAATCTCGGAACTGTCCCTGAACTGCCAGTGGTTGTCGAGGTGCACGTACCCGGTTTCCTGGAAGTTATCGAAGCCCCAGAAGCCCCGGAACGTCGCATGCGGCCGCACTTCCTGCAGCTTGAAGCGGTTCTTCGGACGAAAGCGGGTCATCAGGCGCAGGTCAGGCTTGCGGTAGCCACCTCGAGTCAGAAAGCCGACCTCGGGGTTGAACTTGTCGCCGACCTCCTGATAGCCGGCATCAATGTCCCACCTGGGATAGAGCACGCGCGCCCGCAGGTTGAACGCATGGTCGCGCCCGGTGACCCCGGGAGTCTCGGTGCGCGCCACAAATCCGTTGATGAGCGAGTTGCGCCCGATGCCGAGCTTGCCGTCGAGCGCGTAGGTCCGGCCATAGTCATTGGGTCGCGCCGAATCACCCATGCCCTGCCGGTTGGTGAAGATGCCACCAATGGCGGAGCGGTTCGGCAGTTCGCGGCTGATGCGGATGACGCCGAAGTTGTTGCTCGGCGCCAGTCCCTCGGCCGACTCGGTCTGCATGTTGAGCAGGCCGACATTCCACAGCCCGACCTTGCCGCTGACCCGGCCGCCGCCGATGATGGGAATGGTCTCGCCACTCGCCCCCAGGCCGATGCGCCGGCTGAAGAACAGATCGACCTCGCCGGAGTTGCCCACCGAAAAAAACCCGGCATTTTCGAGGAAGAAGGGCCGCTTCTCGGGGAAGAACAGCGTAAACCGATCGAGGTTCACCTGCTGATCATCGACTTCCACCTGTGCGAAGTCGGTGCGGACGGTCGCATCCAGCGTCAGGCTCGGCGTCAGGTTGTACTTCGCGTCGGCACCGCCCGATCCAGTCAGCGACGGATCCACCGGGGTCACACCCGACTGCGTCACGTTCCCCAGCGCAAACGGCATCAGCTTGAAGTTGCGGAAGACCGGCGGCTCGATGCCCGTGACATTACCCGCGATCGACACGCGATACAGATTGAACTGCCGGGGGATGGGGGCCCAGTACACCTCTTCGTTCTTGCGGCGGATGTTCCGCTGGAAATTTACGCCCAACCGCTGGTTGCCGCCGGCGGGATAGCGCAGCGTCTTGAACGGAATCGCGAACTCGGCCGTCCAGCCAATCTCGCTGACCTTCGCCCGCACAGTCCACGCCCCGTCCCAGTTGAGATTGAAGCCGCCGCCCGAGCCGCTCTGCTGCATCTGCGCACCGCTCAGTCCACCGCCGCCCTGCCCTTCATTCGTCACCTGACCGTCGTACTCGAGGCCCGTCGGATTGGTGCCGAACACAAACCCGTTCTGCACGTCCTTGTAGGTGTCGAAGATCATCTGGAACGAGTCGGTGTTGCTGAGCGAACTGTCGCGACGCGCATCAGCGACGATGATGCCGTCGGGATTGCTGTCGTAACAGACCACGCCGACATAGAGGGTGTCTTTCGTGAAGACCATCCGCACTTCGGTCTTCTCGGAAACGGGCTGCCCTTCGTTCGGCTGATACTGGCGGAAGCCGTCCAGCACCGGGGCAGCCTTCCACGCGGCGTCTCCGAGCACATCGCCGTCGATGGTGGGCGGCGCCTCAATTCGCACGGCCTGACCCGTCGGACGCGGCAGATTGGCCAGCGAGGTGATGTTACCCGGCACCGGTGCCGGCGTCTGTCCCGATGCTGCTCCTGCTCCTGCCATCCAGCACACCAGGCCGAGCGCCACAGCGCCTGCCCACTGACGTGAACCCGCGATTCCCATTACGCTCCCGACCCTGCTGGTGACACGGCGCCCGTGTGGCGCGAACGATGCGCGGATGGTACTACAGTAGGAGATCGATGCCCGTGTCATCACTTGTATCAGCGCCTCGTCACTACGCGCCGGACAGCGCCTGCTGGGCGACACTCGTCCTCGCGCACGGGGCCGGTGCCGGCCAGCAGCACGCCTTCATGGTGCAGACCGCCGCCGCGCTTGCCGCGCAGGGGGTCGCAGTCACGACATTCGACTTCCCCTACATGGCCGAGGGCCGGCGCCTGCCAGATCGCATGCCGCGTCTCATCTCCGCGTTCGTGGAGATCGCTGGTGCCGTTCGTCAGGCGCACCCGACGTTACCGCTCTTTGTTGGAGGAAAATCGCTGGGGGGCCGCGTGGCCACGCACATGGCGGCCGACCCGCCCGCAGCGCTCGCGACCCTGGCGGGCGTGGTGGCGCTCGGCTATCCCCTGCGTCCACCGTCGGCCCGGCGTCCCCAGGATCGCACCGCTCACCTGCCGTACCTCACGGCGCCCCTCCTCCTCGTGCAGGGCACGCGCGACGAGTTCGGGGGACCTGACAGCGTCACTGCCGCGCTTGACGCCGCCGGCGTGTCCCGCTCCACGGTGATCCCGGTGGCAGACGCCGACCACAGCTTCCGCGTGCCTGCACGGTCACCGGCTGCGCAACACGAGAGCGACCTCTTCTGGCAGCAGGCCGTGCTGACGTGGATGCGCGCGCAGGTCGTCAGACCCTGACACGCGCATCAGTGCCCGACGGCACTCCTAGTAGGGTGTGTGCAGTTTGACCGGGTCGACACGCCGCTTGCGCGTCGTGCGCAGGTTGATCATTTCGACAAAGACCGAAAACGCCATCGCGAAGTAGATGTAGCCCTTGGGAATGTGCTGATCGAGGCCCTCGGCCACGAGCGACATGCCGATGAGCAGCAGGAAGCTCAGGGCGAGCACCTTGACCGTCGGATGATTGTTGACGAATTCACTGATGGCGCGGGCAGACACCAGCATCACACCGACCGACAGCAGCACGGCGGTCACCATCACCCACAGCTGATCGGCCATACCGACGGCGGTGATGACCGAGTCGAGCGAAAACACGATGTCGAGCAGCATGATCTGCCCGATGACCGCCGCAAAGGACGGCGCTTCAGCCGCCGAGCGATGCCCTTCCACGCCTTCGAGTTTCTCGTGAATCTCCCTGGTCGCCTTGGCCAGCAGGAAGAGCCCGCCGCCCAGCAGGATCAGATCGCGGCCCGAGATCTCCTGTCCGACGACGGTGAATAGCGGCGCGGTCAGCCTGATAATCCACGCCAGCGACAGCAGCAGCAGCACACGCATGACCATCGCGGCCATCAGCCCGAGGCGCCGGGCGCGGTCCTGCTGATTCGCCGGCAGCTTGCCCGCGAGAATGGAAATGAAGATGACGTTGTCGACCCCGAGCACGATCTCGAGGACCGTCAGGGTCACCAGTGCCAGCAGAGCGTCGGTTGACATCGTCTGCTCAGTCGAATGACAGTGCCGCGCGCCCCTCGAGGCCGCCCCAGGTCTCGGAGTCCTGCCAGAGCAGCGTCCAGAAATAGCGCGCGACAGCGGCCTTCGGATAGGCCGCGCCGAGGGCCTGCACGGCCGTGTCGAGCTGGTCCGTCGTGGGGCGTGATGGCGACTCGTCGGCGATCAGGCCGTCGTCGTGGGCGATGCCGAGCGCGTCGAGAAACGCGCCCATCATTGGCCGCTGATGCCTGAGGTGATACGACACCAGCAGCCTCGCCGCCAGCAGGTCGGAGACCTGCGGCAGGGTCGCCAGGTGCCGCGTGCGCTTCTCGTCACTCAGCGAGAGCACACTCCTCGGGCGGAACTTGATCTGCCGCGCAATCGCCCCGACGGCCTCGGCCTGCTCGAGTGACGCCTGATCGTCATTCCAGAACGCCGCAGCCGCCTGCTGTCGCAGGTCGGACGGCATCAGCCGCCACAGCCGGGCCGGGCGCATCGCATCCATCGTCACAGACATATACCGAGAGTGTAGCCCACCTGTCGCCGCAGGGAACACAGAGGCTGCCCTC
>Ga0172372_10005450_pt1 | contig 17698 bp, 10 predicted proteins | sample LakKiv5m_2_FD_114544 | JGI IMG/M metagenome (GOLD analysis project Ga0172372, IMG submission 114544) | Freshwater microbial communities from Kabuno Bay, South-Kivu, Congo - kab_092012_9.5m | ecosystem: Environmental > Aquatic > Freshwater > Lake | place: Democratic Republic of the Congo...
GAAGTGCTGCTGCTGCGCGTCATCCAGGTGCTGCTGCTGCGCGTCATTCAGGTGCTGCTGCTGCGCGTCATTGAAGTGCTGCTGCTGCGCGTCATCCAGGTGCTGCTGCTGGACCCAGAGCGAGGTCGGCGACATGGGTGGCGGGGGCGGGGGCGGGCCGTGCGAAGAATGGGCTGGGGGAGGAGAGCTGGATTGGGGGCGCTCCTTGTAGTGATGATTGTGGGGCTGACTCGAGGCGGCAGTGGGCGGGATTAGCTTGGGCTTCTTGCAAATGGACTTCATCTGCGGGGGCTTGGCTGCGGGTGTTTTTTTGGCAGTGGAGGGCTTGGGCTTTGCACTTGGGGTGGGCGCGGGCTTGGCCGGAGGCGGGAGCTCGATGTAAATCATGCTTGGGAAAAGCGGGGAAGTGTTTTTTGTTGAGGAGGTGGACAATGGCGATGTTTCCTGGAAAGAAATATATCAGTTTGAGTCAATGAACTGGGAACAAAATTGCCCTGGTTTGAATGGGTGGGAGTGAACTTGAATGAAAAAAAGATAGCAAGAATGTATTGGGGTGGGATGAAAACCGCAAATATTGGATTGAGGCATGTTCATGCAAAAATATAGAGATCAAAGCATTGTTAATGTGATATTGGGTACTTAAATGAGTGCAGGCAATGGTGATGTGTGAAATAAATGGGTAGGAAATGATTTTGGCAAGAAAATATCGATTGGGGCAAGTTAGGGCGCGAAGGGCTGGACCATGTTTTGCGTGCCGCGTGGATGGGCCTTGTAAAATTTCGCGAGTGGCTGAAAGTTGTGTAATTTAAGGAACCGGGCTACGACCCGTGATTTTAATTGAATGTAACTTTTGGGCAGATTTGACCAGTTGGAGGCCACTTAATAATTATTTGATGATTTAAGATCCCTGCAACATTTTTGGGGGGTCAGGGGTGGCCCTTGCGCGTTTTGAAGAGGCAGGGACAGGCTGGCAGGGTTGAGGGTATAAAATAACGCGCGGAAGAAATTCGGTCCCTTTTCGAGGAATCAGGCACGACTTGCCCACGCGCCAATTTTATTACTGTGTGAATTGTCTCGACGAAAAATATGTTTGCCAAGTACCCGTCTATGGATAAGTATTATGACAATTGGGGCAAGTCTATGACTCCCCTTGAGAAAAAATATTGCGATTTTGTTTTCAATCGCTGCCGCCATGCGCAAGAAGTGTGCATTGGGCTTGAGACCATTGGCGTGAACTTTGCTGCCAAGGTGTTTAAGCCCGAAATTTTCGGCGATCGCAAGGAGCTCGCTGTCGCTTTGACCCTCTTTCAGTCTGACCTCGTGGTGACTGCGAGTACTTTTCAGAACTTTATTTTGAAGCCGCTGATTTTGCGCGACGGGCTCCCGCTTGCGACTGTGGAGCTCCCGCTTCGCACGGTGGCTGCCCTCCCGCTGTCGACGAAGTGGATGGACCCCGCCTTCGACGTGGCGCTTCAGCCTGGGCAGGCTCCCGACTGGGCCGTGGTGATTTGGTGCGCGCTGCAGGACGCGTACAATGCGTGCCGCAGCCTCCACCACGAGCTGTTCTATGGGTACGTGTGCCACCCCGTGCTTGCCACCAAGGTGTTTGACTGCGTGGCGAATGCGATGGGCCTCATTTCTCGGCGCATCTGCATTGACGGCCTCGCGGTTGCCGCCTTGGGGGAGGAGCGGGTGGCGAAGGTGTGGGGCATTGACATCAGGAGGGGCGAGGACGGCGAGGTGCTGGCCAACGAGGAGGTTTCCGCGCTCTCTGTGATTGTGTCTGCTGCGAGGGCAGACGATCGCGCTGCCGCTGCTGTGAAGTGTGGCATTGGGGCTGGTGCTGGATTGGCTGCTGCGGGCGCCGCGGACCTTGCTGCTGGAGCTGGGGCGATGGCTATGGAGGCCGAAGCTGCTGCTGTGGACGCCGCGGACCTTGCTGCTGCGGATGCTATGGAGGCGGAGGCTGCTGCTGGTGCTGCTGCAGTGGACGCCGCTGACCTTGCTGCCGCTGACGCGATGGAGGCGGAGGCGATGTCTGCCAAGGCTTTGGCGGCTGATGATGCTGGCGCCACTGGTGCTGTTGATGCTGGCGCCTCCTCGTGCGGTGAGTCTAAGCTGAAGAGGCGCGCGTGCGACGTTGGCCTTCTTGCTGCGAAGGATCCCGCCACGATGACGCCCGGCGAGCGTCACTTTGAGTCGAAGAGGCTCAAGGTCATTGAGCTGCTTGAGACTTGCAAGACGCCAAAGGAGGAGAGAGCCGCATTTGATTTTATCGATAATACGTTTGAGGAGGCTCGTGAGTTGGACCGCGCTGCCGGCGTGGATTCGCCGTTTACTCGTCCTGTGGATATGCCGAAGAAGGCGCAGCGGGTGGTGGCTTCGACTTCTTCTGCTGCTGCTGCTGAGGCGGGAGCTGCTGCGAGCGTGGAGGGCTGCGCCGACGCCTCTGCCGCTATATTAGGCGCGGACGGCGACGGTGAGAAGATGAAGATTGATGATAATGATGGTGCGCAATGCGGTGATGCTGCTGTCCTCATTGATAACACGCCTGTCGCGCCAGCTATTGATTATTCGGTGGGTCCCTCGCCCGCGCCCATTTCCGCTGTTCCGTCCGTGGACTGTGTGTTTAACGGGCTCACGGAGAAGCAGTGGAAGATTGTGTGCGATGTGAAGCAGTATGTGGATACATTGGCTAAAATCAACTATTACCAGCCGCGCGAGATTAAGCCGATTAAGTTTTTGGCACCGAGCTGCGACCCTGCGGAGGGCCCCGTGGAGGAGGTGGATCAGCTGTGGTGTGAGGAATGTCAGAAGGGGCGCCAGGAGGGCGTGCCTGATCTCGTGGTGTATGGCAACCTGAAGCCTACTGAGGATTTTGAGGGCACTGTGTTTTGCGGGAGGGTGCGCAATCCCGTGACTGGGGAATATGAGGTGCACTATTTCTTTTCGAAGCAAGGCCCGAGCAACTTTGGGGACTTTGGGGGCCAGCCTCTGCACTTTCGCGACGCCAACGGGGGCGTTACTCCGCTGCATGTGTCTACCGCGGAGGGGGGATTCCAGTTTGCCAAGGCTACGACTGTGAAGACGCGCGAGGGGCGCCAGGCGATGTTCAATGTGCTGATGGGGAGGAAGCCCTTGGACGCCAAGAAGGCGACTGGGCGCGGCAAGCTCAACGGGGTTTCGGACGCGTGGAACCTCAACTCCGCCGAGGTGATGAGGCGCTTTGTTTTCGCGAACCTCGCGAACCCCAGCTACTTTAAGCTGCTCGCGAGCAGCGTGGCGTTCAGCGCGAGCGTGCTCGGCGTGCCTTCGGAGCGCGTGTATTGGCACGAGGGGACGGACGACAGTGTGTACGGCGTGAACATTCGGGAGGGCGAGAACCCGCTGAAGGATCGCGCGACGTTTGGCCCCGGCGGCGCGCACTGTTGGAAGGGCGGGGACGTGCTTGGGAAGGCGCTGACTGAGGCTGCGCGGCTGACTGGGGAGTTTTTGAGCCACGAGGAGTTTATGGCCTCTGAGGAGTTCAAGCCGAAGCCGATTGTGTTTGCCGTGGCTCCCGACGTGGAGGACGAGGAGGCTTCTGAGGAAGAGGTGCGTGCTGAATATGTATTTTGATTTTGAGTTGAGTGTATAATGAATTGTTTGTTGTGCTTTTTTCAGGAGGAGAAGGGGGGCCGCACCATGAGCGTCAAGCCGGACACGCGCTACCAAGCCAAGGCCCGCAAGATCCTGGTTGAGCATCGGGAGAGGGAGGAGGCTGCTGCCGCTGCTGCTGCTGCTGCTGCTGACGCCTCCGCTGTCGCCTCCGCTGCTGGCGACGGTGGCTTTGCTCGCACTGGGAGCAGCGGCGCCGTCACCGACGACGCTGCCCGCCGCCGCTCCACCCGCTCTCTGAGCGCCGCGATGGTGGGCGGCGACTTGTGACTGCCGCACGTGTTCACTCTTTACCTCTGTCTGGAATCCGGGGTGGGGGAATGATGATGATGACGTTTGGAGTCATCTATACATCATTATTCACACTTGCGTCTTGCGTGGGCGGGCTGGGGGGTTGGGCTGGGTTGCCTTGCGAAAAGGCGGATATGATGTGAATGAACTTTACTTGGTGTGTGTGAATATAGTGGATGTGGTTGTGGAAAGTGTGTGAGTGCCTTAGATGGAGATGACGATTTGGCATGCTGAAATTTGAATTCCGAGGTTTCATCAGTTTAACGAAACCTAAGCTTAAAACTTTTTACTTGTATAGAGGCTCATTGCAAATTTGCAACCTTCGTGAGTTTTTAACTTTGAGGTTTCGTCTTTTTTACGAAACCTCCAGCAAAACTGTCTGGGTGTCCAGACGCACATTCTAAGCCTGCCATCGGAGCGCGGGCGATATAAAAGCCCATCCGCGAGCTGCGTTGACTGTTACCATGAGCGTCACGCTGAGCGAGGAGGAAGCCGCGGAGGTAGAGGGTGTACTCGAGCTGTTGGACAACTTGAAGGAGAGCGTGGAGAAGTATTACGACTGGGCCGAGCTCCTGCAGACTGAGTTTCGGGAGATGAAGGCGAGGGTGAGCGTGCTGGAGGCGCGCGTGAACTCGATGAGCTGCGAGACGGTGGAGGGGAGCGCGTGTGGTGGCGGAGGTGAAGATGATGATGACGACGACATTGTGGGCAGGCTGGAGAGGCTGAGAGGGGACAGCAGCTGAGTAGTGGATTGTTATTAGGCTGAAAAATGAGAGTTTGGGGGGCGTGGGAGAGGAGTTTAGTAGGGCGGGACATAGTCAAAAGCTGGATTTTGTAGAGTGGGGTTGGGGGCGGCTTCAAGGGGCGGAAATGCAACTCGTCGCTAGTGTGGGATGTGTGTAGTGGATTCCCCAAATGGCAGGCCGGGAGGGGCACGCTGTGAAAAGTTATTCCGCTGGGAGTGCGAAAAGGGTCAATTCTTGGGGGATCGATTTTGGCGAAAATAATGCGTTTGCGTGGGTTAGCCAGCGCCCAAATGGGGCAGGACTAGCGCCCTGAGGGGTCTAGCCGATAAAATTTGGGCTGGGGTGGACTTGCGGGGTTGATAACGAGCGCAGAGTGCTTGGGCGGGGGTTTTGCGGGGAAAAATCGAGCTGTGGGCTGATCTAGGGCACATTAAGGGTCGGGATTTGCGGAGGAGCCAAGGTCAGAACAAATATTATCGAGCGCAGCAAGCGGGAAGTGAAAAGATTCAAGATTGTGGGAGTTATTGCGCCCGGAGTGGGCGAAAGTGCGGGCATGGCGGCAGTTTAATTAAATTTTTCGGGGCGGGCCTGGCCGGGCCGGGGCCGGCCTTGAAATTAATTAAATAAAAAATGGGAGGGGGCCGGGGGTGGTAGGGTGAGTTAATAAATTAATTTCATTCTTCAGCTTACGGCCGGCTCCGGCCGGGCCCGTCTATTTTTGGAAACTATAAAAACAGAACAGGCTGTCCTTGCGCCCCAAGTTTCAGGTGCGCGGCACGCGTGTTGGAAATGGGGATTTGATATTTTCCTGTGGGATGAATTTCGTTTGATGATTTTGTTTGATGATGATGATTGAATGACTTTGAATTGATTGTGGATGTATTGTGGTGGAATTTATTTGGTTTGATTGATGCTCAGCGTTGATTTTGGCTCTATTTGATGTGCCTTGGGGCCACTGCTGCAACAAATTTCGATTTGATTTAGTTTCGACGTATATTTTTTTATGTTGGCACGATTGTAGATTGATATTGGTGTATGAAATGTGCTTGATTGGGCCGTCGTTTGTGATTTATTTTGCTTGAAGTGTTTCGCGTTGATGTATTTTTGCTTGGAGCCCGTTTGCGCTCCTGTTTTTGGTCTGTATTCTGACCGTCAACCGCCTCGCACGGCAGAAAAAAACACTGGATGTCGTCTTCGTCTGGAGCTTGTGGAGGCCCCCTCTTCCCTCGGGGCGCCGCCGCCGCTGAGAATATTATCCGTGAGTTTGAATCCATGGATTTTCCCGCCCCGATGCCGCTTGTGAAACACGAGAAGTACAAAACTTTTGCCGGTGTGAGAACGGAGGGCACGCGTAAGTTTACATGCTCCGATGATTCGTGGAAGATAACCCGATTTTTGGAGTACTTTAAGAGTGACGGTGGGGATGCCGAGTGCGCCAAGTACTTTGGACCGGCGTATTTTGAGGCCGCGACTGAGTTTACGCACGCCGTGAAGTGGTTATCTGGCGATTACGAACGGTTCACCCCAGAGTATCACGAGAGGATGAAGGCATTCATTCGCGGCGTCCAGACTTTTGTGCCCCTCGCCGTGCTCGACATGCATCACGAGTTGGCGCGTAAGATTGTGGACATTGGGGGCATAGTGCTGTACGATTTGACGAGGAACCGCCAAAGGGTGCGGACGGCCAGCGGCGTGGTGCTGCTTCAGAGTGTGGTTGGGGAGACTGAGCTGAGGACTGCGCTGTCTGATGTGGAGTTTCGGGCGTTTATGGTTATGGGCCTGGTCGCGCGCGACTTTCGCGAGTATGGCATGTCTGAGCACACGGTCGTTTACCTTGATGGTGGTAACGTCAGCATGCGCGCGTTGGCGATTCTTGGATGCTTGCGCAAGAAGAATCGGTTTTTGTTTGAGGAGGTTTACGACATCAAGGTGGCTCTGAGGGCCAAGCGGGGCAAGGCAAGCACATCTCTTGATCAGAAGGAATACTTTGTGAATCTGCTTCGCGCGTTTCGTGAGAGTGCCGCCGCTGTTTGGAAGCCGCCGTCGTATCTTGAGCGCAAGTACCTGTGCGAGTTTCTCGTGGGGTACACTGGGCTCAGCAACGATAAGCTGACTCTCTGTATGCGTCCTGACTGCAATGGGTACATGCAAGTGTACGGCATGAACGTTCACGGGGAGCCTTACCGGCTTCTGTGCGGCGAGGCCTTTGTTTGCCCTAAGAACTGTAAGGGCAAGAAGAAGGAGGAATGCACCTACCCCGAGCCCTGGGAGCACAAGCACGGGGAGCCGCTGAACATCTTTCGCTTGGTGAGTGCATTCATGTATTGTTTTGGGTTTTTTTGAGTTTATGCACATCTTTTGTGACTTGCGCGCGCATGTTTATCTGCCTTTGATGTACTTTCATTAAAGCTATCTTGTTGTTGTTGTTGTTCACGCGCACGTTTGGTTTTTCGCGCAGTGGACCGACACGGAGGAGAGTTGGAAGTGCATGCTGAGGGTTGCGGAGATGGAGCGGCTCTCCGCGGGCAAGACTCTGCCGACGAAGCGCAGCGCGGGGGTCACTGCGAGCGTGGTCTTCAGCAAGATCAAGCACTACCCTTCGCTGTTCAAGGGGGGCGAGGTCACTGGCCCCTTGGAGGCGAGCTACGATGACGACACTGCGAAGTCTGTGGACGGCGACAGCCAGGTCGACGATGGGAGCGACCTCGACGATTTCGGTGAGGTTGGGTGCGGTGGCGAGGGAGAGAAGGTGGTTGAGGCTGGCGATGGTGGGGCTGGTGGTGAGGGTGATGGCGAGGGTGATGGCGAGGGTGATGGCGAGGGTGATGGCGAGGGTGATGGCGAGGGTGATGGCGAGGGTGGGGCTAGTGGTGAGGGAGAGAAGGCACCGGATGGCAATGGTGGGGCTGGTGGTGAGGGTAACGGCGACGATGGGGCTGGTGGTGAGGGTGATGGCGACGGTGGGGCTGGCGGCGAGGGAGGGAAGGCACCGGGTGGCGCGGGTGCATCGCAAGCCAGCGGGGAGAATCCAGTGTGGTGGGTGGAGTTGAGAGAGGAGCAGTTGGATTACCACTGTTCAAATTTTATTGTCGCTGGCAAGGTAAAGGTTCCGGTAGCTAGGATCGACAAGCAAACCTATCAGATGATGGTTAGCGTGTACAATGTGGGTACGCTTAGCGAGGCGCAGAGGAAGTCTGTGAGCGAGTACCTTAAGCTGGGCGTCAAGTACGAGGGTGAGAAGAGCAGCGGTTGCCCTGTGTTTCGGTCCAGGCTTAGGATGTGGGTGGAATTCCGGAAGGCGTGGCGGCAGGGGTTGAGGGAGTATGAGGACATGGTGAGCGCGCAGCGCTCGGCAAGCGTGCACACTCAGCAGATGGAGAGGGAGAATAGCAGGGAGATGAGGGTGAAGGCGAAGAAGGAGGAGGCGGCGAAGGCTTCTGTGGTTGCGGGGATGGCTGCGGGGATGGCTGCGGAGAAGGGGAAGGATAAGAGGGCCAGCAGTGGGGAGGGTGCTGTGCTGGCTGCCGCTAAGGTGAAGGCGCAGAGGGCGATTCAGGGGGGGGATGGCGGTAATGGTGGTGCAATGGTGGCAAAGGAGAAGGAGAAGGAGAAGGCTCGGAGGGCGAGTGAGGGAGATAAGAGGGCCGCGGAGGAGGACAAGGTGGCGGTGGGTCGGAAGAGGGTGAGGGAGAGTGGCGACGACGACGGTGGCTCTGGCGGTGCTGGTGGCTCTGGCGGTGCTGGTGGCTCTGGCGGTGCTGGTGCGAGGGAGGACGAGGCTTCCAAGGCTCGGCGCAAGCTGTTTCTCGAGGAAAAGTACAAGGCTCGGGAGGTGTGTGTGGTTTTTTTATATTTTCTTTTGTTGTGTTCGTGAATAAGTGAGGGTAGTGAACCGATTGCCTTTGTATTTTTCGTAGGGCGATTTCAAGAAGCGCGCCAAGTTGAGCAAGTCGCTGGGGGTGGCTCCACTGTTTTGGAGGGAGCTGCTTAGGAACGAGGACGGCGAGTTTGTGGACAGCCGCGGCAGGACTTCTCGCGATGCGTTTGATTTGCTGCACTATCCCACTGATCATCAGCGTAGGGCGTGGGACAAGGCTGGAAAGCTTCGCGTGGGGGCCATTGTCACTGTGTTTATCGAGTCCAGGGGGCGGGCGAACGTGAAGCCTGGCTTGTATCCCGCGGTGATTGCGGCTGTCGACAATCAGTTGGGGGTCTTTCTCCCCCGGGTCCTTGGGGAGAAGTTCAGCTTCCTCACTGGCGACGACTGGTTTTCCAAATTCCACTATCAGAATGGGAATCACGCGTACGAGTGGAGGTATGGCGTCGACCTCAGCGACGTGCAGAAGCTCGACATAGCGACTGCGGAGCTCTACCTGGAGCTTCTTCGCTGAGGCGCCTGCCTTTTATGCTGCTGCTCCTTTACACTGTACACCTTTTCATGCCTTAGCGTGCTCATCATCAGAGTGCCTGCCTGCCTGCCTGCTTGCCTGCGAGATATACATCCCAACCATCACACTTCATCATGCCTTAGCGTCCTCATCACCACATGATCATCATCACTGCCTGCCCGCGAAACTTAATTTATGTGGACTACTGCGCATACCATGCGCGTGCCACCCCTTGCCACCCCTTTGGCGACTGCGACGCTCTTTACTTCATCTCTCTGTTTGTTGGTTTGTGTTTTGGCTGTGTGCCCGACTCCACGCTGGTGTTGAGTCGCGGCGAGAATGAAAAGTAAACTGCGGTGTCTGCCGACTCTGAATTTTGTCTGCGCCGGCCCTTATTTAAAATGTGCGAGGGGGGGGGCGGGGAGGAAATACATTAGGAGCATGCGGCGGTGCAATAGTGAGACGCGAGGCGCGGCGCAGTTTAATGGACTTGAGCTGCGAGGCGCTGTGCAGTTTAATAGATTTGAGCTGCGGGGCGCGGCGCTCGCGATGGCTGTAGCGGCGATTGCCGTGGCGACGATGAGCGGGCTGGCCTCTGCGGCCGACCCGTACTATGACATTGACGTTTGGGTCAATGTGACTATGCAGAATCTTAGCAGTTCCAAGGTGAATATCAGTGGGCTGAACACGACTCTGCTGGTGGAGAAGCTGAATGTGCTTGCCCAGGATCCGAGTGGGATATATACCAACTTTTTGAACTCTGTGGTGACTGCGCTGCTCGAGGAGGGCGGGAGCGTGGAGGTGCTTGCGTGCCTGGCCGGCAGCTACACTGACTCTGTGACTGGGCTGTGCATTGCGTGCCCCGCCGGCAAGTACTCTTCTGTCATCAATGCGGCGTCGTCGTCTGTGTGCCAGTCCTGCGGGCCCGGCACGTACAGCAACGTGAGCGGGGCGAGCACGAGCGCGGTGTGCGCGAATTGCCCCGTGGGGACGTTCAGTTCGGCGTTGGGGGCGTCGTCTCTGAGCCAGTGCGCGTCCTGCCCCGACAAGGCGACGACTGTGGGCGGGAGCGGGTCGCAGTCGGCCGAGAGTTGCGTCTGCATGGACGGCTACGTTTCTCTGCCGTCCGAGGACGGGCTCTCTACCCGGTGTGTGATCTGCCCCGCCGGGTACTACTGCTACGGCGGCAACGGGTACGAGTGCATTCAGCGCGGGGACATCGCGTCCTCGCAGGAGGGATCCAAGGCGGTGACGGACTGCTACTGCAAGGCCGGGTACTACGGGGTTGCGATCAGCGCGAATGTCGGGGAGTACTGCCTGCCCTGCGGGACCGGGATGTACTGCCCCGGCTACCTTGTGAACGGGGTGGCGCAGCGGTACTCGTGCCCCGAGAACTCGATGACCACTGGGCAGAATGCCAAGTCCATCAGCGAGTGCGCGTGCGCCGCTAGCTACAGGACGCAGGTGTCTGACTACGCCGGGCGGCGGTTCCGCGTGGACGCGACGAGGTGCATGTGCAACGTGAGCGCTGGCGTGGTGTGCGAGACCGGGTCGATTGGGTGCGACAACTGCCCCTCCAGCGACCGCTGCATTCCCGGTGGGCTCGGGGGGACCAAGGTGCTGACGTGCCCGCAGGGGTACGTGAACTTGGTGTACGGAAGCACCTACGGGCCCGACACCGTTCCGATCAAGTGGGCGATTGCTCCGCCCGGCGCGGACGCAGTTACGATAAAATTCAGCATGTTCAACACGATCAGCGGGGATGTTTTGACCGTGTCCCAGTGCCGGTCGCTCAACTGCAGCGTGATGGAGAAGGTGAGGGATCTTCAGGGGAACCTGGGTAATTCTCTCCCGAGCGTGAAGACGGCGTCGGGCTGGCCCGTGATGAGGCTGAGCTGGGTGACTGGGGTAGCTGGTGGCGGGCAGGGGTGGCAGGCGACGTACGGGAGCATTTTGCCCTGCGAGAGCAGCACGATCCCGCTGACGCCGACTCGGGTGGAGTACCTGAGCACCGGTGCGCTGGAGCCGTACGTGGCACCTCTCGATGCGTCGTTGCCAGTGGTGGCGTGGCTCGGGGACTCGCTCGGGTTTGACCTTTCGCTGCCGAGGGCGAGCTACGTGTCTATCGATGTGCGGTACGCGCCGCACGAGACCGGGGTGAGCGCGATTGGGGAGGAGGGCATCGGGAGCTGGGTTCCTCCATCGCTGGGCGTGTACTACATTGTGGACCCTTCGATGCCGAGCACGCGGTACAGGACGCTGCACGTGGTGCCTCTTGAGCCCTCGAAGCGTGTGGCGTACTACAACGTGGAGGACCCGAACGGGCTCGGGGCCTACTTCACGCTGACTGGCGCGGGCGGGATCGGGGGCACGAGCAGCCCGGACATTGTGCTGACGGTGGGGGATACGCTGGTGCTGAGCCGGCTGAGCGACGCGCACGGGGTGATGCTGCTCAAGTCGTTCAGTGCTGCGGGGTCCACGCCGACGTGGGAGCTTGTGACTGCCGGGGTGAGCGGGCAGTCGAGCCTGGCGGAGATGGTGTCGTCGCTCACGTGGGACACGACTGCTGGGGCTGCGCCCGGGGTGTACTACTACGCGAGCGCGCAGCAGCCCGGCAAGGTGAAGGTGGGGCGAGTGATTCTGGTGGCGCGGCCCGGCGGCCAGCAGTGCATCGAGTGCAAGCAAGGGGAGTACTGCTACGACGGGAACCCGCTTCGGTGCCCCGCGAACTCCAACTCCCCTCCCAAGTCCACGCGGATCGAGGACTGCACCTGCGTCGCCGGGCACGCGCGGGAGATAACGGACATGGCAGCGTACGTGAACAGCCAGGCGGTGGACAGCGGCGGGCGGCACTCGTGCGTGGTGAGCAACGGGGACGGCGCGCTGTGGTGCTGGGGCGCGAACGAGGCGTTTCAGCTGGGGCTGGGCAGGTCGAGCGCGTCGGAGGCGGCGCCGCAGCGGGTCAGCCTGAGCGGGGTGACGCAGGTTGCGCTCGGGGACGACTTCACGTGCGTGATCCACGGGGTGGGTGCCAAGGTTCGGTGCTGGGGGGACAACTACTATGGCCAGCTGGGGCTGGGGAGTGATATGCTGAACAGCGGGTCGACGGGGCCCGCGTCGCTGGGCGACGCCAAGCTCGGGGGCACCAGCGCCGGCGGGGACGCGATTGACTACAGCACGAGGTACCTGTCGTGCGGTGGCAGGTCGTGCTGCGCCATAGTCTACCGGCTGAGCCAGCTGGCGATGACGTGCTGGGGGCTGGGCAAGACCGGGCAGCTTGGGCGTGGCGGGGCCGAGGTTGGGTACGGCAAGAGCGGGAGCATCGGGACGGTTACGGGGAAGACCCCGAGCGACGCGCGCTACTCGTACACGAGCGTGGGGAGCGACACTTCGCTGGTTCCGTTTGGCGCGCGGACTCCGATTGCCGTGACGATGGGCGGGCAGCACGCGTGCGGGCTGTTCGAGGAGGGCGGCGGGAGCGTCATGTGCTGGGGCAAGAACACGTACGGGGCGCTGGGGATCGGGTCTTCGGACGAAACCCAGGTTTTCAACCCGACGGCGGTGGACATTGGGGCCGGCAAGTCCGCCAAGGCCGTCAACTGCTACAACTTTGTGTGCTGCGTGGTGATTCTCGGGGTTTTCGAGGTGAAGTGCTGGGGCATGGGGGGCGGGGGGCGGCTTGGGGTTACGGTGTTCAACGTGGGGGCGACGCCTGGGTCGATGGGTGCGAACCTGCAGAGCGTGCCTCTCGGCACCGCGCAGTACGCGATCGACGTGAACGTGGGGTCCACGCAGACGTGCGCGCTGATGGGGAACAACTACGTCAAGTGCTGGGGCTTGGTGGCCGGGCTTGTGCTCGGGGACAACCCTCCGCTGGACATGTACGACCTCTTGCCGAGCTTGAACATGAGCGGCGGGCGGGTGGCGCTGCAGATCTCGGGCAAGGGCGGCACGACGTGCGCGGTGCTGAGCGACTACAAGGTGGCGTGCTGGGGCAACAACGACTGGAAGCAGCTCGGCGGGACGCCCGTGAAGGACGCCGCGTCCGCGCCGCTGGTGAACATGACGATGGTGAACCTTACTGGTGGGGCGGAGGCGCTGCACTCGAGCGGGACGCCGCAGAGCCTGGTGTGCTCGGTGTGCGCGGCGAACTACTACTGCGACGGGGGCGGGGGCGCGCCCGCCCAGTGCCCGAATGGCACCGTGTCTTTCGCGGCGTCTACGAGCCCCCTGGACTGCAAGTGCCTGGACGGGTACGCGTCCGTGTACTTCTCCGACGCGTGCCGGCTTTGCACGGGGGCGGAGTGGTGCGTAAACGGGGTGTCGAACCCCTGCCCCGCGCACTCTTCGAGCGTGGCGGACGGGGCCAAGGAGATTGCGCAGTGCGCGTGCGTGCCTGGCTACACTGGTGCGAACGGGGGGTCGTGCGTGGCGTGCCCAGCCGGGACGTACAAGGCTGCGAGCGGGAGCGGGTCGTGCACGCCGTGCCCGTACGGGACGTACTCGCCGACGGTCGGGCTCAACGGGTCGCAGGGGTGCTTGCCGTGCAGGGGCGGGACGTTTTCCGCGAGCGCGGGCGGGGCCATCGAGTGCACCGTGTGCGGGACCGGCAAGGCTGCCAAGTCCGGGTCGTCCGTGTGCGTGAGCTGCGGCAGCGGCTTCTTCTCGACGGCCAGCTCGGACGGCTGCCAGCCGTGCCCTGCGGGGACTTTTGACGAGGTTCCGTACGAGGGGACGCCCGGAACGTGCAGCAACTGCTCCAAGGGGTACGCGTCGAGTGCGCTGAACGCGACGAGCTCCTCGACGTGCAAGTGGTGCCCCGCGGGGACCAAGGCAGCGGAGGGGTCGGGGGTGTGCTCGCCCTGCGCCGCCGGGGAGTACTCCAACGGGGGCACGGAGCTGTGCGACGCGTGCCCCGCGAACTCGAACTCGCTGGGGGGCACTGGATTGAGCGGGTGCGGGTGCGTGGCGGGATTCTACAAGGTTATGGGGGCGGACGGGGTGACGTTTGAGTGCGTGCGGTGCCCTGGCGGGCGGTGGTCCGGGGCCAACGCGAGCGCGTGCACGCTGTGCCCGGCGGGGAGTGCGTCGAGCGAGGAGGGCGCGACGACCAGTGGGGTGTGCGCTGCTTGCAGCAAGGGCAACTACGCGGACGCCGGGTCCACCGGGTGCAGCGCGTGCGCGGCGTGGACCATTGCGGCCGCGGACGGGCAGGGGGTGTGCCAGAACTGCAGCTTCGGGGAGTGGGCGGCGGCTGGGTCGTCGAGCTGCTCGGCGTGCCCGGCTGGGAAGTACTCCCTGTCGCGGATCGGGAGCGCGTCCGGGTGCCTGAGCTGCCCCCGGGGGAGCTACTGCGTGGGCTCCGTGGAGGCCAAGGCGAGCGGCGCTGCGCAGGTGCAGACGTGCCCGGCTGGGTCGTTTGTGGCGGAGGGCACTTTGGAGCTCAAGGGGGCGAACCAGTGCGGGGACTGCACTGCCGGGAGCTTCTGCCCCACCCCCACTATGAAGTCCGCGTGCCCCGCAGGGACGAGCTCGCCGGCGCGGAGCTCGAGCCAGCTGCAGTGCACGTGCGACCAGGGATACGTGTGCAGCTACACGAAGCTGATCAACGCTGTGGTGCACCTGCAGATGAGCTACAACCAGTTTACGGATGCGGGGGTGCAGAACGCGTTCAAGAACGCGGTGGCGCAGGCGTCCAAGACTACTGCGGGCAACGTGAAGATTATCAAGTTCTTCGAGGCCCCCAAGCCGGGCGGGGGTGGGAGGCGGAGGCTTTTGAGCGCGGGTGATGATGGTGACGGGCAGGAATTACTATCTTTGTCATGGCCGGGTGCAGTGGATCTGGTCGAGGCAAGTGAAGGGGGGGGGGATGATGGGGTTGGATCCGCCGTAGAGGAACGGGGCGTGGGTTCGGAGGCACTTGGTGGAGTTGTGCGTGGAGTTCACGTTTTCCTCGAGGTCCAAGGCGGCGGGGAGGACCTGGACGGGCTTGACCGCCTGCTTGTGGGTGCCGGGCTCGACCCAAGCCTGGATCACGCTTGGTACAGTCCCCATCTTGTGAGCGCGCGGAGGCTGGATGGGGCATAAATATATTGTGGGTTTTTATTAAAAAAAATTATGATGGGTGTGAGTTTGTCCGCGCGAGGCGCGAGATGTGGGTTGACATATCTCCCTCGCTCGCCGAGCGCATGGATGCCCATGCAGGAGCGACCTCGCCCTTGACCAGGCGCAGCTGCTCGAGCAGGATGCAGCGGCGGCAGAAAGCCGCCCAGTTGAGCTCGCGGAGGGTGGCGTCCCTGGCGCGGAGGCGCTTGAGGTTTGCTGCCTGGTAGCGCTTGTCGATGGACTCGTAGCGCAAGGCGAGTTTGCTGATGGCCGCGAGGGATGCGTCGCAGTCTGCGATGAGGTGCGTGAGCCCCCTCTCCGCGTCGTCGATGGCGCCCCGCGCGAAGAGGTTTTCGAGGATGAGCCAGAAGAGGATGACGACTGTTGCCCACTCGGAGGCGTTTGGGATTGCGTAGATTTTGACGGCGATGAGGAGGCCCGTGAGCATGAGGAGCAGGGAGCCGCGGCAGATGCAGAACTCCGCGAAGGGGGTGATATGCGGCAGTTTCATTATTGAGGAGGTGAGATGGAGGGTGCTGTGGTTCTGCGGCAGTTTCATTGTTGAGGAGGTGAGATGGTGGGCGGAGGGTGAATATATATAGAGGAATCGGGCGGGCGCCGTTGTGCGTGTGGGAGGCAAGGAAAAATGATTGTCAACGCTGGAGCGGCAGAGGTGATTTTCTCGTCCGTGTACTCTCTGCACCTGACGCAGCGGCGGGCCCCCTTGAGCTGCCCGCGGGCCAGGGTGTGGCTGAGGAGGCACCGGCACTCGCTGGCGGAGGTGGCGGTGGAGGAAGGGCTGGAGGCCGCTGTGGATGCCCTCAACGCAGTGAGCCACGCGCGTGGCGGGATGCTTGCCGTGTCGCTGTTTGCGTGCGTGGTGGTTCTGTGGGGGGTTTGGATTGTTGTTGCTATGATGAGGAGGCGAGGTGGATCTTAATATTAATAATAAAGAATTTGATCTTTAAAAAAAATGCGTGCCAAAGTTGGTGGTGGCGGGAGCTGGGGGCGGGGTGGGTGAGTGGACAGGGCAGGCATGGACTTGAGGCAGCTGCTGGCGAGCGAGGACAATGCTGGTAATAATAATGACAAGCGGGTGGACCCTGACGACCTGGGGCTGCGCCTCCCTCCCCTGAAGATCATCCCCGCCACGCCGCAGGCGCACCTGACGGTGGTGAGGTCCGAGCCGAGCCAGACGTGCCCGCACGGGCTGGTGCGGTACCTCGAGCCGTGCGCCAAGTGCTGGGAGCAGCTGCAGCGGGACGCGTACGGGTGGGTTATCGACTCGAGGTTTGACCCGTGGCGCCCCGAGGGGACGCTGTGCGTGCACCAGCTCGTGCTGGAGAACTGCCCGACGTGCTGGGCGAGGTGCGTGTGCAGCCACAAGAAGGAGAGGCGCTACTGCAATCTGTGCGGGGGGAGCAAGCTTTGCATAGCGTGCCGCAAGCGGATCGTGAAGTTCGTGGGGGCGACGTGCAAGACGTGCCAGGCGCTGCAGGAGGGGCGCAAGCTGCACAGGGGGCCGATGCCGAGGGGGGGTTGGGACCCCGACTCGCACGACGAGCTGGTTAACAGGCTCAAGGCCGAGATCGAGGCCGAGGCACTGGCGGAGGCCGAGAAGCTCAAGGCGGAGGGCGGCGGGGTGTTTAAAAAAGGGGGGCTGTACGAGAAGGCCTTTGAGGAGAGGAAAATGCGGGCCAAGCTGCTGAAGGCGATCAAGGAGGCCAAGGCGAAGCAGAAGATGGAGGCGAAAGCGAAAAAGAGGGAGGTATTTAACGGCGACGCTTCTGCCGCCGCTTGCGAGCTGCAGCAGCATGCGTTTTCGGGGGAGTGAGCTTGTGGTGGCGGCATGGTCAAGTGTGCTCGCCGCGTCGATGTGCGAGGCCGCGTGGTACGACGAGGGGCCAACAAACTGGGTGACGCTGGCGTGGGTGCGCTGTCAGGCGGAGGAGTACACTGGGGGCGATATACCTACCTGTCACAGCAAGTTGAGGTACATGACGGGCAAGTCAGAGCACTACCCCTTTTTGGCTGGCAAGTATTTCGGCGTGGAGGTGCCTCAGCTCATGCCGATTCCCGACAAGTGGACAGATTGGCAGGCCGGGGGTGGTGGGTGCAATCAAGACGTCGGGGCGATATGCAAGAAGCGGGTGGTGTGCACAATGAAGGAGTCGAGGTGGTCCGCCAGCGCCAAGTACATTGACGAGATGTACACCAGCTCAAAGTCGTGGGAGAACTCGTTGATATACGACGGGTACATCACGGAGAAGTGCACCCTGTGCGTGCCCACGGAGTGCGCGGACGCGTCGTGCGCCAACGGGCAGCTGAGCGCACCGACACTGACCGCGTACGGCGCGGACCACAAGGTATACCACCGGCCCAACTGCGTGGACCGGGCGTGCGCCCCGGGGACGTGGCTGACGTGCTACAGCGGGAAGAGCTGCAGGTACCAGGTGCCGAGCTCGTACCACGTGGGGAGTGGGGAGGAGGGCAAGCGGGCGTGGTTTGACC
>Ga0172372_10005451_pt1 | contig 17695 bp, 14 predicted proteins | sample LakKiv5m_2_FD_114544 | JGI IMG/M metagenome (GOLD analysis project Ga0172372, IMG submission 114544) | Freshwater microbial communities from Kabuno Bay, South-Kivu, Congo - kab_092012_9.5m | ecosystem: Environmental > Aquatic > Freshwater > Lake | place: Democratic Republic of the Congo...
AGTTGATGGGAATACCAGTTTCGCGCATCCAGTAACTCAGTGTGCGCATGGCATAGGCGTTCGAATCAAGCGCTTCGAGATCCGTCTGCACTCGAATGCGTTCTGCAAGCGAAGCGATGTCTTCGCCCTCATTCGCAGTCACAAGCACCGCACTCATCACACGCCGCGATTGCGGCGCATACGACAGGGCGCGCGCATAGGTTGTGTAGATGGTTGGCGCTGCGACAAAGGTCTCGGCGCACTTCACGAGTCCAACAACGCGTGCGCGGCGCTCGTTCAATTCGAGAATGTCGCCCACTTCCACATCTCGTGTTGGGCCGTTGGCGTCGAAGACTTGCCCCGGCACGGGAAGTGCGCCGGGTGCAAGATTCGCCGGAAGTCGCAACTGCTGTTGGCTTGAACCGATCTCAACCATCACGGCATCGGGCAATCGCAGGTCCGCCAGCGAGCCTGCGACGACTTCGGCAGGACCACCCGCAAGCGTGTCTGCGTCAATACCAATCACATCGACGCTTCGTCGCACACCATTCGGAAGCGTCGCAACCAGCAGACTTTTGTAAAGCGGTGCTGCCCACGCAACTCCCTCGACGCCGCGCACGCGGTCAATCGCAGTCGAACGCAGCGGTTTCTGATCATCGACAAACGACTGCGTTGGATCAAAGACCCAGAGATCAACATGCCCAACTTCGCCAACGAAGGCAAAGGTTCGACTCATCAAGCCCACAAAGATCGACGCTTGCTGCGCAATCAAAAGCGACGCAAAACCAAGCCCGAGAAGAATCCCGTAGAACTTGGCGCTGTCGCCGAAGAGCATCTTGATTGCGAATCGCCACATGAGCACGAATCCTTCGTTGGCACGAACCGACGCGGTCGTGACTCCAAAGAGCGCGCATGGTACGCCTGAGCCCCGCCTCAGTTGGCGTGTTTGGCATTCGCGCGCCGCGACTTCCACCATTCAAACACGATGGGCATCACGCTTACGAAAATGATCATCAGAATCACTTTGGAGAAATTGTTTTTCACAATCGGGAGATTGCCGAAGATGGCGCCTGCGCCAACGAAGCCGACCACCCAAAGAAACGCACCGATGAAGTTGTACGCAAGAAATCGGCCGTAACTCATGGTGCCGATGCCCGCGACGAATGGCGCGAAGGTGCGCACGATCGGGACGAAGCGGGCATAGATGATCGCCTTGCCGCCATGCTTCTCGAAGAACTGCTGCGTCTTCTCGAGATGCGACTTCTTGAGAAAGCGGAATCGCCCGCTGAACGCAGGCGGTCCGATGGCTTTCCCGATGTGATAGTTCACGGCATCGCCGATGACGGCGGCTACAAAGAGCAGCGCCATCATGAGCGGGATACTCAATCCGCCCTGATTCGCAAGTGCGCCCGCTGCGAAGAGCAGGGAGTCGCCAGGAAGAAACGGTGTGACCACAAGACCCGTTTCTGCAAAGACGATCGCGAAGAGAATCGCGTAGGTCCAAACACCGTGCTTCGCGATGATGTCGGAAAGGGCGCCATCAAGTTCGGTGAAGAGCCGCAAGAATTCGTGCCAAAGTTCAGCCATCGGTCGAATCTCCCTGATGCTGTTCGGCTGCCATTGGCTCGCTCACTTCGGGTTTCGGTGGAATGACAAGCGACAGCAGCATGGTCCCGCCGATGAGCGCGATGATGACGCCAAGTGACAGTGGAATCGGCACATGCCCTTGCGGATTGGTGAGGTCGTCACGGAAGAAGTACGGCAGCGCCGTCATCTTGAGGCCAACCCAGACGAGCACAAGTCCGAGCCCATATTTCAAGAGGTGGAACTTCTGCATGGCCCCTGCAACCACGAAGAACATGGCGCGGAGGCCAAGAATTGCGCAGATATTCGATCCGAAGGCAACAAGTGGCTCTTGTGAAATCGCAAGCACGGCTGGCACGGAGTCGACCGCAAACGCGACATCGGTCGTTTCAACCACGATCAGCGCGATGAAGAGCGGCGTGAACGCAAGTCGCCCATCAAGTCGGGTGAAGAAGTGATTTCCATCGAATTGCTTCGAAATCGGAAGCACGCGGGAAAGCATGCGAATGAGCGGATTCTTCTCTGGCTCAAGTTTCTTCTCTTCGCTTACTACCAGTTTGATACCAGTGACGATGAGAAAGACGCCCATCACAATGAGCACCCATGTATAACTCACAAGCACGCTGCCGATGCCGATGAAAATCGCTCGGAAAACAACGGCTCCCACAATGCCCCAGAACAGCACGCGGTGTTGCTTGCCGTGGTCGAGGCCGAAGTAACGAAAGATGACAAGAAAGACAAAGAGGTTGTCGATCGAAAGCGACAACTCGACCACATACCCCGTGAGGAATTCAAGGAAGAGTGAGCCCGCCGCTTTCGCCGGCTCCATCTTGAAGTAGCGCGTGTCTTCAAGCAGCGCAGGATTGGCCGTGATTTCCGAAAGTGCGAACTGCCGGAATGCCCACGCAACCCCAAGTGCAGTCAGCACACAGATGACGGTCCATGCGATGGAGACGGCCATCTGGCGTTTCGCCTGTTGAGCAGGCGTTGCGCCCCCATGCGCAAGTCGCTCGATCACGAAGAGATCGAGTGCGAGCAAGACCACAACTCCTCCAAGGAAGGCAGCAAGGAGTGGCCAATAGTCGATCGGGCTGAAAATGGCGTAGGCGAGCAACGAAGTCCTCTCGGCGAATCGGGCGCGCAGTGTAGGGGGAGGAACCCACCCCGTTCGCTCGTCGGACGCAGTTGCAGAGTGAAGTTTGAGAAAGCATGGGTCGATGCCGACGCGGCGCTCTATTGCCGGCGTTCTAGGAGGCCGGTGATCTGTTCCAACATTTTCCTTTGTCGAACTCTCTTTCCACAAGTGCTACCGAGCCATCGGGGCGTCGTTGGTTACGCACTCACTGCTGCTGTTGCTGTTGCGACGCCTGCGTTGGCGCAGGACGAAATCTACGCGGGCGTCACCGACAGTCTGGGTGCTGCGGAGTTGGTTCCAGCGGCAGCGAGCGCACTTCCGCCGATTCTTCCTAGGCAAGAGCCAGGTGCACGCGAACGGGGCGCGGTTGCGCCGACTCCGCCGCCCGCGGACGCAGCACGAGAGTGGTTTGGCCACTCAGACTGGTGGACATGGTCGCGCGGCACAGGTGACTGGGCGGGCGCGCGAAGCACGATGGAAGACGCTGGCTTCACCTTCAACGGTTCTGCGGTCACCGAGTGGTCGCGCGTCTTCGTGGGCGGACTCGACAATGCAAGCGCCTTTCGTTTTCTGCTTGACTTGAACCTGACCGTGGAACTCGACAAGGTTGTTGGTCTGAAGGGCGGCAAGATTTTCGCCGACTTTCAGAATGCAGACACCGGCGTTGGTGCGCTTGTGCACGGCGGATTTCAGCCATATTCGAACATCGCTATCAACGGCAGCATCACGCAACTTTCGCAATTGTGGTACGAGCAGTGGCTCTTTGATGATGTCCTTCGCCTGAAGGTCGGCAAAGTCGACGCCAATACAGAATTCGCGTACATCCCAGCCGCGGGTGGATTCATCAACGCGAGCGCAGGCTTCACTCCGACCATTTTCGCGCTGCCGACCTATCCAAATCCATCGACCAGCATCAACGCGTTTTTGTATCCAACCGAAGAGTGGTACATCGGCTTTGGCGCCTACGACGGTGCTGCAACCATCGATGGCGTGCCGACCGGATCGCGTGGTCCAGCGATATTCTTCAGCGACGACCTGTCGGACGACTGGTTCTTGATCGCTGAGTCGGGTGTGACGCTCGGAGAAGCAGGATTTCTGCGAAATCTACGCATTTCCGCAGGTGGTTGGTGGCTTGTTGGAGATGTCACGACTTTCGACGGCGACACAGACAACGGCACAGACAACGGCACAGGCGGCGCGTACGCACTGGCGCAGTCGCGGCTGTGGACGCCAGAAGGTGTCGACTTTGCCAATGACGACGACACGCGTGGCTTGTGGGCCTTCCTACAAGGTGGTTGGAGCGATCCGAAGGTCGCGCTCGCTGCGCAGCAATATGGTGGCTGGGTTTCGCTCGCTGGAACATTCGCAGGTCGAGATGACGACTCCACTGGGGTCTACTGTTCGTATGTCGTGTTCGGCGACGACCCAACATCAGGTCTTGGGGATCAAGAAGTTTCGTTGGAAGTTTTTTACGACATCGCCATCACACCATTCCTGCATTTGAAGCCTGATTTGCAGTGGTTCCACGACCCGTCCGGCGATGACTCGATCGACGACTCCCTTGTCGGAACACTGCGGCTCACGATCACATTCTGAACTTTGAGTGAACGCTCGGACGCATCACCGAGGAAGCGCACATGCATATTTCAACACGACTGGCTTTCGGATTCGCCGCCACTGGTACGCTCGTTCTTGCGTGCGCCTCAGCAGGATGGTTCGGCGCGCGTCATGCCCAGCAGTCGATCAGGCAACTTGCTGGGCCAGCGTGGAACACGGCGAATGGTGCCATGGAATCTGCGATTGGTGTTGGCGAAGAAATGCGCGTTGTCTCTGACATGCTCGCGCGAGGCGATGCGAAAGCGCCTGCGCTGCCTGAGCTTGAAAACGAAACAGACGACGCACTCGAAACCGCACTGGCAACAGGCTTGATCGATGCGTCGCTTGCAAATCGCGTCGATGCGCTGCGGAAGACGCATCTTGAAACAGCGAAGCGCCTCGCGAGTGCGCAACTGTTGTGGGCAGAAAGTCGCACGCGGTTCGATCAAACCACTGCTGAGTTCGTTGCATTCGGACGCCGTGTCGAAGAAATTGGCGATGGACAAGTGGAGAAAATCGAAACAAATCCCGATCAAGCGTTCACATGGAATGGCGGACTTTCGACTGCATGGGAAGCTGCAGACGGCGGTATGGAATCAAACATTGGACTCTTGACTGTGCTGTATCACCTGCAGCGCGCGGTCGCAGGTGAACCACTCGATGCCTGTCGCGCAGGTATAGACGAGGGACTCGGATTCCAACGCGAGGCCTCCGAAGGCATGCTCGCGACTGGTGCGTTTGATATTCCGCTTGACGACGGCGCGGCCGAAAAAGTAAGCGATCGCTATCGCGCGCACTTCGTCAAGTTTCAAGATGAGTTGTCGACCTTCTTTGCAGCGACGGTCTCGCGTCGTGAAGCGGAAGCGGCGTATCGCGCAGCGTCCACAGCGCTTCTGACAGAAATTGCGCAGTTTGAAGCAGCTGGCGATCACGCGATGGAATCACAAGCGGCGGTTGCAGCAAGTGGCGCGCGATCAACAGCCATGTTTACCGCAGGCCTTGGCTGCGTCGCGTTATTCCTCTCGATTGGATGTGCATGGCTGATTGCTCGATCGATTGTGCGACCTCTGCGCGAAGTCGATGCAGCACTTGCGGATATTGCATCTGGCGAAGGCGATCTTTCGCGCAGACTCGATGCATCACGATCGGATGAACTTGGTTCTGTAGCGCGACACTTCAACGCCTTCGCTGAAAAGATTCCGCGAACGATTGGCGAGATTCGCACGCAAGCGCTTGAGTTGGCATCGGGCGCTGCGAAAATCGACGGGACAAGTCGCAGTCTGGCAAGCGACGCCAGTGAACAGGCTGCAACGCTTGAGCAGGTGACAGCGAGCATTGAAGAGCTCGCAGCGATGGTTTCGAAAACGGCGTCGAACTCTGGTGACGCAGCGGATATCGCAGGAAGGGCGCGGAGCGATGCCGAAACTGGCGCCACGCGCATGAAAGATCTTGTCGCCGCGATGGATGGCATTCGGACATCGAGCGAGAAGATCGCCAGCATCATTCGCGTGATCGACGAAATTGCATTTCAAACAAACTTGTTGGCGTTGAACGCAGCCGTCGAGGCCGCGCGTGCCGGTGATGCAGGTCGCGGATTCGCTGTGGTCGCGCAGGAAGTTCGCAGTCTCGCCATGCGCTCTGCAGAAGCGGCGCGTGATACTGCAGCGCTGATCGAGGAATCCGGCGAGCGTGCAGAGAAGGGCGTGCGGTTGGTCAGTGATGTTGAAGGCGTCTTCAGCCGCATCGTCGGTGGATCGCGTGAAGTTGCAGACTTGCTTACTGAGATTTCGCGTGCGAGTCACGACCAGTCGCAAGCGATTCGCCATGTCTCGTCGAGCATGCAAGAAATCGATCAGACCACACAAGGAAATACGGCTGCAAGCGAAGAACTTGCGGCCACTGCTGGTGAAACAAGCGCGCAAGTTGCAGTGATCTCGCAGACGCTCAAAGGCTTCCGCACTTCGTGAGTGTCATCAAGTTCCTCGTAGCCAACGCGCGAAAAGCACGCGACCGAGCACGCTGACCGTTCCGAACAGCGCGAAGCCAACGCAGGCAGCAAGAAGCACGCTCGCAAAGACTGCTGCTGTCTGTGATGAACGAAGATTCGTTGTGATGAGGACCCCAAGCGGTTGGCGATCACTTCCGATGAACTCACCCGCGATGGTGCCGATGGTGGCAAGACCAGCTGCAATGCGAAGACCAGTGAGGATCGACGGCACTGACGAAGGAAGCGCAAGTTTCCACCATATTGTGAGTCGACCTGCGCCGAGGATCGCAAAGAGTTCGTTGAGCCCTGCGTCGCGGCTTCGAAGTCCGGCAAGCGTATTCGCAATCACCGGGAAGATGGAAACGATCGTTGCGCACGCGATGATGGATGGTCGGCCATAGCCAAACCAAATCACGAGAAGCGGCGCGATCGCAATCAGCGGCACCATCTGAAAGAGGAGCGTCAGGGGATAGATACCGCGTTCAATGATCCGGAAGAGGGAAAGCACACTCGCGAGGATCACGCCGCTTACGGCAGCGATCAGGAATCCAAGCGATGCGCAGATCGCAGTCTCGATCGTGGCGGCGAGATAGAGACTTGGTTGTTCGCGCAGCGCGTGCACAACTGCAAGCGGTGACGGCAACAGGTAATCGCTGATGTCGAATGCGCCTTTGATTCCGGTCCACACAAGAATCGCGCCAGATGCTGTCACAATAGGAACAACGATGCCGATCGCTGGATGATCTGCAAGTGAACGCTGTGCGTCGGTGAAGCGTCGACTCATCGCGTACGCCTCTCTGCGATGGCTGCAAGCAGCGCATCACTTGCAGTGCGCACGCATGCGCCAAGGTCATCGCGCGTCCATGTGTGGAGATCGCGTGGACCGCTTGGTGTTGCGATCTCTGCCACAATCGCAGCAGGACGCGGGCTCAGCACCACAATGCGTTCCGCAAGAAACGCAGCTTCGGGAATCGAATGTGTCACAAGTACAGCTGTAAATCGTTCGGATTCCCACAAAGTGCGCAGCGCAAGGTCGAGTTCATGTCGCGTTACCTCGTCGAGCGCGCCGAAAGGTTCATCGAGTAACAGCACGCGTGGTCGTGAGACAAGAGCGCGAGCAATCGCAGCGCGCATTTTCATTCCACCAGAGAGTTGGTGTGGAAATCGCTCGGCTGCGTCAGCAAGTTGCATTCGCTCAAGCGCGTCGAGCGCACGCGCTCTGCGTCCGGCCAACGATTCGCCTTGCAATTCCAGTGGCAAAGCAACATTCTCAAGAACACTTCGCCACGGAAGCAGTCGAGGCTCCTGAAATGCGAAGCCCATCGTTGCATCACTTGCGCGGGTGAGCGCACGGCGCGTTGTTCCGCCACGCGCGGGGGTGTCGGGGGTATCGGGGGTGTCGGGGGTGTCGCCAGAATTCCGTGCGAGCCTTTCGAGGCCACCGATCAAGCGCAGGATCGTCGTCTTGCCGCAGCCAGACGGCCCAACAAGCGCCGTGAACGATCCGACGGGGATCTCAAGCGAGACATCGCGAACGACCTCGACAGCGCCAAACGCGTGCGACACATGCTGCAGTCGGATCGCAGGCGGCAGTTGGGAGATCTTGGACGCAGAATCTGGCATGTGCGTTGCGGTTTTGGGGGGATTGGTTCGTCTCGTGCTGTTGATAGATTCGCAGCGCGAGTGCGGCTCCCGATTCATGCGCACCCGCGCAAAAGTGCATGGACACCTTACACTCTGTGGATGATTCGATTTCGCGCGTGTCTTTCATGGGCGGTGCGCGCCGTCTCCGTCGTGGCGGCTGTTCCGATGGTGGCTCTCGGCTTTCTCTTGGCGAGTTGCGACAACGCAGATTCCGACGGCAAGCGAGGGAATGCGGCTGCGTCCAATGTCGCCGCTGTTCCGAAAACAGTGGTGAAGTTGCAACTCAATTGGCTGCCGGAACCGGAGTTCGGTGGGTTCTACGCGGCGCAACTGCAAGGCATCTTCGAGAAAGAGGGCCTCGCCGTCGAGATCGTTCCAGGTGGGCCGAACATTCCGGCACCGCAACTCGCAGCAAGTGGCAAGGTGGATTTCGCCATTGTGTCGGGGCCCCAAGTGGTCGAACTGGCCGAGCAGGGCGGTGATCTTGTAGCGCTTTTCGCTGTGTATCAGGGCAATCCGATGGGTGTCATGGTGCACGCAGCTTCGCCGTACGGAACGCTTGGCCAACTTTGGGAGTCGAATGCGACCGTCGCGATGGAGCAAGGGCTTGCGGAGTTCGCGTGGCTCTCGAAGGCGTACGCAGGTGGAAAGTTGCGCATGGTTCCGTGGGGCGGAAACCTCGCGCAGTTTGCAAGTGACCCTTCGCTTGCATGTCAGTGCTTCATCACCGCTGAACCGGTTTCCATGGAATTGCAAGGTGTGAAGACGCGCGTCTTCCGTATCGGTGAGAGTGGGTTTGATCCTTACAACGCGATCGTCGCGACGAGCCGAGGGTATTACGAAAAAAATAGAGCGACCTGCGTTGCAATGGTGCGGGCGTGTGCCGCAGGTTGGCGTGCGTATCTTGACGACGCAGGCCCTGCGAATGTCGCGATGAGCGCGCTCAATCCGGGCATGTCGAAGGAAGCGATGGATCGCGCCGCGGTGGTGCAACGCAATCTGATTGAGACGGATGAAACCAAACGCGTTGGTCTTGGTGGCATGCGGCTTCCGCGATGGGAGGAGACAGTGAAGCAACTTGTCGAGATTGGTCGCGTGAAGAAGCCACCAAGTGCTGAAGCGCTTTTTTCTTGGGATATGACTGCGAACACAGCGCGTTGACCGAGGAGCGATTGGTGTACCCGCAACGCACGATTCTTCATGTCGATATGGATGCGTTTTACGCGTCGGTCGAACAGCGTGATGACCCAGTGCTGCGTGGAAAGCCCGTTCTTGTTGGTGGCCGCGAAGGACGCGGAGTCGTCTGTGCTGCGAGTTACGAGGCGCGAAAATTTGGGTGCCGCAGTGCGATGCCGATGTCGCACGCGATGCGGCTTTGTCCGCAGGCCATGGTCGTACAACCCGACTTCGCGAAGTACACGGCCGCGTCGCGCGCGATTCGAGTGATCTTCGAACGCTATTCGCCGGAAATCGAGCCGATTGCTCTCGATGAAGCCTTCATCGATGTCACGGCGTCACTCGCGATTTTCAAAAATGGTCGCGCGATCGGAGAAGAAATTCGCCTTGCGGTGAAGCGAGAACTTTCGCTCACATGTTCGGTTGGTGTGGCACCAAACAAGTTTGTCGCAAAGATCGCGAGCGACCTCGAAAAACCTGACGCGCTTGTGGACCTATTGCTCGCGCCCGACGCGCTTGTGGCTCGACTCGCGTCGCTTCCGGTGGGGCGAATGTGGGGCGTCGGGCCAGTCACCGCGCAGGAACTTGCGGCGCGCGGATATGCGACATTCGGTGACTTGCAGCGTGCCGGAGAGCGGCAGTTGGCGCTGTACTTTGGCGATGCGGGTAGGTCGTGGTGGCGGCTTTCACAGGGACTTGATGACCGCGCGGTTGAGTCGGATCGTGTGGCGAAGTCGGTCGGTGAAGAGGAGACATTTCACGAAGACCTCGTGTCGGTTTCGCAGGTTGAGGAGCGCTTGCTCGCGCAGGCAGATGAAGTTGCGCGGCGATTGCGGGCGAAAGAACTCTTCGCGAAGACGGTGTCGATCAAGATTCGCTTTAGCGATTTCGAAACGCACACGCATGAGAAGACGCTTGCGATTGCAACCGATCAAACGGTCGAGTTGCGCGAGGCGGCGCGGAAACTGTTGGCGAGTTTCGCAGCGAAGCGTTGGCGGGCGGTGCGGCTGTGTGGATTTGCGGCGACACGCGTGGTTGAGTCGCCGGGTCAGTTGCCGCTCTTCGGCGACGGCAAGCGCGAGAAACTCTCGAAACTCGACGGCGTGCGCGATCGAATCCGCGAGCGATTCGGCTGACAACATCAACATGGTGCCTGACACATGCCACGCAGTGCCCGGCACAGAACGGCACATGCCAAGCACCAACGCCATCGCGATGCAAGCTCCTTGTCCAAAGGGAATTGCGTTTCGCGGCGAGAGGTGTCTGGCAGGTGCCATGCAGTGCCTGGCACAGAACGGCACGTGCCAGGCACCTCTTTAAGAGCCGAGCAGTTTGATCAGATCCGTTGCCGTCGCGATTCCGAGCGGAGTCTCGTCGGCACGGCCGCGTTCGGTGATGATGACGGCTTCCAAACGTGGGTTTTTTGACCAAAGTGAAAGCGCCTCGTCCGCACTCGCAGTTCGTGGAAGCAGCGCAAACTCGTCTTTTCGGTGATCGCGTGCCAACGCTTCACCAACTGTAATTGACGCAATCGCGCAGATGATGCGTTCGCCGTCGCTCCCTGCGGGCACGCGCTCGTCGAGTCGTCCTGCCGGCGCGCGCGGTACGGTCACCGTCGTACGCGGAACTCCCGGTACAGCGCAGGACTCGATGTCATGCGAAGCAATCCAACGGACGATGCCGCTCGCGGTCAACAGCGCGATCGTGCGGCCATCACGGCGCACAGGAAAGCGCACCACACCCTTGTCGCGGATCAGCCCAAGCACCTTGCCCAATCGATCGTCTGCAGCAACCGTCACGACCTCTTTTGCAGCAAGCGTGCGCAGTTGTACCGGCGACTGTAGTTCTTCATCGATCGCTTCAAGTCGTACGACCGTCGCCTCGGTTGGAACAGCGATGTACTCGGTTTCGCCGAATCGATTGTGCACCAGCGCATTTCGAAGTTCGCCTACTTCAAGCAGAAAATCGAGATGACGGCCAAAGTGCCGCCGCTCTGCAGCGAGTTGCCGCACATACGACGCGTAACCTCTCCGTCGACCATCGCGCGGCTCATCAAGAATGCGCTGCATTTCGCGGTCTACGCGGTTGTATGCGCCTTCGAATCGCGCGATGCGTGCGCGATCGAGGTCACTTGGATTGCCGTTCACGCGCGGAGCATCACTCGGCATCGTTCCTCCTCACATCATCGTTGCCTGCACGATCTTTCCCGCCCGTCTGCGTTGGTCGGACTTTCGAAAGCGCGTCTTTTTTCAGTGCCGCGAAACGCTGCGAGAGATTTCCTGCGTTCGACCGATCGCCGAAGTTGGGATCGATCGAAGCCAAACGATTCAGGCGCGCAAGAACATCGGTTGCGCGTTGGGTGGTCAAATCCATGGAAAGAATCTCAAGCTGCGTCAACTGTGCGCGCCACCAAATGCGATCACGCGACGCGGTTGCAACGGGCGCTAGTTCTTTGCACAGGGCGAATACTTCTGCGCGTTCCTCTGCGGTCTTCGCAGTCACAAGGAGCGCCTGTGCAAGAAGCCACTTCGCGGTGCGATCGGTACTGTCGCGCGTCAGCAACGCGCGTGCGCGATTGATCGCGCGCGGCACGGCACTTTCACTCTCATGCGTACGCTCACTTTCTCGCGCTGCAATCCCCTCTGCGGTCGCCGCCGTGATTGCCGCGTAGTCGAGTTCGGCCGGACCAGGCGTCGGCGCCGCGAGCGCAAGTGTGACAAGTGAGCCAAGTCTTCGGGCGCATTTCGCGATATTGGCTGCAATGCTTTGATTTGTATTCTTCGCCTGTTCGATCGTTTGCGCGCTCTCAAGCAAAGCGTCGAGCGCAATGCGCTGCGCTGAAATGGCAGGCAAAAGCGTCTCGCGAAGTACATTTGTTTCGGAGGCGAACGCGAGAAGATCCGAAGGTACTTCGAATGCCATTTCGTCGAGTGCGCCCTCCGCTTCGCGCAGCAACAGCGCCTCGCCAAAAATCTTTGCCGCACGCTCTGCAGCGCCGCAGTCCGCCAACGGCTTGCGAAACACGCGTGATGCGATGGTCATAGCTTCGCCGGGCCGCGCGGCGCGAAGTGCAAGCGCAGCGCGCAGAGCGTTACAACGACTGAGTGCAGCATCTGTTTGATTCGTTGCTGGAGCTGGTGGCCTGATCGCGATGTCGAGAAGTTCCGCGCGCCGTACCAACGCAAGCGCTTGCGCTGCAATATCGGTGGGTTGCGCGCGATCGAGCTGCGCAAACTCAATCTCCAGTGCGCGCAGGTCGTGGAAAGGCTTGCTCCGCGCGTCTCGCGAAATTTGCGCCAGAAGTTTCGATGCTTGTGCGAGATCGCTCTTTTCAAATGTTGGAAAGAGCGCCAGATCAACGCGCGCGAAGAGCCAAGCGTCACGCAGTGGATCGGTTGGGAAGCGCTCAATCGCAATGGTGAGGGCCGCATCGAGTGCGCGTTCTGCGGTTGAGGACGCAGTTCGTCGTGCGATATCTGCGCGGGCGCTTTGAACGGTCGCGTTGCGCGCATCGATGGCAACGGTCACTGCATCACGCGTCGCTTGAGATGGAGGTGTTTGCGCGGCAAGCCAGAGCAGGGCCTCTGTCGCTTCGGAGGCGAGTTCTTGTGAAACCGCCTCATTTTCTGTCGCAATAGACGCATTGAACAACGCACTTGCGTAGGGCACGGTAAACCATGGGGCGATGAGTCGATCACGCGATGCTTGTTGTGCAGCAGCTCGCAGGGAACTGCTCGTTCGATCCGTAAACCAAGTGGGAGAAATTCGACCGCTTGATTCGAGCAGTGCGAGCGCGATCAGAAGTGGCGGCGCAGCGTTCGCCTGGGCGTGCAAGCGGAGTTGCGAAGGTAGACGCTCCGCAATGCGTCGTGCGCGGCGGCCGAGTTCGTCGGATGATTCGGTTGTTTCGCCGACGACACGCTGCAGGTACTGGGTGAGTGGCGCGACCGATGTTTCGACGGATTGACCGCAAAAGATCCGAGCGCGCACTTCGGAAAGCGCGGCGAGTTCTTCGAGTGAGCCAGCGCGCGTGTCGACAGCATCGGCGCGAAGTTCAGAGAGTGTTGGGAATGCACCGAGATCACCGCGTGTACGGATTGCTTTTTCCGCAGCCGATTTCCACGCGAGAACTCGCGCAGTCCAAGCCAAAGTTGCATCGCGACTCTGCGACACCAACAAGAGGCATTCTTGCGCGCTCTTCGAATCACAGGCATTGGCGCGAACACGCGCGAGTGCCAGCACTTCGGTGAGCGACTTTGGAAGCGCGAGTTCGCTTTGCGCAGCTATCGCAATGGAATCGCGGGCTTCACGAATGAGCGCATCACGCGTCTCGCTTGCATCGGGTAGTAGGTCGGCTTGCGCAAGCATTGCCAAACCTTCAAGCATGTTGAGGCGAAAGACGGCGGGATCGGTGGCGATTGCAGCCGCGTTTGCACGAAGTGCGCGCGTTTCGGTGAATTGTTCGTCGTTGAGAATCGCACGCGTTCGTGTGAGCACTGCGCGAAGTTGCGCTTCTGCTGTCGGTGTGAGCCATCCAACGGCTAAAGCCGCATCGCTTCCGTCTGCCGTTAGTCGGCAGAGAAGTACATCCTCGGCCGCTTCAAGCAGAAGTTCACGCTGTGCAAGCCGCAGGTCGTCTCCTGCAGTGATCGAAGGTGATTCTTGACGAGCTGTTGTCGCGGCGGCATCCCGAAGTGCGACACGGCGTGATGCCAATGCATCTTCGAATGCAACGAGTTCCTTCGCTGAAGTTGCCGCGCGGCGCCCGCGGATTGCTTCGCGCGCGAACGCAACGCGCGCCTTTGTGAGCGCATCGTTTCGACATGCATCGATCGCATCGAGCATCGCTACATCGCCTGCGCTTTCAGCAGTGCGCACTGCAACGAACACCTTCGCAAGTTGCGCGTCTGAAAGTTGCAGTGCGGTTTCTCGCGCAAGTTCGCTTTGGGTTTGCTGTGCACAAACTGCACCACCAGAAAGTGCGGCCATGAGCAGCGCGAACGCGACGAAGGTCGGCTTTCGCTGCGTCACTCCTGACCTCCAAATGCGATCGATGTGTAGCCAGCCGTCACGGCCGCATTGAAGACGCCCACGACATGCTCCCAACGCGTATTCGATTCTGGCGCGATGCGAATCGGATGATCGGATGGGAAAATTCCCTGCGGCTGTGACGCGTCAAGCAACGCATCGCGCAGAAACTGTTCGAGCGCCTGCACGCTTGTCGGATTCGGCAACTCTCCAGAGAGTGTGATGCGCGCGCCGTCGCTGTGACTTCCAACGCGAATCACCAGTGGCTCAATCTCAAGCGCGAACGGATCATTGGTCGCTGGTGCTTGCATTTCCGGCGGCAATTCTCCGCGCAAAATGCGCTCATTCGACATGAGTCCAGCCGTGAGCAGGAAATAGATCAAAAGCTGAAACACGACATCGATCATCGGTGTGATCGAAAGCGAAAGTCGCGAGCGACCACGCGCGGCGTCGCGACGGAATCCGCCGCGCAGAAGCGATCGGTGTTCACGCGCCATCGCGAACTCCTCGCTGCGCGTTCGTGCGTGCATTGAATGCACCGACCTCCATCCGATCTACCTCAACCGCATCGGTCTCTACGACAAAGTCAAGTCGCGGAAGCGCTCCGCCACCAGCCAATCTTGCTGCGGTCGTTGTTGCACGCATCGCTGGTTCAACCCATTCGTATCGTGTAGCGCGATCCGCACGCAGTCGCACAGCCAGTCGTGGTTGACGCTGGTACTCAAGCGCGAGTGCTTCAGCAAGCGCTGCAATACCGTCTGGAGTGGCGTCGAAAAGTTTGCCAGCGAGCGCATATCCGCCGATGGTTCCATCTTGCGCAGGGATGGCGTTGAGAATGACGCGCGCCTCTTCGTCTGCGCGGATGGCTGCGCCTTCACGCACCTGTGCGAGCGACATGTCGACGCGCTCGTTGTCGGAAAGCCTTGAAACAAGGGCAAAAAACACAATCAATAGAAAGGTTACATCGATCATCGGCGTGAGATTCGCCTCGATGGCTGCAGGGGCAAATGGTCTGGAGGTGCGCCGCATCGATCGTTAGTTGTTTCCATCTGCTGCGACGGTGGCAACGCTGGTGGTGTCGGATTTCGGGCGCAACAGCGCGATCATTCCATCGACATCACCAAGGAGTTCTTCTGATTGCGCAATCGCGCCGTTGCGAATCACGGCGTACGCACTTGTTGCTGGAATCGCGACGAGAAGGCCCCAAAAAGTAGTGACGAGCGCTGTTCCAATACCGCCCGCAAGTAACACGGGATCTGCAGCGCCGCCGGTTGTGGCAATCGTTTGAAAGGCGACAATCATGCCGTACACCGTGCCAAACAATCCGATCATCGGCGCAACTTGACCAAGCACATTCAGTCGCTCAAGTGGGCGAAGTCGGGCGGCCAACAATTCATCCGCAACCTGTTCCGCGGCGCGCGACATTGCCTCCGTTCCTTGCGGGGCGTGATCAAGCGTGCGTGCAACCACCAATGCCAAGTCGCTCGTGCCATCCTTCGCGCGAGCAATCGCGTCCTTGAATCTCCCAGACGCCAAGAGTGCGCGCAGCGTTTCGGATTCGGCAGTTGGCACGATGGATGCGCGTGAGTTCGCCATCGCGGACATCACAATGAGCGCAACATTCGCAGCCGAAAGTAAAAGAAGCAGCCAAATCATGGCACTTCCGATCCATTCAATGCTTCCGTCGCCGTTCGTTGAAATGAAGAAGATACTTCCAGTCATGCTGTAATCCGTGGGTGTCGCGAAGCGTGTCTTATGGATCGGCTTTGCGGTTTGTTGGTGATGGTGAAGCGGAGGAAGCGTTTGGAGCCTCAAAGCCTGCATCATCGCGCGAGATGAATCGGTATCCACCCGCGCCGAAATGCTGCGTAGCGACGGCTTCAAGCGCGCCTCCGGGGTCGGGCTCTAAAAACTGAATGCACTGGATGGTGGTTCTGCGTTGGCCGGTCGACGCATCGCGTGGGTTCAATCGGTCAAGGAGCGCGAGCAGCGCATCCTTATCAAGTTCGTGTCGGCCTGGACCGGTGATCGTGGTCGAGAGGAGAAAGATGCAATCTGCGCCTGACTGCAGCGCTTTCGTCAATGCTTCGACAGGGCTGGATCGACCAGACGGCACAACTTTGTCGCGAAGCCAATCGATGGCCGCGGTTCGCTCTGCACGACTTGCTGCACGCAGTTCACTGCGATTTTCCGGATAGACAGCGCCGTCGCGCCGAAAGCAGATGACGGTGAAACGCTGTGTGGGTTCGAGTCGTGCAATCGAGCGTTCAACTTCATCAACGATCGCAGGGAAACTTCCGATCATCGAGCCCGACGCATCAACCACATATGCAACTTTCGTTGCGTTTCCCGAAACAAGTCCGGCGAAACTGGCGCCTGCGCGCATTTCGAGTGTGTTTGCGGCGTTTCCCGCATCGTTCGCACCAAAGCGCCGTGCGAGTGCGTCGAGTTCGGCGTTGGGTGCGCTGCGCGCTTCGAGTGCGCGAAGTCGCTCCGCCAACTCTGGAAGCGCAGCTGTTGGAGTTGTGGCAGCGCTGTTGCGCGCGGTGGCCGCTTGATCCTCGGCGACGGCTTCGTTCGCGCGCGCATCGCTCGAAGTGCGAAGAGGCGCTGGATTGAAGAAGTCGGCAGTCAGAACAACAGGAGTTTCCCGTTCGCGTCTGGAGACTGAAACACCCCACGCAGCTCCAAGAATCACAAGCGCAAGTACCCCGTGCACAAGAAGCGCGGTCGCGATCGCAGCAGCAGCATTTCTGCGACCTTTCGGGCCGCGGGTGTGCGTTGGATCGCGTGGGTCAACGGCCATAAGGCGTCATCCTATACCCAAGCGCCGCGGCGATTCAAAAGCATACGGCGCAGCGCGCGGTCGCCACCGGTGGGGAGAACCAGTGGAGAGAACGCGTGGAGAGAACGCGTGAACATATCGAGCGGACATCACGCGCGCGCTGTCACTCGTCGCCGCCGTCCGCGTCATCGCCACCTTTGCCACGGAAGATCAGCCCGTCCAAACTCCAGCGTCCAGGCCCCGTGAGTGTGAGTCCTGCTGCCAAGGCAAAGATCCCCAACTGGCTCAAGACAAGTGCGCGCGGCAGGACCGAACTTGGATCTGTGGTTTCCCAGATGGCGACCCACGATTCTCGCAGCGACGGCGTGGTGAGCGCGAGCAATGCAAGCGTCCACAGCGCCAACCCGCCAGCCCAGACGCGACTCAGGAGGCCTACGACAAGCAGCGCGCCGCCGACCAGTTCAAAGACGGTGATGGTCCAAGCCCACACATGCGGCTTCGGTAGACGGAACCGATCGAGCGAAAGCGTCAGTTCGTGCAGTGCGCGGGCGGGCGTCGCGCCAGCTGCTGCGAAGTCTTCTTGCGCGATGGAGGCGTGCGAGAATGCCACGCGCGTCACGGAATCACCGCTCGTGTTCGCTGGCGTAACGGTCGCAACCACGCCGAGTTCCCGTAGTCGCGCAGCGCCATCGCCTGAGAACGCGCCCATATCCATCGCGTGATGCCAGCCCGTGGGTACAAACGCAAGGAACAGAATGATCCGCGCGAGAAGCGGCACGAA
>Ga0172372_10005452_pt1 | contig 17693 bp, 16 predicted proteins | sample LakKiv5m_2_FD_114544 | JGI IMG/M metagenome (GOLD analysis project Ga0172372, IMG submission 114544) | Freshwater microbial communities from Kabuno Bay, South-Kivu, Congo - kab_092012_9.5m | ecosystem: Environmental > Aquatic > Freshwater > Lake | place: Democratic Republic of the Congo...
ATCGGCAATACCCAGCCGGTGGTCCAGCCGCGACTGCTCTATGTTCAGCCGCTCGCGCAGGCGGGTGGTCTCCTCGGTTGAAACGTCCTGATCGATGCGCCCCATCTGGTGCTGGTAACGCAACCCGAGCGACAGCAGCGCAAAAGCAAACAGCAACAGCGGCACCAGCCGTCGGGCCGACATGCCCAGCAGCCAGGCGCCGGGCCTCATGCCGCACGCTCCTGCAAGGCGGCTGCAGTATCGGGGGCCAGCAGCCGGCCCCAGTCAGGCGACTCACGGATCAGGCCCATCAGTTGCAGCGTCTGTGCCAGACGTTCGGAAGCCTGCCCCAGCGCCGGCGGCCGCCCCGAGAGCAATGCCAGCGACTGGGCCGGGCTGTAGAAACGCAATCCGCGGAACGTGGCTTCGTAGGCCTCCGGGGTCAGGTCGGCACCTGGCGCGAGCACACGGGCGCTCTCGGTGGGCGCCTGCTGCACCGCCTGCAGCCCGCGCTGCCAGCCCGCCAGCAGTGCCTGTGCCGCCTGGGGCTGGGTCTCCAGCACCTCGGCGCGGACCACGAGCACGTCCACGATGTCACCCGGCATCTGCCCGCTGTCGAACAGCGCGGTGAAACCCTGTTCACGCAACTGGCCGGCCAGGGGCTCGTAAGACACGGCCGCGTCGATGCGCCCGCCGCGCAACAGCGCCGCGTGCTGATTGGCCTCCACGTTCATGACCGTGATGTCGGTCGGCTGCAGACCGCCGGCCTGCAGCAGGCGCTGCAGCATCAGGGCGCCCACGGTGGTCGCTTCCACCGCCACGGTGCGGCCGCGCAGCTGCTCGGGCGCGCGCACCTCGGCGCGGGCCATCACCACATCGGCCCCGGCCGACTCGCTGAGCAGACCGATCACACGCGGCTCGAAACCCTCATCGGCCAGCCGCAGCACCTCGTCCAGGGTGAGGGCCGCCGCGTCGAGCAGCCGGTTGCGGAAGTTGCGCAAGGTCTCGGAGCTCGACATCAGTTCGATCACCTTGACCGCCTGCGCATCGATCAGCCCGCGTTCGCGCGCCAGGATCAACGGGTCGTAGCCGACCCAGGTATTCACCCCCACCTTCAGCGGGGCCGCCGGCACCGGCTGACAACCCGCCAGCCAGGGTGCCGTCACCGCACCCAGCAAGGCCAGACCGCTGCGCTGCAACCACTGACGGCGCAAAGCGCCCGCCCCCCGGATGCCCGCGGCAACGCCGCTGTCCACCGGGTGATCACACCCGACAGCCGACCTTCCCTCTGCCGCACAGGCGCCTTTGCGCGGACCGGATTGCAATCGCATGAAAAACCACCCCATGGGGACAAGCTCGTTTCATTCTGTCACCAACGAACGCCCCTGCAGGGCGCGCCCCCGGGTTTTTTCAACGCTCAGGTCAGCCGCCCCGGTTGACTCGGCTGGCGGCACCGCACCTCTCAGGGTTAACCCGATACCATCCAGTCCTATAGAGGACTAGAGTTCATCAAATGCACACAGTCGCTCCCACCACACGCCCGACCGAACCGGGCCTGAGCCGTTATGCCGCCCTGGCCCAGGCGCTGAGGGCGCGGGTCATGGCAGGCGAATGGGTGCCGGGCATGGCGCTCCCGGCTGAAAGCCAGCTCGCCGCCGAACATGGCGTGGCGCTGGGCACGATGCGCCGCGCACTGGAACAGCTGGTGGAGCAGGGTTTCATCGAACGCATCCACGGCCGGGGCACCTTTGTCCGCCAGGGCCTGTCGGGCGCCACCATGCTGCGCTTCTTCCGCTTCGATGGGGGCACCGGCGAAGTGCCGGCCTCGCACATCCTGGACCGGCAGGTGGTGAACGCCCCCGCCACCGTGGCGCGCAGCCTGGGCATGGCAACCGGCGAACCGGTGCTGCGCCTGCACCGCTTGCGGCACATGGGCGGGCAACCGCGCCTGCTCGAAGAACTCTGGCTGCCGCACGCGCTGTTCGAGCCGCTGGCGCACGACGACACCAGCACCTGGGGCGATCTGCTCTACCCGCTGTTTGCGCGCCGCGTGAATGTGCACGTGCACCGCGCGCGCGACGAAATCGGCTTCGGCATGCTCGACGCACAGCAGGCGCGGCATCTGGGCCTGCCGCCCGGCCACCCTTGTGCCGTGGTGGAGCGCACAGCCTACGACCTGGGCGGGCGCTGCGTGGAGTGGCGCATCACCCGCGGCGACGCACATGCTTTCCATTACACCGTTCACATCACCTGAGAGGCTCCACATGTCCCTGCACACCCCCCAAACCCTGGGCGCCAGCATCACGCGTCGACACTGGCTGACCGCCGCAGGGGCCACCCTGGCAACCCCGTGGACCGGTGCATGGGCACAGCAGCCGGTGGCCGGCGGACGTCCGATTTCACTGATCGTGTCGTACCCGCCGGGCGGCGGTGCCGACCTGATGGCCCGCACGGTGGCCCCCAAACTGGCGGCCGCCCTGGGACAACCGGTGGTGGTGGAGAACCGGGCCGGCGCCAGCGGCCAGCTGGCGGCCGCCCATGTGGCCCGCGCCGCGGCCGATGGCAGCACGCTGCTGCTGGACGCGTCGTCTTTCGCGGTCAACCCGTCCCTCTACCCCAAGCTGCCGTACGACATCGCCACGGCCTTCACGCCACTGGCCGTGTTGGCCACCTTCCCCAACGTGCTGGTCTGCACCCCGGGCTTCGAGGCGCAGAACGTGCAGGACGTGGTTCGCCTGGCGCGCACACGCCCCCTGAACTACGCCTCATCGGGCAACGGTTCGGCACAGCACCTCGCCGGCGCGCTTTTCGAGCAGCGGGCCAACGTCAACCTGGTGCACGTGCCCTACCGCGGTGGCGGGCCGGCCATGAACGACGTGATGGGCGGACAGGTGCCGCTGTTCTTCGCCAATGTCGCGTCCTCGCTGGGCCACATCCAGGCCGGCAAACTGCGGCCGCTGGCCGTCACCACCCGTTTGCGGGTGCGTTCGCTGCCCAACGTGCCCACCATGGCCGAAGCCGGTGTGAGTGGCTATGAAGTGCTGGAGTGGAACCCCATCCTGGCGCCGGCAGGGCTGCCGGGTGATGTGAAGGCCACCCTGGTGGCAGCCATTCGCAAGGCACTGGACGACGCCGAAGTGCTGGGCCGCATCCGCCAGCTCGGCGGCGACGTGTTTGCCGATGCGAGCCAGCAGAGCGCGGGCCGGTTCATCACCGACCAGCAGGCGCAATGGGCCAAGGTGATCCGGGAACGTGGCATCACCGCGGGATGAGCGAGCCCCCTCACACCATCCCCGCCGGCTGGGACTGCCATGTGCATGTGTTCGACCCCGCGCACCCGGCCCAGGTGGGCCACTACCAGCCGGTGCTGCATGAACTGGCGGCCGTTGAGCAGACGGCGTCGCCGGTGGGCGTGGGCCACCTCGTGCTGGTGCAGCCCAGCGTCTACGGCACCGACAACACCCTGATCCTGCGCGCGCTGGCCCGCGCGCCGGGCCGCCACCGCGGCGTGGCCGTGGTGGACACCGCCGTGACCGATGCCGAACTCGACAACATGCACCGGCTGGGGGTGCGCGGCGTGCGCTTCAACCTGGTCTCGCCGGTGGGCAACGGCCCCGAGGCCTTCCGCGCGCTCGCGCCGCGGCTGGCGGCGCGCGGCTGGCATGTGCAGTGGTACGCACAGGCCGGCCAGCTGGCGGCGATTGCCGACCTGCACGAGGGCAGTGGCCTGACCGCCGTGCTCGACCACCTGGCGGGCCTGCACGCGGGCGTGGGCGCCGACGACCCGGCCTGGTCCGCCCTGCAGCGCCTGGCCGACCAGGGCGCCTGGGTCAAGCTTTCAGGCTGGTACCGCTTACAGGCTGGCGCGCCTTATGACACGCTGCACGCCCACATCCGCCGCGTGGCGCAGATGCTGGGTGACCGCCTGGTCTGGGGTTCGGACTGGCCGCACACGGCCTTCGCGCCCGAGGCCCTGCCGCCCTACGGCAGCGTCTGGCAGCCGGTGCAGCAGGCGCTGGGCGAGGCGCGCGCCGCGCGCGTGCGCGCGGCCGGTGCCTTGCTCTACGCGTGATCCGCAGCGAGACTCGCGCCATGCGCATCCTGCTCGCCGAAGACGAAACCGAACTGGGCAACTGGCTGGTCAAGACCCTGGGCCAGAACGACTTCCAGGTCGACTGGGTGAACGACGGCCGCCTGGTGCGCCACAGCCTCAAGGCCACCAAGTACGACGCGCTCATCCTCGACCTGGGCCTGCCCGGCCTGGGCGGGCACGACGTGCTGTCCGACCTGCGCGAGGCGGACCAGCGCCTGCCGGTGCTCATCCTCACCGCGCGCGATTCGCTGATGGAACGCGTGAACTGCCTGCACGGCGGCGCCGACGACTTTCTGGCCAAACCCTTCGACGTGGCCGAGCTGGAGGCCCGGCTGATCGCGCTGATCCGCCGCTCGCGCGGGCAGGAACACCCGCGCTTTGCCTGCGGGCCGCTGAGCTACGACAGCGCGGCCAAGCAGTTCCGACTGCAGCATGAGGTGCTGAGCCTCACGCCGCGCGAACACGCGGTGCTGCGCGCCCTCATCCAGCACCCGGGCGAACCGCTGTCCAAGCGCGAACTGCTCGAACGCGTGTTCTCCGACGAGCAGGACGTGAACCCCGAGGCCATCGAGGTGCTGATCCACCGCCTGCGCAAGCGGCTGGAGGCCTCGCCGGTGCGCATCGCCACCCTGCGCGGGCTGGGCTACCAGCTCGAGAGCGCGCCGTGACCCCCCTCGGCTGGGCCCGCGCCAGCGTGCGCCGCTTCCTGCTGGTGCTGCTGCTGCCGGGTCTGGGCGTGGTGATCGCGGGCGAGCTCTGGCTGGGCTGGCGCACGGCCAGCGACGCGGCCGACGCGGCCTATGACCGCTCGCTGCTGGGCGCGGTCAAATCCATCGACTCGAGCATCTCCACCGCCAGCGGCGGCATTGGCGTGGAACTGCCCTACCGCATGCTCGAGTTCTTCGAGCTGACCGCGCAGGGCCAGGTGTTCTACCGCGTGGCCACCGAAGACGGCCTGGTCGAGATCGGCAGCGCCGACCTGCCCGCCCCACCGCGGCCGCTGACCACCGGCCAGCCGCAGTTCCACGAGGGCGACTACCTGGGGCGGGCGGTGCGCGTGGGCAGCTACGCCCGCGAGCTGAACCCGCCGCTGGCCGGGCACACCGGACCGCAGCGCGTGGTGATCCAGGTGGCCGAAACGCTGGAGGCGCGCAATCACTTCCGCCGTTCACTGGTGCTGCAGTCGCTGGCGCGCGACATCCTGCTGATGCTGGCCGCCACCGGGCTGCTGGCGCTGGCCATCGCCTGGGCCATGCGACCGCTGGACCGCCTGCGGCAGGAGGTGGACGCGCGCGACCCGCAGGACCTGACCCCGGTGGACGACACCGGCGCACCGGCCGAGGTGCGGCCGCTGGTGCAGGCCATCAACCACCACATCGAGCGCCACCGCGAACAGACCGAAGCCCGCCGCCGCTTCGTCGACGACGCCTCGCACCAGCTGCGCACACCGCTGACCACGCTGGCCACCCAGGTGGCCTACGCGCAGCGCGAGGCCGACCCGGCCGCACAGCGCCAGGTGCTGGAGAGCATCCGCGAGCAACTGGACGAAACCATCCGCCAGACCAACCAGATGCTGTCGCTGGCACGGGCAGACAGCGCGCCGCCGCAGCACCAGCCCTTCGACGCGGTGGCGCTGGCCGAGGCCCTGGTGCGCCAGTGGTGGGGCCCGGCGCGCGAACAGGGCGTGGACCTGGGCCTGGACGCGCCCGACGGCCCATTGCCCCTGCAGGGCGAGCCCGACCTGCTGCGCGAGGCCCTGGCCAACCTGCTGCACAACGCCATCCGCCACGGTGGTGCGGGCTGCCGCGTGACGCTGGTGGTCCGCGCCGAAGCGGCCGCCGCGGTGCGGCTGGCGGTGGTGGACGACGGCCCGGGCCTGCCGCCCGACGAGCTGGCGCGGGCCGGCGAACGCTTCTTCCGTGGCCGCGCCAGCGCCGTGCCCGGCTCCGGCCTGGGCCTGGCCATCGTGCGCACCGTGGCGCAACGGCACGGCGGCCAGATGCACGTGCAAGCGGGACCCGGGCACCGCGGGCTGGCCGTCACGCTCACGCTGCCAGTGCTGCCGGCACACCAGAGCACGGCGGGTTAACCCTTGGTTTTGCGGCCGTTTTCTGAAAGCACGTTGAAAGTGCGCGTTTTCTACAGTGCCCGCATCGCAGCCCGTTGTGCTGCGAGACATCCCCCCACCGAGGAGACACCTTCATGAACTTCACCACCCAGCTCGCCACCGCCGCCCTCGCGGCTTCTGCCCTGACCGCCTTCGCCAACCCGCTGGACAAGACCGAATGCATCGCCCCGGCCAAACCCGGCGGCGGCTTCGACCTCACCTGCAAGCTGGCACAAAGCGCCTTGCACGAAGGCAAGTTCATTGCCGACCCGATGCGCGTGACCTACATGCCCGGCGGCATCGGCGCCGTGGCCTACAACACCGTGATCGCCCAGCGGCCCGACGCGGCCAACACCATCGTGGCCTTCTCCGGCGGTTCGCTGCTGAACCTGGCGCAGGGCAAGTTCGGCCGCTACAACGAAAACGACGTGCGCTGGCTCGCCGCCATTGGCACCGACTACGGCGCCGTGGTGGTGGCCGAGAACTCGCCCTACAAGACCCTCAAGGACGTGATGGCCGCCATGAAGGCCGACCCCACCAAGGTAGTGCTGGGCGCAGGCGGCACCGTGGGCAGCCAGGACTGGATGAAGGCCGCCCTGCTGGCCCGCGCCGGTGGCGTGAACCCCAAGACCATGCGCTACGTGGCCTTTGAAGGCGGCGGCGAGGCGCTCACCGCGCTGCAGGGTGGCCACATCCACGTCTTCACCGGCGACGCGGCCGAGGCCGGCCAGCAGATCAAGGCCGGCGCCAAGGTGCGCGTCCTGGCCGTCATGAACGACAAGCGCCTGCCCGGCGACATGGGCAGCATCCCCACCGCCGCCGAACAGGGTTTCGATGTGCAATGGCCCATCGTGCGCGGCTTCTACGTCGGCCCCAAGGTCAGCGACGCCGACTACAAGACCTGGACCGACACCTTCACCAAGCTGATGGCCACGCCCGCCTATGACAAGCTGCGCAACGAGCGCGGCCTGTTCCCCATGGCCCTGACCGGCGCGCCGCTGGACGCCTACGTCAAGAAGCAGGTGGCGGGCTTTCGCAAGCTGGCCGAAGAATTCGAGCTGAACGTCGTTCAGGCCAAGTGAGTGAGCGGGGCCGCCATGGCCCTGCACCGCGGCGCCACCCATTGCGGTGGCGCGCCCCCTTTTCCCCCACCGGAGTCCCCCATGAGTGACCGCCTTCTCGGTGCGGTGTGTGTTGTCGCGTCTGCCGCCATGGCCTGGGCCGCGCAAGACTACGCCGCTGCCATCTCCTACGAGCCCGTCGGCCCACGTGCCTTCCCCCTGCTGCTGGCTGGCGGCCTGGGCCTGTCGGGCCTGTGGCTGGTGCTGCGCCCCAGCGTGGGCGCTGAGACCTTCCGCGGCGTGCCCTGGAAAGCCACCGCCCTGTGCGCCGCCGCCGTGCTCGCCTATGCCCTGCTGTTCCAGTGGCTCGGCTTCACGCTGGCCACCGCGCTGATGGCCGTGCCGGTGGGCATGGCCTTTGGTGGCAGCTGGAAACAGGCCCTGGGCGGCGGCGCCGCGCTGGGCGTGGCCTTCTACCTGCTGTTCGACAAAGTGCTGGACGTGGTCCTGCCCGCGGGCCCGCTGGCCAGCCTGCTCGGAGGGAACTGACATGGAAGTCCTGCAACACCTCATGGACGGCTTCGGCGTTGCGCTGAGCCCCACCAACCTGCTGATCGCCGCCTTCGGCTGCTTCATCGGCACCGTCGTCGGGCTGCTGCCCGGCCTGGGGCCCATCAATGGCGTGGCCATTCTGATGCCGCTGGCCTTCGCCATGAAGCTGCCGGCCGAAACCTCGCTGATCCTGCTGGCCGCCGTCTACATCGGCTGCGAGTACGGCGGTCGCATCTCCTCCATCCTGCTCAACGTGCCCGGCGACGCGGGCGCCATCATGACGGCCATCGACGGCTATCCCATGGCGCGCAAGGGCCTGGGCGGCGTGGCCTTGTCCATCTCGGCCTGGAGTTCCTTCGTCGGCTCCGTCGTGGCCACGCTGGGCATCGTGCTGTTCGCCCCGCTGCTGGCGAGCTGGGCGCTGTCTTTCGGGCCGGCCGAGTACTTCGCGCTGATGTGCTTTGCCTTCGCCTGCATTGCCGGCCTGATGGGTGACGCACCGGTCAAGGCCGGGCTGGCGGCCCTCATCGGCCTGTCCCTGTCCTGCATCGGCCTGGATTCGAACTCCGGCGTTTACCGCTTCACCGGCGGCGATGTCCACCTCTCCGACGGCATCCAGTTCGTCGTCGTGGTCATCGGCGTGTTCTCCATCAGCGAGCTGCTGCTCATGCTGCAGGCGCACCACAGCAACAGCGGCATGGTCACGCAGACCGGGCGCATGCTCTTCAACCTGAAGGAAATGGCGCAGACCTGGTGGGGCACACTGCGCTCCAGCGTGGTGGGCTTCGTGGTGGGCGTGCTGCCCGGGGCCGGCGCCACCATCGCCAGCGCCATGACCTACTCGATGGAAAAGCGCCTGACCGACAAGGAAGGCACCTTCGGCAAGGGCGACATCCGCGGCGTGGCCGCGCCCGAGGCGGCCAACAACTCGGCCGCCACCGGCTCCTTCGTGCCCATGCTCACGCTGGGCGTGCCCGGCTCGGGCACCACGGCGGTGATGGTGGGCGCGCTCTCGCTCTACAACATCACGCCCGGCCCGGCACTGTTCACCCAGCAGCCCGATCTGGTGTGGGGCCTGATCGCCTCGCTGTTCCTGGCCAACGTGATCCTGCTGGTGCTCAACATCCCGCTGGTGGGCGTGTTCACCAAAGTGCTGAGCGTGCCCAACTGGCTGCTGGTGCCCGGCATCGTCGCCGTCAGCAGCGTGGGCGTGTACGCGGTGCACGCCACCACCTTCGACCTGGTGCTGATGACGGTACTCGGTGTGGTGGCCTACCTGCTGCGCAAGCAGGGCGTGCCCATGGCGCCGCTGATCCTGGGCTTCGTGCTCGGCGACATGATGGAACAGAACCTGCGCCGCGCCCTGTCCATCAGCAACGGCGAGGTCGGCATCCTGGTCGGCAGCCCGATCGCCATCGGCCTGTGGACCGCCGCCGCACTGATGCTGGTGGTGCCGCTGGTGCTGCGCCTGCTGTCACGGCGTGCCGCCCCGGCGGTGCAGACCCAGAACCGGGCCGCCTGACGGGCCCCTGGGGCATCGCCGCGACGCCACCCCCTGCCGCTTCGCCACGGTCGGCTGGGGGGTCGGCGATCCGCGGCGACCGGCCTCACTTGGCCGTCGGCATCACGAACTCGGCGCCCTTGGCAATGCTCTCCGGCCAGCGCTGCATGATCGACTTCTGCTTGGTGTAGAAGCGCACGCCCTCTTCGCCGTAGGCATGCATGTCCCCGAACAGGCTCTTCTTCCAGCCGCCGAAGCCCTGCCAGGCCATGGGCACCGGAATCGGCACATTGATGCCCACCATGCCCACCTGGATGCGGCGGGCGAATTCGCGCGCCACGTTGCCGTCGCGGGTGAAGCAGCTGGTGCCGTTGCCGAACTCGTGGTCGTTGATGAGTTGCACGGCTTCGCCGAAGTCCTTCACGCGCACGCAGCTGAGCACCGGGCCGAAGATCTCTTCCTTGTAGATGCGCATGCTGGGCGTGACGTTGTCGAACAGCGTGCCGCCCATCCAGAACCCGCCTTCGCAGCCCTCGCCGGTCTGCTTCGCATCGAACTGCCGGCCGTCCACCAGCAGGTCGGCGCCCTGCATCACGCCGGCGTCGATGTAGCCGCTGATGCGCTCGTGCGCGGCGCGGGTCACGATAGGGCCCATCTCCGCCGCGAGGTTGGTGCCGTTGAGCACCTTCAGCGTCTTGGTGCGCTCGATCAGCTTGGGCATGATCTTCTCGGCCACGTCGCCGACCAGCACCGCCACGGAAATCGCCATGCAGCGTTCGCCGGCCGAGCCGTAGGCCGAGCCGATCAGCGCGTCCACGGCCTGGTCGAGGTCGGCGTCGGGCATGACCACCATGTGGTTCTTGGCGCCGCCCAGGGCCTGCACGCGCTTGCCGTGGTGGGCGCCGGTTTCGTAGAGGTAGTTCGCGATCGGCGTCGAGCCGACGAAGCTGATGGCCTTAACGTCGGGGTGCACCAGCAGCGCGTCCACGGCTTCCTTGTCGCCCTGCACCACGTTGAACACGCCATCGGGCAGGCCCGCCTGTTTCAGCAGGTCGGCAATCAGCAGGCTGGGTGTGGGGTCGATGGGGCTGGGCTTGAGCACGAAGGTGTTGCCCGCGGCAATGGCGACCGGGAACATCCACATGGGCACCATGACCGGGAAGTTGAACGGCGTGATGCCGGCGACCACACCCAGGGGCTGGCGCAGCGTCCAGTTGTCCATGCCGGTGGAAACCTGGTCGGTGAAGTCGCCCTTCAAGAGCTGCGGGATGCCACAGGCGAACTCGATGATGTCGATGCCGCGCGAGACCTCGCCCTGCGCGTCGGTGAACACCTTGCCGTGTTCGGCCGTGATGGCGTGCGCCAGTGCGTCCTTGTGCTGGTTGACCAGTTCCAGGAACTTGAACATGACCCGCGCGCGGCGGATGGGCGGCGTGTCGGCCCAGTCCGGGAAGGCGGTCTGCGCGGCGGCCACCGCGGCATCGACATCAACCGCGTTGGCCAGGTGCACCCGGCCGGTGACGGCGCCGGTGGCGGGGTTGGTCACGTCCTGCGCGCGGGCGGACGTGCCGGCGCTGCGGGCGCCGCCAATGTAGTGGGTGATGTCGCTGACGTCGTTGGAGAAGGGAGTGCGGGCGTTCATGGATCGTGGCTCCGGTCTGGATGGATCGGTGCAGTCTAGGAACCCATCGCATCCGGCACAAGGCGCAAAACTTGAAATGATTGTTCACGCTGGTGAACAATGCGGTGATGCAGAACATCAGAACCACCGAGCTGTGGAGCCAATGCCACTGGCTCACCGTGCTGGCCGAACAAGGCAGCTACACCGCGGCGGCCGCCCGCCTGGGCGTGAGCAAGGCGGCCATGAGCCAGCGCATTGCCGAACTCGAACGCACCGCGGGCGTGACACTGGTGCAGCGCACCACCCGCAGCGTGCGGCTGACCGAGGCCGGCCAGCGGCTGGTGGACCAGACGCGCGCGGCCTTCGAACAGATCAGCCAGAGCTTTGCGCAGGTGCGCGACCTCGCCGACGTGCCCCAGGGCCTGGTGCGCGTGACGGCGCCCGTGGCCTTGGCGCGCCAGCAGATCGTGCCCTTGTTGCCCGCCTTTCTGCGCCAGCACCCGCAGGTGCGCATCGAACTCAATCTGTCCGACCGGCTGAGCTCACTCGCCACCGAGGGCTTTGACCTCGCCATCCGTCACACCGCCCACCCGCCAGACACGCACGTGGCGGTGCAGCTGTGCGACACCCGCTCGGTGCTGGTGGCCAGCAAGGCCTACCTGCGCCGCGCCGGCACGCCGCAAGAGCCGGCCGACCTGGCCATGCACAACTGCCTGCACTACCCCCGACCGCAGGAGCGCCCGGCCTGGACATTTGAGCCGCCGGGCCGCGCCAGCACACACGAGCGTGTCACCGTGCAGGTGTCGGGCTCGCTGGCCGCCAACAACAGCGAGGCACTGCGCGACGCGGCGCTGGCCGGCCTCGGCATCGCCCTGCTGCCCGACTTCAGCGCACAGGCAGCGCTGCAGGCAGGCAAACTAGTCGAGGTGTTGCCGGGCTGGGTGCCGGTCGGCTCGTTCGCCGACCGGCTCTACGCCATACGCCCTTATGCCGCCCACGTCCCGCTGGCCGTGTCGGCGCTGGTGCAGTTCCTGCGCCAGGCCCTGGCCGCGGGCTTCGGCCCGTTGCCGCCCCAGCCGCCGGCGGGTTGAGCATGGCGGCGGGGTTGCGCCGGCAGCCCTGCATGGGCTGACCCGGCCTCGGACTCACTCCACGGTAACGGACTGGTTTTGCAAGTGGGTAACTTCCGAAACCTTTACAAACACTGGTATCCCAAGTGAGGACGGGACAGAAATTAAATTTATTCTGTCAAGTTCATTCGCTCCAGTAGCGTAACTATCCTCTCTAAATAGAAATTTCCTATGATGCATCGCCTTAACATAGGAAGATAATATAAAGCATAACCCAAAAAGTATGTTGCCGCAGCATAAATAGCTATGAAGGTTAGGTCGGGATTTAGGCAGTTGCTCCCGGTCAACCTGTTCATTGTTCTGTCGCGAAGACAACGCAACCACTGGCATAGGCAGGTGTGGCGATGCGGAACGAAAAGACCAAGCAACTATAAAAGCGCAGCGATGCGCACGATGATGGCACTGTACAACGACAACCATCGAGTCACTTGAATGTTGCACCACTAGCTACAAGTGACTGCCGCCAGAATAAGTCTGGGAGTAAAAGATGACCGGCTGACCGCTCTTACGCTTACGCGTTTCCCTTAGTGGTGTGTGTCGGAGTTCCCTGTACGGATGATCTGAAGCAACTTGCCGGGACAGGCAAGTTGTGACTAAAGAACCCTACCGGATTAATGAAACACCAAAGACATGTGACATGAGCGAAGCTCAGCGCGTAGCGCATCCAGTGCTACATGTCGGATAAATAAAACAACAAGGAGACAGACATGAGCAAAGACATAGCAAAACAAGTCGAAAAGCAGGGCATCAAGATCAACAAGGAACGACTACTAGATTTACTACGCAAGTCATCTGATCGGGAGTTTGTATGTACAAACGACGGCATCCATGTAGTCGTGGTCATCAAGAGCAAAGGGCTGCTATGAAGAAAAACCTAGAACACGAAATCACAACCAGATATGCCCGATACCTCGCGCAAATCAAGAGCTACTGCGAAGTGGTCGGTATGGAGTTCGTCGCGCCGACCATTACCCAGTTCCTCGCAGCAAACGCCCGGACACGAGATCGGTTACTTGGTGATGCACCAGCGACCAAACAGGTCGTCGAGACGAACAAGCGACATGGCTTGCTTTCCTTTGCTTGCCACGTCAAGGGGCAAGGAACGTCAGCTATTAAATGAGAAGCAATGCAGCCCGCTTCTGTGAGTCATTGACGTCGATGTAGCGCTGCGTCGTTGCCAAGTTCCTGTGCCCAGCCAGTTCTTGCAGCACCCGAGCACCGACGCCCTGTGCTGCTAACTTCGTGATGAACGAACGCCGCCCGGTGTGACTACGGCAACCGTCGAACCCCGCATCTGCATACAACTTTGTCATGGTCGCCTGTAGCGTGTTGGCTGTGAACCTGCCCCGCTTCTGGCTCGCAAACAAGTATTCCTGCTTGCCATGCATCACCAAGTACCGGGCAATCGCTTCCCGTAACTTAGCTGGTATGAATACCACCCGGTCTTTGCTTCCCTTGGTCTGATGTGGTTTGAGCAGCACCTGCTCTTTGATACCGCCACTAGCGTCCCGAACATCGGTAACGCGTAGTTCAGACAACTCGCCAACGCGAAAACCTGCCCAGTGCGACATCTGCACCAGCAGCATATTTCGTTGGGCATGCCGCCCTTGCTCCAGCTGCGCCAGTAGTCGGACAAATTCGCGGTCGGTCAGTGTTCTTGCCTGTGCCATGTGATGTGGTCCTCGTTGATAACCACGACTTTATGGCGAGTCCGTATTAAAAATCAACGTTATGGGCTTGTCACTAGAACTGCAGCCCATGCACTCCAAGAAAATCAAGCACTTAGACGATAACCACGACTTTTGTATATTAGTCGTGGTTTTCCCGTTCAATGGCTAACTTCATTTCGGCGACCTGTCATGCACCACCGCAATGACACAGCACTCCATCTGACTTCTTGTGATTTATTCAGGAAGGCAAAGAATAGAGACTGTAACATTGAACAGGAAGAAACGAAATGGCAACAATATTGCAAACCCTCAAAGTTTCCTCGGTGCAACGCAAAGTTGACCGCTCGCCAACACAGCACCGCCGAGACCGCTTGCTCAACATCATTGCCGAGCAAATGGATGCGGCGACTGCACATGCGGGAGGCAAGCCGTACGCCGTGACGATCAACCGCAAGGTACTCAACAAGTTCACCGGCGAGAAGACGACGATGAACGTGCCAAAGCGGTTTCGCCAGTGCTGGTGGACCGCCGACGACGGCAAAACCTACATGCAGCTGCGCTACGGCACGAAGTTGCTTGAGATTGCCAAGGGCAAGACGACGATCGAAGTCGGCGAGTTCGCCAAGCTGGTGCCCACGCTGGAGCTGATCCGGGACGCGGTGCTGCTCGGGGAGTTCGATGACTTGCTCACCAGCGCATCCTCTCGCCTCGCGGCACAACTGCGAGCACGGCGCAAGGACAAGGCTGATGCCTGACCGCGCTGGTAACCTCACACGCTATGAGCACAGCGCCGCCGAGCACGACACTGCACATCTACACCCGCGTATCGACCATTGCGCAGGCTGAGCAAGGTACGTCCCTGCAATCGCAGCTTGAGCTGGGTGTGAAGAAGGCATCGGCACTGGGGTTTGAGCACGAGCATTGGAACGAAGGCGGCAAGAGCAGCCATCACGAAGACATTGCCGCCCGTCCTGTCCTGTCATCGCTGTACACCGCGATAAAGGCTGGACGTGTCAAACATCTCTGGGTGTACGACCAGTCGCGCTTGTCTAGAAATGACCAGGTCGCTTCGATCTTTCGGTACGAGTGCAACAAGCAGGGCGTCACGCTCTACACGAAAGATGGGCAGTTCGACCTGTCATCACCGCAGGACATGCTGCTCAAGCAAATGCTTGACGCACTCGCCGAGTTCGACAACACGACCCGGGCAGAGCGCACGCGCTTGGGCAAGTTGAACCGGGTGCGGTCTGGGCATTGGCATGGCGGACCTCCACCGTATGGCTACCAGCTCAAAGCTCGAAAACTGGAGATCGAGCCGACCGAGGCGAAGTGGGTCCAGCGCATGTTTGAACTGTCTTCGACGGGCGCATCACCGGCAGAGATAAAGAAAGAACTCGACGCCCACGGAGTGAGTGCGAGGCGTGGCGGTCTTTGGACCCTTGGTTCGATTGCCGCCATGCTCCGAAACCCGCACTACGCCGGGCAGTACACCTACAAGGACGCGAAGTCACAGGTCTCTATTCCTGTCACTTGCCCTGTCATCGTTGATGCGACTACGTGGGAAGCGGTGCAGATGATGCATCGGCGGGAAACAAGTCGGCAGCCGCAGAAGAACGCCACCACCAAGCACTTCTACCTGCTGCGCGACTTGATGTTCTGCGCCCACTGTGGTCGCCCCATCAGTGGCAGGAAGAACCGGGGAAATGCTGAGGCGCTCTACTACTGCCCAAACAAGGAACGCGCGTGGGTCAAGAACGGCGGTAAGAGCAACACGCCATGGCAGCGCGGCACGGGTTGCGGCTTCGATCGCTCCATGAACATTGACCGCGCCGACGAACTCGTATGGCGACGCGTGCAAGAGCTGCACGTCCGATCCAGCTTGCTCAAGGAAGAGATCAAACAGCGCATCCTCAAGCAGCAGGGCTTGGGACAGATCACGGACAAAGGCGCGAAGAAGAAGGCTGAGACGAAAGTGCGCCGACTGCAAAAGGACTTGGCTGCGATCTCGGAAACCATTGGCAACGTCGAAGCAAACCGGCTGCTCATGCGCATGGACAAGATCAGCTACACCACCACCATGCAACGCCTCAACGAAGAGCAGCAGCGGTTACAGGTGGCACTAGCCGAGGTCAAGCTGCAACTGCAACATGAGACCGTGCGCAAGAAGTGGATTGATTGGCTTGATGCCTTCGGGGAAGAAGTCAAGAACACCAGCACCTACACCGACGAACAGCGGAAGCAGTACGTCGAAGGCATCGTCGAGCGCATTGATGTTCGGTGGATGCCCGAGCAGCGCGAGCATGAAATGACCATCCACTTCCGCCTGCCCATCGTGGGCGATGGCATACAGTGGGTTGACGCCGCTAAAAAGTCGCTCGGGTACACCATCGTCGAAGGGCAGCGCACCGACACGCTCGCCCTTCCAAAAAAGGATGGGCGGGGTTAGTCGACTGGCACAGCCTAGACGTGTGCCCAGGAACTGCGACAGGCACCCTAGAAGCGGAGTTCTTGCGCGCCGAGTACTTGGACGTGTCCCTGACAGTCCGGGCGTTTTCGCTTAAGACTCGCCAGTTCGCACCGCATCAACTGGAACTGCTGCGCCGAGTGGTGTACCTGCGCGAGCAAGAAGAGCTCACCTTTAACGCCATCGCTCAGCGACTGACTGAGGGTGGCTACCTTTCGGCGCGAGGTAAGCCACTGAGCGCCGAACTGATTTTTTCCACGTACAAAAAAAGACCGGCTGCTAAAGCCGGTCTTCTCTCAAACACAAAAGTGTGAGGTTACAAATCAAGGACCTTTGCTTTCGTGAGATAGCAGCCGTCCCAAACTGGCGATGACCAAACAAGCACCGCTTCATCACGATCTGTATTAGACCTAGTCACTCTGATGGTGACCCCGCCTTTAGCAAACTTGTATATGACAACATTGCGAGCAGCGCTTCGTATCCGATCACAAGTTCAACACCATCTTTAAGTCTCCCCGGCGGAACGTTGGTTATCATTTCAGTTTGGCGGCTGCTCAACCCAAAGAGTCAAGTTAGGTGGCGTGCCCACTTTACCGGCAGCGATAACGAAGTATTTGCCGCCTGCCGTCTTGTAGACATTCAGCTTGACTTCCGAATCACCTCCGGAAATAGCTGTTTGCACTTCACTGGAAGGAATAGGTGTGGTTTCATCCCCGACATAGGCGTCACCGCTAAGATCGAAAGAAACCTGTTCGAAGTCAACGATAACGCCGCCCGAGCACTTGAATGTTTGAAAGGACTTTCCGCTGAGCTCCGCGCCATTCGTCACCGACGTCAGGTTATCGGAAACAGCCGCGACACCCTGACCAGCATTGGGACACAGAAAGACAACGTTGCCATCAACTGCAAGCTTGCCCGACAGATTCGCAGACCAAGTGACATTTTCCCAGTCATCAGCAGTGGTCGCGTAATCCTCGCCGAAGGTAACCGTTCCGTTCGGGCTAGAGGCGACCACCTGGGCAGTTGCAGTGCTTGTCACGACAGTCGTACCGGCGTTATCAAACTCGTACACCAGATAGTTCAAAGAACCCGTTTGGCTGAAGCCAGCGACGCTTTCGGCTGGGGTAGTCACACCGCCACCCGACGTATCGTCACCTGCGGAGCTGGTGTCATCGCCACCGCCGCATGCCGCAAGCGCTGCGACAGTCGCAGCCACAAACCAGTACCTGATCGTTGATTTCATAGACTTTTTCCCAAGAGCGTTGAAGGTTGGATATCGGGTTGCTCGAAGCAAACGCCTCAAAGTGGCGCACCGCTTACCAGCCCTGACACTTTAAAGCACCTAAAGACTTTTTGTCATTTTTTTTCAGCTAGCAATGACAAAAAATACACCTTCAACAACCACTGTCAACCGTTAAGTGCCAACGAGTAGACATTGCCGGTTACCAGCAAAAAAGCCTCTCAGGCTATCTGAGAGGCTTCTCTAGTTGTGAAGTTGGGCGAATTACCCACTAG
>Ga0172372_10005453_pt1 | contig 17693 bp, 22 predicted proteins | sample LakKiv5m_2_FD_114544 | JGI IMG/M metagenome (GOLD analysis project Ga0172372, IMG submission 114544) | Freshwater microbial communities from Kabuno Bay, South-Kivu, Congo - kab_092012_9.5m | ecosystem: Environmental > Aquatic > Freshwater > Lake | place: Democratic Republic of the Congo...
ATTTTGAATAATTTCAATAATAATACCTCCTGTATTTTTGGTTACGTTAACAACTTCTTCAATAATATTATGTAATGCTTCCTTTGGATTTTCTTCCTCTAGTGTAATTATAATACATTTGGCAACAACTTCAATCAAACGTTTTGGAAAATCATTACTGTCATAAAATTTTAAATTATTATTGTTAGTATCAGACATTTAAAAATATTATCTTAGTATCTGATTTTTTGTTTTATAATTAACATAGAAATTTCTTCATTTATAGAAATAAAATTAAAAAATAAATTATAAATTGTAAATTATAAATTGTAAATTATAAATTGTAAATAATTATATTTATATTTACGTTTTTTGATAAGATTCTTTCTATTATAATAGAAATGTATTAAGAATTTGGGAAGTTCTGGAAATATTTTTATTTTATTATAATCACAACTTAGTAATTCTAGACAATTCGGAAGTATAGGCAATGAAGTTAATTCATTACCAGAACATAATAAAGTTATAATATTTTTAGGAAGTGTTAAATTAGTTAATTGATTATTTTCACAATTTAATATTTCAAGTGAATTAGGAAGTTTTGGTAATACATTTAAATTATTATTATTACATATAATTTTATTTATTCCATCGGGAAGAGATGGTAGAAATGTTAAATAATTTTCTCCTGCTATAAGTTCATGTAAAGAACTTGGAAGAATTGGTAATTTAGTTAATTGATTATGTTCACAATATAGTATTTCTAGTCCAATATGAAGTTTAGGTAATGAATCTAATTGATTAAAACTACAGTCAAGTTTTATAAGTGAAATTGGAAGTTCTGGTAATGAACTTATTTGATTTCGACAACAATAAAATTCTTGGAGTGAAATTGGAAAATTTTTAATTTCAGATAAAATATTTAATTCACATGAAATATATTCAATTGAATTCGGAAGTTCCCCTAAATTTTTTAAATTATTATCATCACATTCTAGATATTCTAACATGAGAGGAAGTTCTGGTAAAATAGTTAAATTATTTGATGAACAATCTAATTCTAGAAGTGAATTGGGAAGTTCTGGTAATAACTGTAAAACATTTTTTTGACAAAATAAACATTTAATAATTTTTGGAAGTATGGGTAATTCTGATATATTATTATTTGAACAATCAAGTTCTAAAAGATTTTTAGGAAGTTCAGATAATGAAGATAAATAATTATTACTACAATCTAAAAATGTAATTGTTGAAGATAAATCAGGTAATGAAAATAATTTATTATGATCACATTCTAGATGAAAAAGATTTGTTGGAAGTTCTGGTAATAAAGTCAAATTATTCGAATTACAAATTAATATATTTATAGTTAATGGAAGATACGGTAAATTTACTAAATTGTTTTCCGAACAATCTAATTTAATAAGATTTAATGGAAGACATGGTAATGAACGTAAATTATTATTTTTACAAATTATATGTGTAATATTATCATAATTCGGAATATTATTTAATGAATTAACAATTATATATTCATTCGAATACTGATATTTAATTTTAATTTTCATTTATCGATTTAATTATCTGTTTAAATATCTGTTTAATTATCTGTTTAATTATTTGTTTATAATTAATATGTATAGTTAAAAAATTTTAATAATCAAAATCAATTTTATGGAAAATAATTTAATTCAAAATAGCTAAAAAATAAATTCCACTTACCTATTATATTATTTATTATTGTATAAATAATAAAATGATTGTGGCTACAACACCATAACCAATAAAATAAGTTGGATTTCCATTACCCATTTTAAGAGAGTTATTAATATAATATTTAATACATTCATTCCACGCCATAGCTGTTAATAAAGCTATCATCATTTTAAATGTTGATGATTTCATAAAACCAGAAACTGATTCTTTAAATCCACCATTTTGTATAGGTTGTTGATTATAATTGTATTGATATTGTTGTTGTTGTGGTTTAAAACTTACAATTGGCTTTTGTTGTTGTTGAGGCATTTGTTGTTGTTGGGGCATTTGTTGTGGTTGGTTATTTTGAAATGGATTTGTTGTATTATTAGATATATTATTTGAAACATTATCTGTTAAAAAGGTGCTTGTGTTATCAGATGGTATAAATTGATCATTTCCGAAATTAACTGGACTACAATCATTACAACCACTAGAAATCATATATGATGACATATTTTAATTATATTTATTATTGTATTTATTAGTATAGTTAGAAATAATTTGTAATTTTTTTACTATAATTTTTTTACTCTTGTTTTTTACAAAATAATGTAAAATAATGTAAAATAAAAATAAAAATAATAATTAGATTAAAAAAATAAATGGATACTCTAGATGAATTAAAAAATTATGATGCTAAACAAAAAATTTTACTATTAGGAAAAAATAATAGTGGAAAAACAACATTTACTAATGTAGCACAATCTAGATGTGATGATTTTTATAAAAATAATTCAACAATTGGTATTGAATATGCTGTATATTTTGGTCTTACAAATAATAATAAAAAGATAAAAGTTGCTATGTGGGATACATGTGGTGATAAAAGATTTGTATCTATTATTAGAAGTTATATTAAATGTACAGATGCTTATTTATTAGTATATGATGTAAATGATATTGAATCATTTAATGATTTGGATTTTTGGATGGGATTAATTTATTCAATTGGACATTATAATGATAATCAAAAATCTCAACATAAGTCATCAATTTATTTAATAGGTACTAAGATTGATTTATTTGACAAAATGAATAATAATTCTGTTAAAAAGGAACATATTGATAATTTTATAAAAAAATACAAATTAAATGAAATCAATTCATATCAGATAAATGCTACCAAATTTAACGATGTTAATAAAGTATTACAATTAATTATTAATGATGTTTATTCAAAATCATTAGAAAAAATAAAATTACCATTATTATTAAATAAAAATAACAAAAATAATAATAAATCAGATAACTATAAAAACATTATTATTGAAAAATATTGTTGTTCAATATTATAAAAATTGATTATAGTTAATAAATATAAAGTTTATAATATAAAGTTTCACAATATGAGATTACTATTAAATAAATATTTATTTATAAAAATAATTTGGGATGATAATTATGGTAGTATATATGTATATTGTCGAAAGAAAGACATTCTTCAATCTATTATTCAATTAAAAAATGGTTATTCAAAATATTATGGTAAAACATATAATATTAAAGATATAATTATTGAGTCAAATTATATTGTTTTTAGTAATTTTAGATAACGATTATTATTATAAAAATTGTTTTTCATTAACTAATCTAAAAATACTAATTATATTTTTACATACAATGAATCCAACTGTATCAGTTGTTTATTCAAATAACCCACGTAAGACAATAAATTATAAAAGTTATCAAGAAATTAAAAATTATGATGATGTAATTGAAATTCATTTCAATGGGTTAAATTTGTGTGATGATTCATTTGAATTACCAAATCTTCCAAAATCACTAAAAACACTTTTTTGTAGGGAGGGTAAATTAAAAAAATTACCTCAATTACCAGAAACTCTTGAAGAGTTGTTTTGTTCAATGAATAAATTAGAATCATTACCTAAACTTCCAAATTCACTTGTAAAACTTTATTGTGATACTAATCAATTACGTAATTTACCCGACCTTCCTAATTCACTTAAACAACTTTATTGTGGAGATAATCAATTGACTTCATTACCTAATCTCCCAGAATCACTTATAATTATAAATTGTGAATTAAATAAGATAAAAACATTAGATAAATTACCTTCGAATCTTGAATATTTTTATTGTCAATTTAACAGATTAATTCAATTGAAAGCACTTCCAAAATCACTTAAAGAAATTAATTGTAGTTATAACCAATTATTTGTATTTCCTGAAATTTCATCTACATTAAATATTATTAAATCAATTAATTTATATATTCAAGAGTATAAACATATTAAATTTTTTAATGAAAATCCACGTAATAATAATAATTTTATTCAATTACAAAGATACACATATTTTTCAAAAATTTATCTATTGTGATTTTTATATGTAATTTTTGCCGATACTTTTTTCTAAAAAGTATTTGCCGATACTTTTTTCTAAAAAGTATTTATTGATTTTTGCCGATACTTTTTTCTAAAAATATTTATTGATTTTTGCCGATACTTTTTTCTAAAAATATTTATTGATTTTTGCCGATACTTTTTTCTAAAAAGTATTTATTGATTTTTGCCGATACTTTTTTCTAAAAAGTATTTATTGATTTTTGTCGATACTTTTTTCTAAAAAGTATTTGCCGATACTTTTTTCTAAAAAGTATTTTCTAAAAAGTATTTTTACTACTTTTTCCGTATGTTCGGAAAGTCATATCTAAGTTTTGAATAATTCCATCCGAATAATTATTACACATAAAACCATTATAACCAACTTTTATTTCTGATAAAATTTTTCGATAATTTGTAGCTTCAAATTGTTTTTTACCAATTTCTTTTAATTTTTTTATCCATTTATTTTTATCATAATATTCAGTTTTTTGAGGAGGAATTAATAAATCTGTTTTTCCATCTAAATATTCATAATCATCATCACCCATAATTAAATAATTATTATTACATCCATCATAAGCTTCAGGTAATCTATATGGTAATGTCGCATCATAAACCAAAACACATTTTAAAAACTTATTTTTTAATCCATCTAAAATAGTTGTTTCAACCATCATATCTCTAAATAATCCACATACATAAACTTCTTTAATGTGATTACCTATTAAAAAAGAATCTAAACCTGTACTTTTTTCATTTGAATCTAGAAAGGCTGAACGAGGACTTGAATTTGTATTTGCTACTAATGGTAATATATGTCCTCTACCAACAATAATTGGATTATTTATATATACTTGAGGACTAAATGATTGATTCGCACGATAAAGTGGATTTAGATTAAGTTTTGGATGAAAATCAACACCTCTATAACATTTTCGATTTTCAATAATTACATCACTACCATCACCAATTGAATGATCTGGTAATAATTTATGTCCTCCTTCCATTTGTGTCATGCCTTCATTTTTATTGTCTGAACTAACATATGCCCATGGTTTATGTCTTAATATTGAATCATCAATCAAATTATTTTCATCAGTTTTTTCCAAAGCAACATCCCTAATATAATGATGACTCGCAAAATCAATATGATCAGTTGGATATATTACTTGTGTATAAATTATTTGATCAAAATAAAATTTACGACGAGCACCACTTACATTTGTTCCATCTGGTATTAATTGGTCTGTTAATGGATCTCTTTTATAACCACCATTATTACTAAAAATTGGAGAACCTGATAACCCTGCTTTTAAATAGTTTTCATCATCTTCATGAAGATTTATTAAACCATTTATATTATTTAATAATTGATTTTCTAATTCAACATCAATCTGTGGATTATTTGACGGAATCATCTCAAAAGCACCATTTTTAAAAAAACAATTTTGACAATTAACAATTATTAGAGCCTTTTTTCGATTATCTGTTCTGTATCTATGAGATGGTGTTTTTAAATACGGTTCTAGATTATTATTATTATTCACAATATTATTAATTCCTAAATTATCATTATTTCCTAGATTATTATTATTTCCTAGATTATTATTATTTCCTAGCTTATTATTTCCAATATTATTATTATTTTTTTGATTATTTGGTTTGTTATTACCAATAGGTTTGTTATTTCCAATATTACCATTATTTGATTGATTATTGTTATTATTAAAAGTTATTCTAGGTTGTTGATTTTGATTACTAATTTGTTGTTGATTTTGGTTACTAATTTGTTGTTGATTTTGATTACTAATTTGTTGTTGATTTTTTTGTTGATTATTATTCATAAAATCTTACTGTATAAAAAGAAAAATAACATATAATAATATCATTTTATTGTAAATTAATGTAAATTAATGTAAATTAAAATTTGAATAATAATCAGTTGAAGTGATCATATTTGGTTTTGGTTGATTATTATCTGGAATAGGTGAAGTTTCGATATTTGGATTATGTTTCCATTCTAGATTTATTATTTGTCTTCTGTTTTCTAGAATTTGATTAAATAAATTTGAAAATAATTGTATTTTATCTTTCCAATAATCTTCTAATATTTGGTTTCGTTTTCCTTCATTTGAAAATGATGGAGTCATCATTACAATTAATGAACTCATCATATCTAGAATATGATTTGCATTATCATTTGCGAGATTATAAATTTGATGAGAGTAATGAGGATTTCTTTTTAAATCGGTAATTTGTGTAATAAAAATATTTATGTTATTAAATATTTCTTTAAAATGAGATTTATGTTTTTTCAGATGTTTTCTGAAATCTTTTGTTGAATTCCATAAATCTAAAATTTGAATTACATCATTATCATTATTATAATTTTTGACATCACCAATTATTGGATTAATTATTTCTTCAAATATTTTAGGTTTTTTATGATATATTAAATATATAAATAATAAAGTTAATACAATACATAATCGAAATGATGAATATTGACTTATTCCATCCATTATTATTTTATCTAATATTTTAAATTTTACTTATTTATATTGTGATTATTTATTTATTTTTGTTAATAATTTCTATAAATATTTTGTTATCATGATTAATACATTCTTTAAATTTATGATAATCAATAATAGATTCTTCTCCGATAATTTTTAATAAATCTTGATTTTGTGATAAAATAATTTTTTCAAGAGTCTCTAGAATTTGAGTTGGAAATATAATTTCAAAATTTTTTTTATTAATTTTATGTTCTGGATTATTTGGTTTTTCAATTTCAATTATCATATCATTATTTTCCTTTTGAGTATGATCTTCAATTACTTCTATAATTTCCATTATTTTTTATTATTTTTTATTATTTTTATTTAACCAATATTTAGAAACATCAATTTTATCCTTATAAGGATCCCACACACCATACAAACGGAGATTTTTATTTGAATCTTCAATATATAAATTATCATATTGGTCTAGATAATATTCTTTTCCTTGATATGTATGTTTAATAACTGATATTTCTTTTTTACCACATATTTTAATAACTGGTAGTTCATCCGTAATAATTCCAAATGGTCTTCTAAATTGATGTGATACACAATAATCACAATTATTTTTTTTTAGTCGAGTACATTGTTGGAGGTCTGCTTTACGAGCGAAACAATAATTTTCTGAATTTAAATTTTTCTTTTTTTTAAGTTTGAAATATTTTGAGTGAAATTCGTTTAAATTGTTAAATGTAAATTTATAACATGAATTAAAATCTTCTAGTAATTCTTTTTGGTTTAAATTCCTCATGTCAGCTAAATTTAAACATAAACTTTGTAATTGATGTTGAAAAATTAGATTGAGACTCTTAAAATCAGTTATAATTTCATATTCTTCTTGATTTGATTTATTTTCTCTGGAATTATGTTCTCTAGAATTATTTTCATTGGAATTATTTTCATTAGAATTATTTTCATTGGAATTATTTTCATTTGTTTTGTTTAAATCCATATTGTGTAATTTTTATAGTATAAATTATTACTTATATTTATTCGCAAAAATTGAATTCAATTTTATCTCATTTAATATTTTATTACAATGATAAGTCAAGTTCATTTCAAATATAATTTTGATAATAATATTCATACAATAAAAATATTTTCTAGTCAAATTATATCAATCCCACTTATAAATAATTATAATAATATTGTTCATCTAAATGTAAGTAATAATTCATTAACCCAATTACCACAATTTCCAATTAATCTAGAAGAATTACATTGTCAATATAACAAATTAACTTCATTACCTAAACTTCCAAAATCCCTAATAAAAATAACATGTAATTCAAATGAATTGATAGTATTACCAGAACTTCCCAATTCACTTAAAGAACTTCATTGTTGGAATAATAAATTAAAAAAATTACCTAAATTACCCATTTTAATTACAGATATTCGATGTCATAATAATAAATTAACTTCATTACCTAAACTTCCTAATTCTCTACAATCTATTAGTTGTAATTATAATCAATTAAAATCATTACCTAAACTTTCAAAATCACTTAGACAACTTTATTGTTGGAACAATCAAATATCCATAATACCTGAATTACCTATTTTAATTGATCATTTATTTTGTCATGATAATCAATTAATATCATTACTGAAATATAAATATATAAATAAAATAATTTATTAATTATTATAAGTTAAAATTACTGTTGAGCACAATCTCCATCCCCATCTGTATTAATAACAAATCCCTTCTCAAATCCAGAAAATCCTTGTGGCATTTGATTATTATGTCTTTCATCTGGATTGAATTTTTCAAGATAAGTTTCTTCATATGATTCACCATTTTTATAATCATCTTCTTTTAAATTTTTACTCTTTGGTAAAATCATTCTAATAAAATTTTTTCTTTCTTCTACCGATTTATCATTATTCCCTAATCTCTCTGGAAACTTAATTTCAAACTGAATAATTAAATCTCCATATGTATCAGTAAATCTTCCATTATTATTAATAGGCATACCCTTTCCTGTAATTTGATATACGTCATTCGGTCGAATCATATCATTATGTTCTATTAATAATTTACGACCATCTAAATGTTTAATAACTTTTTTAAATCCACATAAAGCATCCGCTAAATCAATCTCCATAACATATAATAAATGGTCACCTTTACGAATTAGTCCTGTATCACTTGGGATTTCTTCAACTACTAAATGTAAATTACCTTTTTGTGTTGTTCCAGCAATTTGATTTGCTTCTCCATAAATTATAATTGATTCACCCTCATGAATTCCTTTCGGGATATTGTACGTAATTTCTTTAATTGTATCAATTAATTGATTACCATGACACATTGAACATTCTTTTGATTTATCAATTTCTTTACCGCGTCCATTACATACATGACATTCAACAATTGTTTGAACCATATGATGAGGTCCCACTTTTTGAATTTTCGGAATTTTCCCATTTCCTTGACATGTTTTACATTCTTTAATAGCATCTGGATCCGAAGCACCTACACCATTACATTTAGTACAATTAATTTTCTGTTGAATTTTAAGTGTTTTCTCACCACCATTATAAATATCTTCCAATTTAATTTGAATTTTAACTTTTCTATCACGTGATTGTGTTTTATTTTGTTGTCCTCCATTGAATGGAAATCCACCACCAAATGGAAATCCACCACCAAAAGGGAAACCTTCGGGAAATCCTTCTGGAAATCCACTATGAACATCTTCATTTCCTCTAGAATTATTTTCCATTAATTCATCAAAACCAATTTGGTCATATAATTCTCGTTTCTTTGGATCTTTTAAAATCTCATATGCTTGATTTACTTCCTGTTGTTTTATTGTCATTTCATCACGTTTTTCAGGTGGATGTCTGTCAGGATGAACTTGTGCGGATTTCTTTTTCCATGCTTTTTTAATTTCATCTTGCGTGGCTTTTGGATTAACATCTAGAATATCATATAATTTTGTATCTTGTGAATGTTCCTTTTTCTTTTTTCCAAAATTAAACATTTTATATTAATTATATTGATTAATTATATCTGTTATTTATTATGTATTGTTATTTATAAATATATATATATTATTTAAATCAATTTTTTTGATATATCATAATTGTTCAATGATTTTGTTTAATCATATTTTTTATACAATAACACACAACCAATAATTATATTTTTTATTATCATCTCTAATTTTATTTATTCTAGACCGATTTTCTAAAATATTTTTGTGTTATATCATCAAAATTTATACCTACTGAATTTCTAATTTCTACACCTTCTGATTTCTTATTTACTTTCACATCTTCTGGTTTCTTATTTACTTTCTCTTGTGATTTCTTATTAACTTTCTCTTGTGATTTCTTATTAACTTTTTCTTCTGATTTCTTATTTACTTTCTCTTGTGATTTCTTATTTACTTTTTCTTCTGATTTCTTATTTACTTTTTCTTCTGATTTCTTATTTACTTTTTCTTCTGATTTCTTATTTACTTTTTCTTCTGATTTCTTATAATTGTTAAAATTATTTGAATTAAAATTGCGACAAGTCCATGAATTGATAATATTTGTATAAGCTTTAATTATCATTTGTGTTTTATTAGATGATTGGGTACTATTATTATTTTTATCTGGATGAAATTTGCGAATCATTTTTTTATAAGCATCTTTAACACATTCTAAAGTTAATTTATCATTATTTTCAATATTTAATAATTTATAATCTTCATTTGACATTTATAATACAAAATATCATTTAATAAATATTGTTTGAATCAATTTTATGTTATCTTATTTTAATCTTGTCAATAATGTCTTTTCCATATGATGCTAGAATCATTCCGATCATAATTATTAAAATACCTAATATTTTATAAATATTTAGTGATTCCTTAAGAAATATTTTTGCGAAAATAACACCTAAAACAATACTAATCGAACTTAAACCCATAGCGACAGTTTCATTAATTTTAGTGTATAAATAGTATCTTATGTATATAGGAATACTTAATAAAAATATAGCTACCGCAATTAAAACCATAGATGATTTAAATTCAGGTAAAGCAATTTTACCAATATAAAGTCCAATTGGATACATAATTGATACAATAAAAGCCAACATCATATATGATACATTGATAGTTTCTATTTCTCCATCTTTCTTATCTAAATTATAAAATACATTAAATGTATATCCACCAATAACAGTTGATAATATTATACAAATAAGTCCAATAATATAGATATACATATTATGATTATTAGATGATGATTTTGAACCAAATATTTTATCTAGATTTACAACAAATGAACCAATAATAATTAATGGAATAGCTATATAATCAGTTAATATAAATTTATAATTATTCAATATATAATTAAATATATATGTGAATACAATTTGTAAATTTAATAATGGAACACTTACTGAAACAGGTAATAAACTATGACCAATCATTCTAGTAATTGTTCCAATAGCATTTAAACTAGAATAAAATGGTTTTAATCCTTTAAATGATTCAATTGGATTTTTCTTTTCAGAAAATAAAATAATAAAACTTGATATGTATAATATTAATGAAGATATAGTTAGATAAAATGCCGTTTGTGTATGATAAGTTCTAATACAAACTCCTATAAATGAAGATAATAAAATTGTTAATCCATAAATAAAAGTATCAACCCCTTTGTTCATATATTATTTAATATATATATAATAGAAAATTTTGTTAAAAAATAATATAATTATCTAGATTTATTTTGTAAAGTGTGCTCCCTTAAGACCTTTGTAAATCCATAATAAACTAATCCATAAGCTACCAAAAAGTAATGTCATAACAGCATGTGCGACACCAACACCACCACCACCCATTAATTTATAACTTGAAACAATTAATAATATCCAAACAACAACAACAACAACTAATATCCCAATAACCATTCCAGCTACTTCTCCACCATCGTTAAATGATTCACTATTCTTTTTTGTTGGTACGGTTGATACAGCTAAACTTAAAAGTCCACCTGATAATAAATTTTGATACATAAATAATGATATTTTTTCTTTTTAAATTTAGTTATTATAATTAATAGAAAAAAATTAATAGAAAACTTTAAAATAAATTAAAATAAATTAAAATAAAATAGAAAAAAATAATTTATATGTTCTAGTCATGTTTATATATTTTATAAGATATTGATATTATTGGATCATCTTGTGATGTATATATTCCTAAATTGTCATCTCTTACTTTATATTCACCTAATAATTCATCTTTTTCAATTTCTTCTTTTATTTTTTGTATCAGTCTTATACTTTCATTTGCGATAAATATGTTATTAATTATATCATCACAAAAATAAGTAAGATTTGGTGAATAATCAATATATATATCATTATTATTGTCTTTCTTCATCCTCAAATGATATATTGATATTTTTATTATAATTATATGGAAGTATTCGTTCTCTATTAATAATTATACATAATTGATTTATGATTTTATAATTTGAATTAAATTTATCACTAATGAATTGTTTAATATCAAATAAATGTTTGTTGGTTATGTTTTGAATAGTTGAGATTTTTTCTTTTTTATTCAAATTGAAATATATTATATATTTATCTAAATCACATTCTTTATCATATATAATATCACATATTGTATAATAAGTATCTCGTTTAAATTTTTCTATAAAAATATCATAATTATCTTTATTATCTTTTTCTGAAATATATATTTCTAAAATTATATCACTTTTCATTGATTTATAATGACATCCTAAATTATAATTAATAGCTATTTTACAATTTTCTGAATGACATGTATGATTATATATTATTTCACTATCTGGTTCTATTTTTGATGTTATATCTATATAAAGAGAATTATATTTATATACTGTAATTTCATCATAATCTTTAATAAATTTATCGACATTAAAAAAATAACACTCGTATTCACTCATAATTTATATATGTTTTATGTTTTTATATTGTTTATGTTTTTATATTGTTTATGTTTTTATATTGTTTATGTTGGATAAATCATTTTACAAACACCACATTCATAATTACCACGAATTAATAAATTGCGATAACATACTTTATGAATATATTTATTGATTCCACTACAAGCACATGGAGAAAGATAATCTAGACGAATATTTTTTTCGCGTTGTTCAGTTGTTCCATGAATTGGAGTTATTTCTATCAAACATATTGAACATTGATAATTTATTTTATCATTATTTGGTTTTCTTTGTTTCCAAAAATCACTAGTAATTTTATAAATATATTCTTTAGTATATTCACGCATTCCAATTTTCATAATTGACAAATCATTTCTAGAATATATATCTTCAAGTTTGTTTTTTTCGATTTCTATATCAGATATATATTCTAGACAATCCCCTAAAGATTTATCAAATTGTTTATGTAGTTCATCCGTCATTTTTATAATATTGATATATTTTTACAAATCAATTCTAGACATGTTTTATTATTTTATTTTTTATAGGTTTGAAATCATTCATTTTTCCATAAGTTTTAATTATTTTTATATATGTTTTCTTATCCAATTCTACTTTTTTACCATCCGTAAATTCAATTATCATTTTATCAGTATGATTATTACCATGATTATTACTATGATTATTAATTCTAATTAATCTTTCATATTCTTTTTCGGGGTTAGGATGATAGGTAAATGAATATATTTCATCACCGATCATGAAAGATTTTATATGATATTCATTTTCAATATTAAATTTTATAATATTTATTAAATTATAATAATAACGATATGGGATTAACAATAAGTCTAGAATATTATTATCTACAAGATATTCATAAAAACAATCATAAACTTTATTTTTGTTATAAATTACAACATCTTCGGTAATTAAATAATAATTATTATTTTTATCTACAGCATATGGATATGGAATATTATTATTTCCAATTGAAGAATCATAATATCTAATATATGAAAATGAGGTAAATTCAATTATTTTATCACATACATAAATATATTTTAATTCGCCAACACAAATTAATATGGTATTTCCTTTATATTTTTTACCATATCCACCACTTTTTTGTGTTAGTTTATTTCGAGTGCTTTTTCCAATAAATATGTCAGTATTTTTAAAATTTGAAAATTTTAGAATTGGAATTGTATCATATATAAATTTATGTTCATATCTTTGTTCTGGAGAATCAGAATTAAAACCTATTTTTTTATAAATTTCAATATTTTTATTATTTTTGTCTTTTTTATCTGGTGTTCTAATTATTATTTTAAATGGTCTATCACCATTATAATGTGTAAAATATGTTTCTATTTGTTCAGTTTTAATCATTTTTTTCATTATTGTTTTATAATATGTTTTAATTATTTAGATATTAAAATATTGTTAAATACTTTTCTCATCAAAAAATAATACATCAAAAAATAATACATCAAAAAATAATACATCAAAAAATAATACATCAAAAAATAATATAATAATGTTTGTAGATTTAGAGAAATTAAAAAAATCAATCGCAAATGGAACAAAATATTTAAGAAATTATCGAAAACATTATATTAGCCAACATAAAACATATGATACATATGATGGTGGAGTTTCAATGTTTTTATTATTCTTTCAAAATTATTATGGTGTTGATTTTAATTTTAATGGTTCAGATTATAAAGATACACGATTAACAAAAATCACATATAAATTATCACAAAAACATAAAAATAGTTGGTATCAAACAAGTGAAGATGAAGATATTTTTAGTACAGATTTTCTTCAAGAAATTTATTTTCAAAATAAATTAAGATATAAATCTCTAGAATATCAATCACAACTTGAAAAATATTTGAAATCAGGATATTTTAATAAAATGAGTCATTTAATGCCTATTCTAGATATTTTTAGTCAAAATCAAATTAAATCTGTTAATGTTGGATTAGCTATTTATGGTCTTATTGAAAGAGGATATAAAATTCGTCCAGAATTTAAAAAAGAAGTTGTTCAACAATTAATCGCAATTTTTGAAAATAAAAGGGAATATGATCCACAATATTTAGATTTAATAAAAGTATATTCATTGTATATAATTTATTTATTAAAAGAAGATAAACTAATTGACATAAAAGATATTAATAGTTTTATTGAATGTTTAATAAAACATCAAGCTTCAAATGGACAATGGATTCATAGTAGTAATTTTGACCAAGTTAGAGAAAGAGATAATACAATAATGTCAATGTTTGCTCTAGGTATTCTTTTAGAATATTATCAATCAATTAAAAAATTAGGACATAATTATCAAAAAAATAAAACACTAAATAATAAACAAATTGAAAAATTATATATGGATTCAACTCCGTTATGGTCTTCATATCTAGACATGGCTCTAGAAAAAGCGGGTAATTTAGTTATAAATTTATCAGGTGGTAATGTTTCACATCAAATTGAAAATTATCAAAATTATTATCAAGATCCTTGGAAAGATGAATATAAAAAATATAATCCAAATGCTTCTTTTTTTGAAGATAGTCGATGTATGGGTAGTTTAATTGAATTAATAATTTATTTAATTATAATAATTTTAACAGCTTATTTTGTTTATTCATTACTCAAAAATAAAAAGAAAACAATCTATTAACACTTTTTAGAAAAACACTTTTTAGGAAAAAAAACATTAGCAAAAATAAAAAACAACTTATGATCGTAGAAAATCAGGAATATGATTGAAAAATGATTCATCGTGAATTTTTGGATTTGGGTCTGGTTTTTGATTAATAAACTTAAGTAATGTTTGATAATAAATGTCATGTTCGATTGCTTGATTCTTCCAATATAAGAAATCCTTCTTAACTACAGAAGATAACTTTAATAAATTCTTCATATCTTGAACTGTTAAATTTCCATTGGTCTTAAAAGATTTAATAGATTTACGATATTGTGCTCGTTCATTCTTAGTCAAACGATGATATACAAATTGTGAATAGGAATATAATAATTTAGCTCGAATTAGTCTAATATTATGGGGGTCTGAATTCTTCATATGGTAACACATTCTTCATTATGATATTGATAAGAACTCTTTATAAAATACTAATAAAATATTATTTGATTTCAATTTTTTATTTTATTATCAATATAAAATGGAAAATTATTTTATTTTTTGCCAAATACGAATTGTTCGAATTACTCTAGGATTATCTTTTGTCCAAAAATGAATTTGTCCAACATCACGTAAATCTTTAACTTCGTCTCTTATGAATTTTTCCATTCTATCAACATATTTCACATTCGGAAAATCATTGACATACAAGGCAAAATATCCACCTTTAACAAGTGCTAAATTACTTTTTATAATAGATGGAAAAAGAAATCCATTAATCCATTTATCTAATGAATTAAAAAACATGACTGATTGTGTTTCTTTTTGTTCATAAACTTCCAAATCGAAAAATGGAGGACTTGTAAATACTAAATCATAATAATTATTTTTAATATTAGTTTTTTCATATCCATCTTGTATAATTTGATAATTTTTTTGTTTTTCATCTGGAACAAGTGTTTTAATAATTTTATGATAAATTGGATTCATACATTCACTTGGGTCAACACCTGTATATTCGCAACCATAAGCAATCGCACCAATTAATCTATCACCCCAACCTGCTGATGGGTCTAAATAACGTTTAGGTTTGAGAAGTTTAAGTAAGCTTAAAACAACAGTATTATTAAATAAAGTACAAAATTTAGTTTTTGACCATAAATATTCAGTAATATCAAAATGTTCAATTTTACCTTTTTCTTTTAAAATATGATTGTATATAATATCTTTATTTTCTGTAAAATATTCTAGAGGTGTTTTGTTATTGCGTAAATTATAAAGACATTTTACGCGACATTCTTGAGAAAAATAATCTGTGATGTTATAATAATTAGCTAGTTGGAAATAATCTTCTTTAAAAATAATCATTTTCCCTTTGAATTTTTTAATATGTTGTTTGGTTGGATTTTTTATTAATATTTTTGGTCTATATAGTTTAAATTTTTCAAAAGAATTTAATAGTTCATTTAATGTTAATGTTTGTTTAAAATATGGATATTCCATTTTTTGATATTTATTTTTTGTAATTGTTTTCCATTTTGATTTTCTAGATGTTTCTTTTTTTGTTTTTGTAGATTTCATCTTACATTATGTAAATACTTTTTTTAAAACACTTTTTAGAAAACACTTTTCAGAAAAAAGTGTTGGCAAAAATCACTTATCAGTTGTCTCCGACACACTTTTTAGAAAAAAGTGTTGGCAAAAACAAATCTTGTGTTGTCTCCGACACACTTTTTAGAAAAAAAACATTGATAAAAATCAATAAATTAATATGTCAAAGTATTTATATTTATTAAATTGTATAAATGGATTAGTCAAACAATAAATATATTGAAAAGAATTCTGAAATTCTGGTAATTCTTTTAATTGATTATCACCACAAATAAGCATTTGAAGTGAATTTGGAAGTTTTGGTAATACAGTTAATTAATAAATTTGTAATTGAATTTGGTATAACATCTAAGTGTTTCGTTTCTAGAGTATTTGGAAGATTTAGTAATATGATAAAAAAGAGTATAAATATATCAAAAATAATATCAAACATAATAAAATGTCAAAAATGTATAGAGAAAAATTAAATGAGATGATTACGAAGAATGGTTTCAAAATGGATTTAGATGAATGGAAAACATTATCGGAATATATTACACAAGAAGTTCTAGATGATGGTTATCAATACCATAATGAAATTGAAAAAATGTTTGAAAATAAATTAAAATTAATATCTAGAAAAGTAAAAAAGATAGAAAGGACTAATAAGAAATTGTCCTTCAAAAAAAATTGTGATTGTGTTGCTTTTCGAATTCCTTCAAAAATATCAGAACTTGAAAAACATTTAGAAATATTATGTCAAACAATTAAAGAAAATAATGGTCAATATATTGTTCGAACTAATAAAAACCCAGATATCGTTATTTTTGTTTATGGATATTTTCCTAATGG